>Ga0196964_10000537_pt1 | contig 22400 bp, 15 predicted proteins | sample S1_10metaG_FD_148615 | JGI IMG/M metagenome (GOLD analysis project Ga0196964, IMG submission 148615) | Soil microbial communities from Anza Borrego desert, Southern California, United States - S1_10 | ecosystem: Environmental > Terrestrial > Soil > Desert | place: USA: California | collected... | reverse complement strand
ATTGCTTTCATCCAGGTGATAATAGAGTGCATATGGAAAATCGCAGTCATTTCCAGAAAGTGTTTGGCGGATCACATTGAAAGCCTCGTCGAGCGTCTTAGTTTCAGCCGCTTCATCGGCAAATCGTTTTAATGTTTTCAATCGCCGCTCACTGATCACCCTGTCAGTCGTTTCGGTGCACGTCACTAATACGCCTCCCACGTTGCCCGTTTCGTCCTTTATCGGACTATAGGAAAAAGTAAAATAACATTCCTCCGTATAACCATAACGAGAAAGTGGAAACATCAGGTCTTCGGCGAAGATTGCCTTACAATTGTCCACTACCCCCTTAAACATAGGATGAAGCATATCCCGAATCTCCTGCCAGCAATCCAAAAGTGCAGACCCCAGCGCATGTGGATGCTTGCTTCCAAGAACCGGAATGTAAGCATCATTATAAATCATGATCCACTGCGGACCCCAACAAACTAACATCGGGAAATCCGTATTGATACAAATACTGACTGAAGTTTTCAGGCTCTGTGGCCAGGAATCAGGTGTTCCAAGTGGTGTCTTACTCCAATTAAATGTTCGGATCAGTTTGCCCAATTCACCGCCGCCTTCTAGAAATGGATGCCTTATGTTGCGCGCTGAAACGTCTGCTGGATACTGCATAACACTATGTCAGGTTCAAAGTTCTTTATTTGATGGGCAACCTAACGGTAAATACAGAACCTTTGCCTTTTTCACTTTCCAGGGAAATGTTGCCGCCGTGTCTTTGCACTATCTCACTGGCGATGAACAGACCAATTCCAAATCCTGGATAGGTCTGTTCACTCTTACCCTCCACCCGGTAAAACCGCTCAAATATTCTTGACTGATCCTTCCGCTCAATCCCGATCCCGGTGTCTTTCACCTGGATAATCGCAGAATCCTCCTCTCGCTGAACAATTAATTCTACATGATCAGAATCTGGCGAATATTTGATCGCGTTAGTGAGAAGATTGAGGATCACCTGCCCAATACGATCCCGGTCTGCAAACAACCTACCTTTAAAATCGTTGTGAACAATCACTGCGTGTTTAGTAGTAGTATGTCTTGCATCCTGAGCAATTTCTTCCACGAGCTCATCGAGTTCAAATTCACGCTTAGTTAATTCCAGCTGACCCGATTCGATACGGGAAAGATCAAGTAACTCGGATATTAAACGGGTAAGTTTCGTGACCTGTTTGGAAATAGTTTGCAACGAGGATTTTACCGTTTGGCGGGTATTGATCAGTTTCTCATCTTCCAGCTCATGATAGATATTTAATAGGAGTTGTACATAACCATTGATCGAAGTTATAGGCGTCTTCAACTCGTGGCTCGCCATCTTAATAAAATCATCCTTACGCTGCTCAAGCTTTTTGAGCTCCGTTATGTCGGTAACAGAACCCGCATAGCCAGCAAATTCTCCGTTGATGTCATAATAAGGGGAAGCTTCCGTTTGTCCCCACCTGATTTCCCCATCGTTCCGCATGAATCTAAACTCGGCCTTAAAATATTTTCTTACCCGGCTACAGTGCTTGAATTCTTCGTAGGCAAGTTCTTTATCTTCCTCCAGCAGGTTAGTCAACCACCCCTCATCCAATTGCTGTTCAAATGATTTACCGGTCCAATGAATCCAGGTTTCGTTTACAAACACATTCTGCCCGTCCGCATCAGTCATCCATAATCCGGTAGGAGAAGCATTAGAGATAGTTTTGAACAAGAGTTCACTGTCCCGGATCTTCTCCCGGAATCTTTTCTGGTCATCAATATCCATGCATGCGCTAATGAAGCCGACGAAATCGCCTTCCGCATTATATCGGGGCACCGAGTTATCTGCGATCCATCGATACTGGCCATCCCACCTTCTAAGGCGGTATTCTGTATAGATCCCTTTTTGCTGCCTGTAGGATTCGTTATAATTATCAATGCACCGCTGTACATCTTCCGGGTGCACATTATTGAGCCAGCCTTCATTGGCTTCTTCTTCTGACGCCCTGCCTGTAAACTCCAACCATGTTTTATTGAAATAATCATTGAATTTATCTGTACCTGACATCCAGATCATCGCGGGCACGTTGTCGGCCATTGTCTGGAACAATGCTACGCTTTCATTAAGGCGTTCCTCTCTTTTCTTTTCCTCCGTCACGTCCATCATTGTTCCAATAAGTCTTGTCGCCATTTTATCGGGACCAAAAAACACTTTTCCCTTGGCATGTACCCATCGCAATTCCCGGTCTGAATAACGGATGATACGGATCAACATGTTGAAGCTCCCATCATCAGAAGATTTGATTGCCCTTTTTATTTGTTCTATGAAATTTTCACGGTCTTCAGGATAAATATGTTCTAAAATGAGATCAAAGCTGGGTTCCATATTATCCGGAATTCCGCAGATTCGCTGGCTTTCCCTGCTACAAATCATCTTGAAAGTAACCGGGTTATATTCCCAGGTACCCAAATCGGCCGATTCTATGGCCATTCGCAAGCGCTCCTCTTTTTCCCTGATCTCTTCGGTGAGCTTTTTCTCAATGGTGATATCGCGGGCGATTTTGGATGCTCCCGTGATCACGCCCTGGGAATTGCGCAGCGGTGAAACCGACAATGAAATATCAATGATCCGACCGTCCTTCGTTTTGCGCCAAGTATCAAAATGCTGGACTGATTCGCCGCGCCGGATCTTTTGCAAGATTTGCGTTTCTTCTTCCAGCAATTCAACTGGTATCAGCAATGAAATGGACTTCCCGATAATTTCATCGGCACGATAACCGTATAATTGTTCGGCAGCCGGATTCCAACTCCTAATGATACCATCAAGTGACATACTGAAAATGGCATCCTCGGATGTCCGCACAATAGCCGCCAGCCTGGACCTCTCTTCTTCTGCAACCTTTGTTTCAGTAACATCGAAAAGCATGTTGATGGCACCGGTCATCTCCCCCTCTGAATTAAAAATGGGCTCGGGGTGAGGCAGAAACCATTTGCGTTTTCCGGAAGGCGTTTCAACGATAAAAGGCGAGTCAACCACCACCCTTCTTTTTTCTTTCAGTGCAGTGGCCATTGGACACTGGTCGAGCGGAATTTCTGTGATACTATCAGCATCAAAAATCCGGAATGACCCACACCACATATCCTTGCCAATCTCCGGCTCGCGTTCCCAAAGCTCAACGGCAGCCTGGTTGAATAAAGTAATAACGCCATTATTGTCAGTGGTGTAAATGGCTGCAGGCAACTGTTGGATGAGGTTACGATACCTGACTTCACTTTCGAGAAGCGCCTGTTCCGCTTTTTTATATTCAGTGATATCCTGGAAGATATTGATTGCCCCGGTTAGCTTGCCTTCTTTATCAAACAGCGGGTTTATGTTTACCAGCGCCGGAAATCTGAGGCCATCCTGCCGCTCAAATACCGCTTCAATATTTCGAAAAGCCCTGCCTGTTTTTACTGCAATGGCAATTGGCGTTTCCTCAACAGGAAGAAAACTTCCGTCTTTCATCCATACCCGGTTGAATGCACAGTACTTTAAATCCTCACCGATGCTCGGAGAAATTCCCCACAATTTCACTGCAACATCATTATAATAAACGATGCGGCCTTGCGCATCACAAGTGTATATTGCATGGGGGATGCTGGTAAGCAGGCTTCGGTATTTCAGTTCGCTTTCCTCCAGCGCCTGCTGACGGTTCCGTTCTTCAGTAATATCACGGGATACGGCAATGAGTTGTGTGATTTTTCCGTCATCCGACTGAACCGGAGATATTATTACGTCCCAATATTTTAACTCGCCTTTTTTGGTTTTGCAAGGGGCATGGAATTGTGCCACTTTCCCTTTTCTGGCTTTTTTTATTGCCCGGATTACCAATTGGCGTACGTCCCCCTCCCAAAAATCCACCCAACTTGTCTTCTTGACTGAATCAAGGTCCTGGATTCCCATCATACTCAAGCCACGACTGTTAATAAATAAAAGCCTTCCTTCCATGTCCAGGATCTTATAGCAGTCCGGGCTGTTTTCTAGCAGCGTCCTGTTAAATGCTTCACTCTGATTTAATTCAGCCTCTGCTTTTTTCCGATCAGTGATATCTTCGAAAATATTTATGGCGCCAATGACCCTTCCTCCATTGTCGAAGATCGGGTCAATGTTTACATTGGCAAAGAAATGTTCGCCATTAGGTCTTTCAACCTCCGCTTCAATATTTCTGAATGATTGCCCCGTTTGCAATGCAATAGCCATTGGCGTTTCACCAGGGGGCATGAATCGTCCATCCGGCGTCCATACCTTGAAGCAGGCACAAAACTTCCTGTTCTCATCATTTAGATCGGGGGTATAACCCCAAAGTTTTACAGCCATCTCATTAAAGTAAGTAATTCTACCTTCCTTATCGCAACTATACATGGCAAGAGGCAAGCTCTCTACTAACTGCCTGTATTTATTTTCACTGGCCTCAATGTTTTTTTTGGAAAGTACTTCTTCAGTTACATCAGTGCAAATAGAAATAACCCCAATTATTTGTCCTGTAAAATCTCGAAATGGCTCTACAACAAGGTTAAACCAACCCTCCGTCATCTTCCCTTCTTTCTCGAATTCAATATGTTGTGAATTCGCTACGAACTTGTTGCCACCAAGGAAAACATCATCAAGGATTTTTTTATACCCCTGCTCGGCTAATTCCGGAAAAACTTCAAAGAATGGCTTGTTAAGAACGTAATCGCGCTTTAATCCAGCGATTTGGAGTGCAAAATCATTAATGAATTCTACCCGGTATTCAGGACCTAAATAAATTGTAAAAGCAAAAGGTGCCTGCGTGAATATTTCCCGGTAATTGGATTCACTCTGTTTAAGAGCTTCCATCATCTTTCTCCGATCCGTAATATCGGTAGTGAAACAGCGAGTATGAACGAAGTGATCATCCTCCCAAAGTACATTCGAATTGATAAGGACGGTCCTGATACTTCCATCCTTACACTTCAGATAGGCCTCATATTGTCGCAAAGTTTCATTACAACTTAATCTATGTAAAATCTCTTTTATTTTGTCCTGGTCTGCATGGAACTCTGAAATGTGATGGCCGATATACTCTTCTTCTGTGTAACCGAGCATTTCCAGTTCTGCTTTATTAGCCCAGATAATTATGCCATTCCCGTCAACCCAATGCAAACCGATACTCCCATTTTCAACATAATCGTGCAGCTCCTCCGTTTTTCTTTTCAGGGCTGTTTCAATACTTTTTTTCTCCGTGATATCCGAAACCAAAGCAATATATCCTTTTACAACTCCGTATTTGTCCATGTGGGGAGTGTAAGTTGCCTCAATAACTTTTTTCCCGACCGGTAAGTTTAATTCTTTTTCATAGTAAACCCGTTCACCTGCCAAAGCCCGGTTCACAAATTCGGTGATATCTTTAAAAGCATCCTGGCCTATCAACTCGCTAAGATGTTGCCCTATCATTTTCTCAGCGGTCACCCCAAACATTATCTCAACAGCGCGATTGATATAACGGATCGTGCGGTTCGAATCAATATAGGTGATCATTCCCGGGATGTTGTTCACCAACAGGGAAAGCTGTTCGGAAATAGATTCCGCGCCATTTCCGTTACCATTCACCGCATAGGGTGGAAAAGCAGCAGGTTCAAGCAAAGGTCCCAGCAGGTTCGAGTTTTCCATAACGAAAATTTTAACATCTACAAATATAAATTTGACGAGGTAGAGTCCTTATCCAAAACCAGGCTAACCTAACCCTATTTCCAGTACTACAAAAACTTTATGATTTAATTCAACCGAGACAGGCGGGTAAATACCAGATCCATTGTCGCCCCTTTTTTTTGATTGGATACATGACGAAGCTGTAAGGATTGCTGGTAAAGCTTCAACGGCAAGGAGGCTGCCTTAGCAATTGGCCGTTGAGCAGTCTCTATCGACTCCAGATGCGCCGGCCATTTCTTTTCCGTTGCTTTTTTCTGACTTTGGTAGAGAACAAGAGAATAGATGGCGGCCACTAATAAAACTTGCTTCATGATCCGGTTAATTCGGGGTTCAACAAATATCCTGACTGTCTAACCGCTTAATCAGAAAACATTATGCCAGAAAGAGTTAGCTATGTAATAAGGGGTTTGGGTTATCCCCCTAGTATTTCAAGTTTAAAGTGTGGAATAATTTACACAGATGGCCAGGCTAGACCAAAGTTGAAAACCTTTTAAAGGTTCTCAACTTTGGTAGGGGCAAGCTAAGCAAGTATTCCCTGCTCCTCATGCTCTTCGATAACGATAGTATCTTTTCCCTTCTTAGTTGATTTATTACTGGCCTTATTAGCCGAACCAACCTGTTCTCCTTCTTCCTCAGCCTCCATATTGATGGATTGTTCCGCTATGTCGGTGAGTAATTGATCAGCCTGTTCTTCTTCTTCGAGGGTTTTATCCAACAATTCGGCAGCCCGGTTCATTCCCATTGTTAATGCCAACGCGACCAGCCCGCCATAAGTACCGATCTCGTAATGCTCTACTTTTTGAGCAGCAATGATCAGCGCAGCATCCCGGGTCATAGAACCTTTTGGAGTTTCAGCTATAATATCGCGAGATTCTTTTAGCAGCCCATCCATCGCTTCGCATTTTTTTCCCTCCGGATTTTCTCCCAGTATCTCAAAAACTTTTTCCAGCCGTTTGATCTGTCTCTCGGTTTGCCGCAGATGTTGATCCAGGGCCTCCTCCAATTCTTCAGTAGTTGCGGCCTGTTTCAATTCCGGAAGAGATTTCGTCATTTGTTTCTCGACATAATAAATATCTTTCAACTGGCCAATGAAAAATTTTCTAAGGGCGCCGTGCTTGTTGTCATTCCCGCTAGTTGCGTTTTTATTTCTTTTTGATTTCATAACAAACAGTTTTAGATCATTAAAAAATAAACCAACAGGGCTCATTTAACCCTGCTGGTTTGTTGTTACAGCAAATTATCCATGATCATTTCCTGGACCTGTTTTTCTGGGCTGTAGACTTTCTTCTTTCGGATCTTTTATTTGTGCCGTTTTTTCCTGTTTTATTGCGATTGCCGGTGGTAGCCCTGGTGCTGACATTGGTACGTGTGCTTCCACTGTTCCTGTCTGAACGGCGGGAAGATCCACGCCTGTTCTCATCTTCGCCACCCTGGCCAAATGATCCGCTACCATAGCCTCCAAATCCTCCTGACATTCCCCCACCTGCTGACCAGTCCTGGTTCTGATCTCCATATACTCCACCAGTTGACCAGCCTCTTCCTTCGTTACCACCAGTTCTCCCTTGTGTACCTCCGGACCACCCGCGACCTTCATTCTGATAGTTACCCTGGAAACCACCATAACCCTGGTTACCGCCTTGCCATCCACCTTGTGAACCACCAAATCCCTGGTTACCACCTTGCGATCCACCAAACCAGCCACTGCGATTCTGATCTCCTCCATATCCACCACCATATGCACCAGACCAACCACGGCTTTCATTACCTCCATACCCGCCTTGTGATCCGCTGCTGCCATAACCACCACCATGCGAAGTTCCGCTATCCCAACCACCACCTTGGGTTCCTCCATAACCGCCTTGATGACCTTGCCATCCACCTTGTGTTCCTCCATAATTGCCTTGCTGACCCTGCCATCCTTCCTGAGACCCTCCGTATCCACCGCTCATGCCGCCACCGAAGTTGTCTCCTCTTCCATAACCACTTCCTCTACTCCGTCCACGATCCTGGTCATTCCAACCTGCGTTACCACCATATCCACCCTGGCTGGAATATTCACCACGACCCCTATCACTACCTGAATAATACCCGGATTGACCGACACCAAAACGATCCTGTCTCATTGAACCAAAACCTCTGCGCGTTCTACGCCCTCCATTGTTTGTACCCCCTTGTCCACGCTGCCCTCGTTGATTTTCATAATTACGATTACTGCCTGTGTTCCCCCTGCGTGGTGATCCATAATCATCGAATTCGTTTTGCTCATCGAACTTTTGGTCCTGGTCATACTCTCCTGAAATGTCATAATCATCTTCCTCGTATTCATCCTGAACATCTTCAACATCATAATCATCTTCATAATAATCCTCATCGTAACGATCCTGTGAACTTCTGCCCCTGGTGGAAGAATTGCTTCGCTGGCCTGCTCTGGATGTGTTGCCACGATTTGTAGAGCGGTTTCTCGTTGCCATAATCCTCTAATTTAATAGTGAATAAAACGATGTGTCTTAAAAAAAATCACAAACTCTGTGCCTTTAAGATTTATGTTCAAAAATCATCGCAACAACAAATTGACTACATGAAAAAAATATTAATGTGGTTGAATGACCGCAAAGTTGATCAGTTGACCAGGAACATATAGGATCTTTTTCAACTGATCAACTTGCCAACCTGTCAACCAACCTCGCTAAAAAAAAAGAACTACCGGTGAAGTAGTTCCTTAAAATCTATTGGGATGCTGACTGCTGGCTGACAGACTGGCTGACTGACTAAGCTTGGTAATTCTTGATCTTATTGTAGAGTGTTTTCCGGTCGATCTTTAATAGCTCAGCCGCCTTCTTTTTATTAAAGTTCACCTGCTGCAATACGGTCATGATCGTTTCGAATTCCGCTTTGATGGCTGCATCTTTCAGATTCACTTCTTCTTTTGGTGTTCTCTTGGTGATCAACGGTACGGTCGGGGTTTCATTCAACGGTCCCGGGATAAATGGATTGCCGTTGGTGATCTCCCAGGGGAGTGAAGCGGAAGTGATGTTCTTCCCCGGTTCAGTTAACAGCACAGCCCGTCTTACAACATTTCTGAACTCGCGAAGATTGCCCGGCCAGGAATACTCCAGGAAGGTTTGGAGAACAGAATCCTCGAATCCAGGAATGTCTTTATTTAATTCTTTTGTGGTTTTCTCCAGGAAGAAATCGGCAAACTGGAGAATATCATCCTTTCGTGTCCTTAAAGGAGGCAAGTTTATTGAGAATTCATTGAATCGATGATAAAGATCTTCCCGGAACTTTCCTTTCCTGTAGGATTCTTGTAGATTTTCATTGGAAGCCACGATCAATCGAACATCCACCGTGATCTCTTTATTACCTCCTACCCTCTTGAATTTTCTTTCCTGGATTACCCGGAGCAAGGTCGCTTGTACTTCTGGTGATAGATTACCCACTTCATCCAGGAATAAAGTGCCTCCGTCAGCAATCTCAAAATGTCCTTCCTTGTCCTGCAGGGCTCCGGTGAAAGCCCCTTTTACGTGGCCAAATAATTCGCTTCCTGCCAATTCTTTCGATAACGTACCGCAGTCCATTGCGACGAATGGTTTGCCTTTGCGTGCACTCAGGTCATGTATCGTTTTCGCGATGACCTCTTTCCCGGTACCACTTTCACCATACAGGATAATGCTATAATTTGTAGCAGCCACGATATCTACCTGTGCATATAAAGCTTTTGTAGCAGGAGAAGAACCGACAAAATACTCTCCATTGCTGGTGAGTTTAGAACCTTCACGCGATTTTGTGCCACCATTCAACTTAGCATTGGCCTGGGCTGCACCAACCGGTTCAGATTGTTGCAATGCTTTGTTCAGCACATTGAGCACCTCGTCTGGGATTAGCGGTTTAGCGATATAATCCAGGGCGCCAAGTTTGATCACTTCCACTGCCGTCTTGATATCGGAATAGCCCGTGATCACCAATACAATGACATGGGGATCCTGTTTCTTTAAAGCGGTTACCACATCCTTTCCTTCCATATCGCCCAGCCGGTAGTCGCAAATGACCACATCAAATTTCTTTTCGTTAAAGCGGGCAATGCCTTTTGCGCCCGTATGCGCTACGTCAACCTCATATCCGTTCTTGGTCAGGAACCTGCTAAGCAGGGTACATAAATCAATGTCATCATCGATAATGAGTATACTATTTCGCATAAAAGGAGTTGATAAGTGAAGTTAATCCAATTTCCACACGACTTCGATCTATCCCATATGTTCAAAATCATGCCGATTTTGTCGACAAAATTCCAATGGATTTTGCGTTCTGCTGATTGGCAAGTGAATTGTCCCTTTATTATCGTGAGAGATTCCGTTACCCATTTAAAAGATGTCCTTTCAGAAAAGTCAAATAATCACAGAGTTAAAGCACTGATAGTCGATGATGAGAAAGATATTTGCTTTTTACTGGGCTCCATTTTAAAGCAAAAAAATATCGACTCCAGCCAGGCAAACACCCTTTTGGAGGCTGAGAAAATTATCGAAAATGAAGCTCCTCCTGTTATATTCCTTGATAATCACCTGCCGGATGGATTAGGAATAAATAGTATAAAACGCATCAAGTCAAAATCCCCCCAAAGCACGATCGTAATGATAACCGCGCATGATAACGCTTCCGAACGCAAAGAAGCCCTGGAAAAAGGAGCTGATTATTTTATCGCTAAGCCGTTTACAAAAGAATTGATCTTCAATACTCTGGCTAAAATAGTGTAGCATTAAAGCCCCATTTTTGTGGAAAGAATTCCCCGCGGGGTAATCATATAGGTCATATGGAAGTTTCCTACAGTGCAGGATTTCCTCTTGGTCATATAGGTGATATGGAAAGTTTTCTAAAGTTCAGAATTTCCTCCCAAGTCATATAGGTCATATCGCGGTTGTCTCATAATTGGAGTTTTCCATGTAGTCATACACGTCATACCAGGCATTCTTGTGTAGCCTAATATGACGTCTATGATCGTAAGGAACTCCGCATTTTTAAGACTGCTCCGAAATGACCCATTTGACTTTTAACTTCAAGTGTTTTAATGAACATTAGACCAGTTAACGTCAAGCAATGTTCAACGATATCAGAAAACTCGTCCCCTGGCCCGGTTTGCTATATGCTTTGATGTTTCCTTTGTGATTTAGAATAATGTTCTGCGTGTTGGTCAACCCCAGGCCGGTACCGCCAGCTTTCACGGTAAAAAAAGGATCAAATAGTTTTTCCAGGGTTTCCTCGCTCATTCCGGATCCATTGTCTTTTATCTCAACTATACATTTCGAACCTGCTTTCCTTGTCCTGATCTGAAGGATCCCTTTATTTTTTTCCATGGCCTCGATGGCATTTACAATGACATTCAAAAAAGCCAACTTGATCTTTTCCTTATCAACCAGCACCTGGCAGGCATCCTTCGCGTACGCTTTTTCTACTTTCACATTATTCAGTTGTATACGGTCCAGCGCCATTTCGAGGGTTTCATCAAGCACCTGGTTTATATCTTCCTGTGTGAATTTCAATTGCACAAAGCGGGTGACATTCAGCAATTCAGATATTAGTTTATTGATCCTATCTGCATTCCGGCTGATCATCTCGAGCAGGATCGTTTGATCTGTCTGCTCATTCAAGGATTCATTCAATTGGTCCGCAGCGAGGGTAATATTTGTAAGAGGATTCCTGACCTCGTGAGCGATGGTTCGTGCGATGCGTCCTGTCGATGCAAATTTTTCAATTGCTCGTAATTCTTCCAGTTCCATATTTGCTTTTTCCAGTTCGAGTAGTTTATTTTCGAGTTGTCTCCGGTATTGTTCGGCCTTACTGTTAGCTTCCTGGCGCCCCCGGTTCTCCCGCCGGTATGTAATCCAGGAATAAAAGATCGCGAATAACGTGATGATCAAGGATACGACCGCTATGGCCCTGGTTCCACTGGAAAACCTGGACAATTTAGATTTCCGGAAAAACATCAGGTTATTTTCCTTTTCATTGATCTGCTCAATTGCCAGCCGGATACTATCCATTGTTCTTGCAGAATCCCGGTCAAAATTCAAATCTTCAGGAAGACGATACCCATTCATCTGGAACGTTTTCAATCCTTCTGATAAAAAATTCAATCGCTTCCTCACTAACAGATCGAGGGCTTCCAGATTTTTTTCCTGTTCCGGGTTATTTTTACGCATGTTTTCCAATTCGCTTAGTATCGGGGGCACAGCCCGGGTCCCGGAGTTGTAACTCTTCAGGTAATTTACATCGCGTGTAATGATATAACCCCGCACTCCCGTTTCAGCATCCGCGATCTCAGCTTTCAGTGACTGGAGCTTATTCAATAACTGGTAACTCCGTGAGATTTTCCCGGTCTCACGGATCAATTGTTGTATGGTGAGAAAGATCAGGAAATAAGCAACCAGCAGGAGGAAAAAGGCAATAATATACCCCCGGTTGATCTTTTTGTTGGAGACGATCATCTAGCCTTAAAATACCAAATATCAAATTCCAAATTCCAGAATTCTTCTAACATCGCCTTAAATTTGTAAGCTGCTGAGATTTGGGATTTATCCGAAGGATTTCTTCGGAGGGATTTGTTTTCTACTACCTGCATTTGATTTGAGGGAAATTTTCTACAAAATTCGGGGGATGCTTATAGGAGTAACCGGAATGTAACGGTTGTGTAAACAATCAGTTAATTCATTTGAGTTACACAATATCCGTAATTGGATTGGCGACCTATTTTTGCATAATTATTGAAATCCCTATTCTGAATAAGAAAGTCTGTCTATGAAACCGCTGGAAACACTGGAAATGGATGAACTGGTAGACTTGCTCGCATCGTATTCACTGAAATATTCTACAATAAAAAGATATTTGGGATCTTACAGGAAGATAAACAAATACAAATCCCTCGTGGAATCCCTGATGAATGAGATAGAAAAAAGAAAAAGGGCCCGGATCGGACCTTACAATTATATCACGCCGGGGCACCTGGACGATCGTATGAAGAGTGCCTGATTATTTCTGTTCATCCCTTTTAACTTTAATAAGATGATGGATCGCCTGCATTTCCTGGGTTAGCCGGGTAACCAACTCTTTATCGTTTGAATCCGAAGCAGCCAGCAGCTCAGCAGATTTAGTCAGTAATAGGTCGATAAGGTGATTGACCGAAAGGTGCTGAAACTCATTTATTATGGCATCCATGGAGGAAAATATTAAAAAAAATATAAGACGATTATAGATTCTTTAAATAAATGAAAGGTTGTATGGATTTGTAAAAATATGACCGGGAAAAAATGAAGATGGCAATAGCTGTTGTCAGCAACCGGATACTACGAATCATAAGCAGCAGTTTTTAGGAGGGTTTTAAAGTTAAGATATTAAGTGTTTCTCCTGATCAATTGTTAATTACTTATTTGTGATCAATTTCAAGACACATGAGTAGGAAATATCATTCACCACCTGAAGGTTTAGCTCAATTTGCCTATAGATACCACTTTTTTTGAGGTATTGAATACGGTTGAGTCACTAGGGAGGCTGGAAAGTTAATCTAGTGGCTTTTGACATTATTATCCCCGAGGTACGCGAAGGGCGACAATAAAAATGTTGTCATGCTTCGACTCTTCGACAAGCTCAGAGCCACCTCGGGATGACAAGAAACCGCAACCCGCATCACGTATCGCGTAGCAACAGTGATAAATTATCAGTGATAAAAATCCCTACTCAAACTTGTCAACCTGTTAACCCTGCCTATCCTGCCCAGCGGCTGGCAGGCGGCAGGTAGGTTGTCAACTTGCATTTAAAAAGGATATCCGATCCCCACATTATAAACAATATTCTCTTTGGGCCAGGTGTGTTGATTTACCTGGCTCATCACCCAGGGATTCTGTTCCCAGGGCTTTCGTATCGGGATGGCTACATCGAAGCGAATAACAAATAATGTAATATCCAGTCTTAACCCGGCTCCAACATCCATGGCCAGTTGGCTTAAAAATTTGCCGGTGAACTGAGCGCCCGATTTCTTGGTATAAATGCTATCGCTGACCAGCCAGACATTTCCCGCGTCAAAGAAGATCGCTCCATATAAAGGACCGCTGATACGCGGCCTGAATTCTGTATTGAATTCAAGTTTTATATCGCCTGTTTCATCCGGAAGAAAATTGGTAAGACGAGGATTCCTGTAAGTGCCGGGACCTACTGAACGGCTTCGGAAACCTCGCAGGCTATTATTTCCACCCACAAAAAATTGCTTGATAAATGGAAGCTGTACTGAATTGCCGTAAGGAATTCCTATTCCGACAATAATGCGGTTGGCCCACGAGGAATACAAACCCAGTTTTCGGTAATACCGCCCATCGATCTCGAATTTGATATATTGGGAAAATGGAACTTCCGCGATCTTCACCTGTTTGCCTCCTTTAAAATCAGCCCCACTTACCAGGCCTGCAATATTGCCGGAAAGATCAACCAATGCATTCAGATAATAAGCGTGGGCTCGCAGTTGGCCAGCAATCACGGGATTGTAATTGTATTGCCAGTTTGATCCCAGGATAAGCTGCTCCTCCACCGCTCTTGCCAGCAGTGGGTCCAGCTGGATCAGGCTATCGTATATATCAGACACGTTTACAGGACGGGCATAGGTGATACTGACCGGATTAAATTCATATTGTTTTTGAATTGATTCTTTCCAGGCATACCCGTAATTAAACCTGAATGAATTGACCGTGTACAATTTCCTGCGATCAATGATATCATATCCGATCTGGATATTGGTCCGGGGCACATAACCGCCGCGGTTTCGCAAACGACTTGCCCCGGGAAGGAAGAACCGGGGAATATTCAATGTTAATTCCAAGCCTGACCTGTACGTATTGTAACCTCTCAAAGCTCCGCTGAATTGAACATCACTTCCTACATACCCGCTCAGGCTCAATTGTTCTCCCGAGCGGAATGTGTTCCGGTTTCTCCAGGTACCTGAGATCAGCGATCCATTCAGGTTATTGGAGCGCGTAATCGTTGTAATCTCACCCCGTAAAGATTTCTTGGGCAGTGGGGTAAGATAATAATAAGCATCCAGGTAGGCTGAGTCGGTGGCGTGATTCACTTCGAAGCGGTTCTTTACGAATTTGAAAAGATTCAAATTGATCAGCCTGTTTAGTGTAAGATTATGATCAGTGCGGTTATAAACATTTCCCGGGTTGAATTTCATCGACTCCGTGAACAATTTTGGTTTGAATTTCTTTTCCCGGTCGATCACATAATATCCCCTGAAGAATTCAGCATCCGATTTCAAGGTATCTATTTGGGCTGTGTTAAGACTGTAATTGCTGTATATAAAAACGTCCTTAATACGATATACTTCCCGGGCCGCAGGAGGTGTTTCAGCTTTTACGATCAGCTGCATGTCTACTTTATGATCTCCATTGCTGCTATCGGTCTTTAACAATAGATAGTCAGGACTGAAAAAATAGTATCCATTCTCCTTCAGGTGGGCATCGATCCGGGCTCTCTCTGCCCTGATCACATCGAGGTCAAATGGTTTGCCCACTACGAGTAACGTTTTGTTTGCGATCGAGCGGATCTGGTGAGATAGCAAACTGCTGTCCTGCGGAAATAGAACACTGTTTATCTTATATTGGTCGCTGGTATTCGCATGGTATTCCGCGTGTCCTTTCCGGTTCCTTACTACAGTGTCTGCAGTAACTTTTGCGCGGAAATAACCTTTATTCTCCAAATGATTTTGCAAAACTTTCCGGTTGGCTTCAAGGTCCAATTCGCTCATCAGCACAGGCGGCTCGCCACTCCTGTCACGTATCCGTCCAAAAAATGAATTTGGTTTAGCGTTGCGAAATAAATTGTAAATGCCAAGTTTAATGGGAATGCCCAGGAACCGGGTATTTGGTTTCGGTCTTGTCAAACCCTGCAAATCTTTTCGCAAAACTTTCTTTTCTTTTACAGTAAGAGAAGGTCCCTCCACTGTCACCCTCGCTCCGGTATATAATCGTTCTCCTTCCGGCAAACGTCTCGTTCCACTACAACCGAAAAAAAAAGAAGCCATGAAAATAAGTGCGAGAGGTATTGAATATTTAATATTGAGTATTGAATATTGAATCATTGACTATTGCCTATTGAATATTGACTATCGACTTCCTCTGGTCCCCTCCTCAACCCGTTGCTTCCTGCTTCTTAATATTTCAGAGAACCGATCATAATCCACGGTGATCAGGAAACTTAAACCGCTTTCAACGATATATCCGTCTACCACGCCCTGGTATTCGTTTTTCCGATAAAAACGGATCATATAACGTCCATCCCGGCTGATCGCATAATTCACGGACACATTCCCGAGCATGTTACTTCCTTTTTGCCCCGAATGTTTTGGTCCCTCGAGTTCAAAATTGCTTCCCACGGAAACCGTGAGCCGTTCATTCAGTAATCGTTTGCTCAAACCGATATCAAGATCAGTCTTCCTTCTTCTTTCTCCCGTAGTATAATCATCCGTGCTGGTAATATCAAAACTGATATCAACTCCATCAATGAGGCTTTCAGCCATGCGGTTCAACTGGCCGGTCAACAGGCGACTAACACTTTGGCGGGCATAGCTGGTAACATCAAATGTGGTTGCGCTTCCGGCAAATGGGTTTTCTCCTACAAAACGACCTAGCAACAATAATGCAAAGACCTGCTTATTGATTTCTCCCTGGTCCTGCCTGATTTGCTGTAAGCGACTATCTACCTGGGTAATGATTTCATTGGATACGCCATAATTTTTATTCTCTGGCAAGATGATATCAAATTCGACTTTCGGCTGTAGCATTTCACCAGTCATATGCAAGTGTACCTCGAAGGGAAGCTTTTGCATATAAGTATTTCTTATTGCTGCTGTTGAAGAGGCGATCTGGCTTTGCACCAGGTCAATCGGTGCGGTATTGGCAATATAGATTGCATTTATATCCAGCTCCGCCTTGGTAGGTTCATTCAACCATACGATCCGGCTGCCCTTTTGAATGTCAAAACGACGTCTTAAGAAATTAAATGTGATCTCGTACGCCCCCCTTTCCAATTCATAATTTCCTACAAGGGTGATCTTGCCACTGGGATCAATACCTGTCGAGAGCTGGCCTTCACCCTGCATATTGATAAAGTCTCCGTTCGCCGCGTCAATGATGATATTGAATATGGCTTCCTTTTGAATTTCAATATTCGCCGTGATATTCATCCCTTTCACATCGGCGATGTTCAGCGAATCGTATTGCCTGAACAGGGTATCGTTTTCCGGCGCATCGAGATCGGTAAATAACACAATGCCTTCCCGGTCCACTACGCCGGGCTCTCTTTGCGGGATCACCCAACTCAGATTTGTTCCATCATTCACGATCAAATTTCCATCTATCACTGGCCGGCTCTCAGTTCCTTCCACATGCAATTCGGTTGTGATCACGAGATCGCCCCAGTAGATCGCGCCTTTCTTTTTCGTCGTGCTGAGGATCTTGAATCGCGTGGCGCTTACATCAAGGTCAAAATTGTAATTAATGAAATTCGGTGTTTGAATAGCCCCGTTCAGCACCATGGAATTATTAGCCGTATCTCGGATAACGAAATTGTCAAAAAGAAAACCATTTTCCGTGACGGTAAGTTTCTCATTGTCTACCCTGAACTGACTGCCCAAAACTGAAAGGGCAAAACTGGCGTTGTCAAAATGGATAGGACCATTGATCTGCGGACGGCTGGCGCTTCCCCGGATCGAGACATTGCCATTAACGCTGCCGGAAGCATTTTCTATAAATCCGGCCAGGGCTCCCTCGATCGTGCTGAGTTGTAGCTGACGTATCGTCAGGTTAAGATTGAGCGCGATATCTTTTTCTCCCAATGGGGCAAAACTGCCAGTGAGGCTTATATCATTCCCTCTTCCCGTGATCGTGGCAACTGTATTGTACCGGTCCCCCGCGAGATTATCTACTTTGATCGCCGCATTCCCGATCGTGTCACCACGCATACTCAGATCATTGATCACAAGGTCGCTGGTGAATACAGGCTGTTTTTTAAGGTTTTTAAATATAACGGTTCCATTCATTGAACCATTCACTAACAGCGAATCAGATCGCAAAAAACCCGTGATTGTGGCCAGGTGAAAATGGCTGAATTGTACATGCAGTTGTTGCGCTACCGTGTTCAACGTAATCACCTGATCTCCTTTTTGCAAACTGAAATTATTGGCCAGTATATTGTCCCTGGTTATCGTGATTGAATTGCCGGGGTTCACAGTCCATTGTTCATAGTTCAATAAAAGCGTTCCTGGTTTAAGAATTAAAACATATGTACCCCGCTGTGACTGGTCCAGCAAACCACCTATATGATACTTTGTCCGTGCATTCGCGTCGTCTATCTGCAGATTGAAATCGATCTTATTATTATTGGCGATCCCCTGCAAACGGGTATGATGTATATCAAGCGTGGTTCCGCTTTTCAGTCGTTGCATGTCGGCCGTGAACTGCAGGCCAGTGGTTGTAGTGCTGACATTCAGTGTCAATCCGCTGATCTCATTCCCCCTGAAGTATATGTATGGGCTGGTGAGTTTCGCATTTAATCCGGTGATATCAGATACAGTTCCTTCAGCCTGCATGGACTCAAAAGATTTAAGACCCGGGATGAACGCGCTTAATATCGGCGAATAGCTCATGCCAATATTAAAATTTACATGATAGGGTTGGGTAATATTGCTGGATTTTACAGGAGTCACTTCAAAATAAGGAGCAATACTGTTTGTTATGATCTTACCCAGGTCCGTATAGCGATATTGTCCCCAGATCCTCGCATGCCCAATTTCACTATCCAGGTCAATGATCTGGGCGGTATCATTTTTTGTGGCTACTAATCGCACGGTATCTAAAGGAAGACGTTGATCCGAGGTAACGATCAGCGCTTTTGTGATCAGGATATCGGCTTCCAGGTGATCAGGCCGGATCACTGGCAGGCTCGCGTCTATCTTGCCACGAAAAACAAGCATTTTATTTGTCAGGCCCAGCGGAAGCGTTTTGATACTATCTACAAAACCATTAAATCTGAAAGAGGCCGTCGATGAAAGATCTCCACTGGCGGTTCCATTAAGTGACAGGTTTGGATCCCGGATTGTCGTATTGATAGCATAATTACTTCGGACAATACTTCCACTCAGATCAATATTTCTATAGGTATAATTGTTTACCCGGAAAGACTGCACATCTCCCCTGAATTTTGTGTCAAAACTATTTGTATTCAGTCCCCGGCCATTTATTGCAAAATTGCCACTTAAGCTGCCTAATTGAGGGTTACGCAGTATAGTTCCTACCTGGACAGAATTTGTTTGCAACAGGGCTGTATAAGATGCCCGATGCGGATCAGCCAGGTTACGAAATTTCCCATTCACATACGCTGATCCCACCGTAGTCATAATATTTAAATTGGCCGAAAGATTATTTAATCCCCCGGCAATGGTGCCATTCGCATCAAATTCTTCAGGGAGATTGAGTTGCGCATTTGATAACCGCTTACCCGTAAATAAAGCGATATCCGTTTGTGTAGTGTGCAATCTGCGGATCGTCAGCCGCCCTCCTGACTTCGATGGATCCGAAATAGCCAAGCTTCCTTCTGCATCGATCTGCGTATTTTTTAGCCCGTCGAATTGCAAATTTTCGATGTACAGCGATTGCAAGGTCCCATTTCCCTGCAAATTGATATGCCATTTATCTTCCCGGTTTGCAAAAGCAGCATGCCGGCTTAAGGTTGGTGCGAAAGCCAGGATATCCTTTACCTGTACATAGCTGTCTGAAATATCAGCCTCCATCATCACGGATGGAAATTCTTTGCTCAGTTGTTCAAAGGAACGATAATTCAACGAAGCAAATCTTTTCAGTTCCGTACCCGGTGTTTTTAAATAAAGTTCTTTCAGGAATGTAGCCGTGTCGGAATAAAGAAATTGTGTTCGAAGTTCTTCCAATTCAAAACCACTTTGTTCCCGGAAACGGGCATGGGTGATCGTTCCGCTTACTGAATCCCTGATCAATACCAGTTCATTTACTTTTAGCGTGAATGAATCAGCCTGCAGGTGAGCATAATCCATCCCGGTTTGCATGCGCGGCTTGTTCTCATTGTCAAAAACCAGCTTATCATTTTGAAGATCCAGCGTTCCTACCCGCAAAGCCCAGCCGGCAGCGGTCCTGCTCTCCAGTTCCTGTTCGATCTCTTTCTTAACTTCTTTTGCCGCTTCTTTTTTCCCAAACCGGAATGCAATTATTGAATTATGCAGGGAGAAACTATCTAAAGCGATCTGCCGATTGACAAGATCGATCGATTCAGGAAGTATTCGAAGTGAACCGATATCAAGATTGCTATATACCGCGGAGATATCATTTCGATAATCGATGTTTACATTCTTTAGGTCCATTTCCTGGAATGCAAGCTGCAAGGGGTTCGGTTTAATTGCTTCGGCAATTTCTTTCGCCATGGGATCAGGTGTAGCCAGTTTTTTGACCTGGTAAACCTTTGCAATCATCCCGTTAACGTTTAACCGGGGGACATCAATGATCAGCCGCGCCGGATCATAACGATTAATTCTGGCATCCAGGTGTTCTATCCAGGCTTCCAGGTCGCTCCCATTGTGTTCATCATAATAGAGCAATCTTACTTTGTCTAACTCCAGTTGGGGAATACCAATGTAAAATGAAGAAGTGTCCTTGGATGTCCTGGCTCTTTTAGTACTGAATGCATTGATAAAAAACTGGTAATTGAAAACTGAATCTGCTTCTCTTCGGTTTGCCCGCAATGTAATATTGGAAAGCGCCAGCTTTTTGATGGCCAGTTCCCCGTTAAAGATCAGGCGGGAAAAACTGATGTCTGCATCCAGCCTTCCCCCGGCCATGAGAGTGTCTTGTTCCCGGTCTTCAATGTATACATCTTTTAATAAGAATTTATTTCCCGGTATGCTGAATTTCACGCGACCGACACGCACCCGGGTCTGTAATTTATTTTCGAGCCAGGCAACCGCTTTCTTTCTCACCATGTTTTGCACGGGAGGGGTCTCGATAAGAAGAGCAATGACCAGAATGAATAATAGGATAAACAGGATAGCTTTTGCGATCCCCCTCCAAAGTTTTCCGCCAAACGAGGTTTGTTTTATCCGCCTATCCATCTGTTAGGATGATTTCAATGCAACCGGTTTTGAATCTGGCTGGTATGATAAAGAAAATATCATGCTATAAAGAGTTCGGGGAACCAGAATTGTAAAAAGGAACCTGCACGATTTCCTTCTACTAATCAATGGTTGAATAGCTTAACCGGTTGAAAATGGACTTGGCAACGGGCCGTTATTTCCCCGAGCCTTTTTTAGGTCCCGGTTTGGAGCGGCCACCGCCTCCCCTTGTGGATTTTTTACCCCCGGAGGTAGATTTCTTTTTGGGGACCTTTGCCCCTGCTTTCCTGGCTTCTGAAAGTCCAATTGCAATGGCCTGTTTACGACTTTTTACGGTTTTTCCACTTCCACCACTTTTCAGTTGACCCCGTTTTCTTTCGTGCATGGCCTTTTCGACTTTCTCGGATGCCTTTTTTGAGTATTTAGCCATATCCTAGATTATTGTTCCAGATTCGGCCTGGGTTTGGGACTAATGATCACAGCCTGGAGATAGAATATGGCGGAGAACATGGCTAATCCATGAATGGCTCCCCCGGCTTCGAAAACAAAAGTCCCGATCACCCAAATGACCAGCAGGGTTATGGATAATAAATAAAACAAGGTTTTTTTCATTGTAACGGATTATATCCATTATTTAGAAAGAATTGTGCCATTCGATTTTTGCAAGCAGGCGCTTCAAACATTTTTTAAAATGAAATATCCACCACAAATGATCTTTATGGTGAATATTTTGCAATGGATGCAGGAACCATTCATTCATGGACCTCCGCTCGCACTATCCATATGGTTTGTTGCGTCACGGGATCATCAAGAGTTATCCTTCTCTCGATCGGGATATTCGCACTGAAGTGACTATTATGGGAGCGGGTATCAGCGGCGCCCTGGTGGCATATGAATTATGCAAGGCAGGTTTCCAGGTTACGGTGGTGGATCGGCGACATGTGGGCATGGGCAGCACCGCGGCCAGTACATCACTCCTCCAATACGAGATTGATATCCCATTGCATGAATTGGCAGTAAAGATCGGGATGAAAAAAGCAGTTCGCAGCTATCAGTTGTGCCGTGAAGCCATTTACAAATTGTGGAGAATGTGCGAGGATATTGACAGCCTGGATTGTTTTGCCATTAAACCCAGTTTCCAGTTTGCTTCATCAAAGAAAGATCTGGCCGGGTTGAAAAAAGAATTTTTACTTCGGGAAAAGATCGGGTTCGATGTCAAGTGGTTTTCGGAAGCCGGTCTGCACAGATCTTATGGCTTTGTAAAACCCGGCGGAATTTTGTCTGCCGATGGAGCCGAAGCTGATGCATATCTTCTTACTCATCGGTTACTGGAAAGCTGTACGGAGCTGGGTGGAAAAGTATATGACCACACGGAGATCATCGCTATAAATCATTCGGGCAAAAACATCTCATTGAAAACTAAAAATAACAGGCGGGTCAGGACGCGTTACCTGGTCATTGCCTGCGGATACGAATCCCAACGTTATCTCCCCAAAAAAGTGCAGGCATTTCATTCCACTTTTGCCA
>Ga0196964_10000536_pt1 | contig 22415 bp, 14 predicted proteins | sample S1_10metaG_FD_148615 | JGI IMG/M metagenome (GOLD analysis project Ga0196964, IMG submission 148615) | Soil microbial communities from Anza Borrego desert, Southern California, United States - S1_10 | ecosystem: Environmental > Terrestrial > Soil > Desert | place: USA: California | collected... | reverse complement strand
GTCTTCCGGTCCATTGCTGGGATCGCCGTCGCTCACAACGGCCGTGCCGCTGAGGTCGAACCAGACCGTCAGCGGTGACGTGGTGTCGCCGGATCGGAAAAGGGTAACTGCGCCGGGCACGCTGCCCTGCTCATAAGCGTGATGGGTCGTTGCGATGGCGTTCACCAGTGGCAGCGTGCCTGGCACGCCGTTGGTCGGTCCGCTGCTGGGCGGCGCAACTGTGACATCGCGCAACGAAAGAGTGAACGCGTCCTGCTGAGTGAAGCTTCCGCGAACGCGGATGTGGTACACCTGGCCATTGGTCACTGGAAAGCCGATCACGGGCGATTTGCTGTAACTCACGTTGAAAGACTGCGAAAACACCTGGCTCAGCGCATTGACCGCCGCGCCCGTATAGACGTCGACACTGAGAAACGCATTCGACGAGAGCGGGATTGCGATTCCGCCGTTGATTGTCGAGGTCCAGTCGTACCAGACAGTCGCTGTTCCAGCGGGTTCACCGGCTTCGACAGTCGCTCCCAGATTGGTCCCCGCGACTGCATTTACGGGCAGACCGGTGAGCACCTGCGCCGAGGCGAAGTTGTCGTTCGCCGGAGGGCTGTCGACATCGCGGATGGTCATGCTCGACGAGGCAGGCGTACCGATAGTATAGGCGCCAGCAGCAAGCGTGATATCGATGGTTTCATTTGGTTCAACCGTTGCATCGAGGATCGTACTGATGGAAATGAAGGCAAATGTGCTGAACGCAGCAAAGTTGGTCGTGGTGCCAATCGCTCCGTAATCGGTAGTCTCTGTCGCGGTGCCCGCGACTGTGAAGTTCACTGTCACCGGTGCGGAGATATCGCCCTTTCGCGACAACAGGAAACTGCGGAAGTTGCCTTCGATAACACTTCCGCCAGGGTCGATAGAGACGACGGGCGTTTCATTGTCGAGAATAGTATAGGTGTGGATAGTGCTCGACCCGAGCACTCCATTGACCGGGTTCTTCAGGCGAATATCCAGGTCTTCGCTGAGTTCCGCGACTGAATCATCCACGATGGTGATGTTGCCGCTGGCTGTGAGCTGGCCTGCCGGAATCGTCACGGTTACAGCCGCGTTCGAGAAATCGCTGTTCGCCGTTGCTTCATTGGCAAGCTCAATCGGAAGCAGATCGACGGTTACATCCACTGTATTCACTTCGGAGAGGGTAACGGTCAAGGCCACCGACGTTGTTCCTTCCGAGCCACTGGAAGCGGTGGTCTGGAACTCGACCCCTGGGGCATAGACGAGCCCGGCTTGCAGCTTGATCATCTGAGCGTCGGGATTCACAACGAGGATATCGACGGCACCGGGAGCGTGGAGATTTGTCCTCACTTCAAGCCGGCCTGAGCTGCGGAAGGTCACGTCAGTGTCGACGCCGCCAATGAACACCTTTGTCTCACGGTAGAAGTTCTGACCCGTGATTTTGATGGTATCGCCGCCTGTTGTGGCGACGATCCCTGGTGACACTGCGTGAATCACAGGTCCGTCGGCCGCGTGAAGCTGTGCAGCAGCGACCAGAATCACGACAGCGCAAAGCGCAATCGGCGTGGCGACTCGGTGTGACATGGAATCCCCTCCTCCATTTTGGAGTGTGTTGTCATACGCCTCTGCGCGCGGGCAGAAGCATCGGTTTAAAAGAGCTCTGAATTTCTACAGAGTCTTACGGATAAAAGCAATATATTAATATTGAGTACTATGCATTTTCAAAGCGTTGCTATCACGGGTTGTTTTGCAGCGGTCTCATTGGTATGAATTCCGAAATGAAATCCGTTGCCTCCTTATTAGTAGCCTTCCTGATCGCCGTCTTGTCAGCCCCAAGCTCCGCGTATGGCGAAGAGTTGCCTCAGGCCTGGTCGGTTGTCCCTTTCCTGCCCGACGACACCTTAATAGTAGTTCAAGCCAGGGACGGACGCACGCTGGCAACGAAGGCTGCCACCTCGGGGCTCGGAAAGATCATCGCTCTTCCCGAAACCCAGCGCGCGGCCTACACCTACTTTTCGCAACTGCGCTTTTATCAGTCGGTCATCGAAATCCAGCTCGGCCGCAGGCTCAGCGACATGGCAGCTCTTTACGGCTCTGGAGAGCTGACGCTTGCACTGACTGATATCAAAGTTCTTGAAGGCGGCACCGTTCTGCCCGAGATAATTGTAGCTGCGGCTCTCGGCGAAAAGGGCATCGTCGCCTTCAAAGAGATGGAGGCGCGGTTGGAACGGCTGCGCTCCATTGCCGGCGGCCAGATGACGCAGACGCGGCTTCCCACCGGCGAAGTGACGGTCACGCGCGTCGCCGTACCGGGACTTCCCTTCTCTCTTTCCTACGCGCTCTGCGATGGCACCTTCCTGCTCTCCAGCGCAGATGGGCGCCTGGAAAAGCTTCTCGCCAGGCGCTTCGAGCTCAAAGAGGCCGGCAAGCTGAACACGCCCGCGCGCGGCACCCTGGTCGCGCAACCCAGCTACATCCGCGCACTGCAGCGGATCGGCTCGGCAAGCGACCTGCACGCCTTCATCAATTCCGAAAAGCTCTACGGCCATGCGCTCTTGTCCGATCTCCAGAAGAAAAAAGATTCCGGCGGCTTCGGCAGCGTTCGCGGGATCACCTACAGCCTCAGCATTGGGGAGAAGAGCTTCGACGAGTCCGCATTCTTTGACGTGCCCGCCGCGCAGCGCAAGGGCGCGCTGAGCTTGTTTGCGACGGGCACGTGGGAGCCGATGTTGAATGCGCACAGTTCGGCAGCGCTTGCGGGCCTTTCGCTGAATATTCCACCCGACCGGCTGCTGCGCACGGTTTTCGATGTGATCGAAGAATCTGATCCCGAAGCACGCGCGGCTGTGGATGCCAGGCTTAGAGAGCTGTCGGCGGCGGCGGGAGTGGATGTCGCTGGCGAGCTCGCGCGCACGCTGCTCGACCACATGGCTCTGTCGGTCAGCATTCCGTCGCGGCACCCGCGTCTCGCGCTTGGGTTTCCCGGCGTGATCTTCACCTGCCGCGTGCGGGATCTGGCTGGATTTACGAACCTGCTGCAGAAAGTCCGCGACAACTGCGGCAAACTGCTTGAGTTCACAAAAATTCCAGATCCCGGCGGCGACATCACGATCATCCGGCCCCGGCCGACGGTGGAAAACCCGCAGCCTGTTCAATTCGTTTTCACGCTGCGCAACGAGGAGCTTCTGGTGTCGCTGACACCGCTGTCGCTGCGGGACGAGCTGCAGCGCCGGGCGCTGCTGGCTGAAAAAGCTCCAGGGGCGGCGCCGAATCTGTTCCAGGATTCCGCGTTTCAGCAGCAGCGCCAATCGCTTGGGCCTGCCGGGCAGGCGCTGATCTACGTGGACGTGCCCGCGCTTTTTACCGCGTTCTACCAGACCGCCGTGCCGTACCTGCAGTTCCAGAAACGCGAGAATGCCTTCGGCCTGAACCCCTGGGCTTTTCCGACGGTCGAAACGTTCACGCAGAATCTCTCGAGCCTGCTGGTTTCAGTGCGCGCCGATGATGAGGGCATCACCGTCCGAGGCTCGTCGCCGATCGGCGTGCTTCCGTACCTTGCGGTGCTGCCGTCGATTGAAATGGTGCGCGAGATTACAGGCAAGTCACACGACGTTTCGGCCGAACAGGAGCGGGCGAATCTCGAAAAAATCGGCAAAGCCATTGCCAGATTCGCCGCCGCGAACGGCGCGAAATTTCCGCGGGTTTTGAAAGATTTGCGGCAGTACGCGCCCGAACTGGACCCGTCAGTCTTCGATCGCTATGTCTACCGCGGCGCGCTGGACGCCGACAATGCCGTGATCGCTCACACGCCTACGCGCCAGAAAGGGCCGATCGCCGTACTTCTGCAGGACGGCCGCGCGTTGGTTGTTCCGCGCCGCGGCTTCAAAACGCTCCTCGCGGAAGGCTACAAGAAGTAGCCGATCCTTATTCCCCCTCACCCCGCGTTCGCTGCGCTAACGTCGGCCCTCTCCCACGCTGGGGAGAGGGGACGAACTACTTCAGCCCCGCGAGGAACTCGACCAGGTTGCGCAGATCGGTCTTGCTCAGTGTTTCGCCCATGGCCGGCATCGTCGAGGTCTTCTGGCTCTTGCGCGTGCGGATCTGATCCTTCTTGAGCTTCTCAACCTTTCCGTCCGCGCCAACCAGTTCGAGTTCCACTTCGTCTTCGTTCTTCACGGTGCCGGTGAACACGCGGCCGTCGTTGAGTTTCACGAACGCCGTCTCAAATCCCTGCGCGATCTGCGCGCTGGGCGAGATGATCGATTCCAGGAGGTACGCGCGGTCGCGCGCGGTGCCGATGCCCTTGAGATCGGGACCGACATCGCCGCCATTGCCGTTGATCTTGTGACAACGGATGCACTGCGCGGCCGAGTTCTCATAAAAAATCCTGCGGCCCAGGTCGGCGTTGCCGCCATGCAGGGCGACGCGGAACGGCGCGAGCTCATCGCCGACAGGCAGTGACGCGTTGTATTTCGCGATGAGATTCTTCATCGTTGGATCGGTGCTGGCCTTTGCGGCTTCAAGAATATCGAGCTGAATTTCCGGGTCGACCGCTTTGGCCATCAGGCGGTCCATCCAATCGGCGATCAGCGCGTCCGCGGTCGGCACTTTCATCTTCGCCAGAATGGCGAGCGCGTTCTGCTTTTCAGGAATGTCGGGCCTCTCGAGCGTGTTGCTGATCAGCGGCAGTGCAACGTCGGGATTTAAAGCTGCGAGCTGGTTCAGACATTCCTGGCGCAGGCGCGAGTGCTTGCTTTCCAAGCCGTTTCGCACCGCGGCGAGCAGTGTTCCGTGCTTCATCGCGCCGAGTGCTTTCACGGCTTCAATGCGCAGCCACAGCGGACGCTTCTCGTCAGTGCTGATCTCGTAGAGATCGCCGCCGGCCATACCGATGCCGAGCTTGCCCACAAGTTGCGTCGCCGCGACCTGCACGTCGCCGTTCTTATCCTGGATCAGCCGGCGGATCATCGGGCGGATGGCGCTTGCGGCAACGGACGGATCACGCTTGGGAAGCGGGACCCAGCAGTTGGTGACCGCGTCCTTTTGCGACGGGTTGCCCCAGTTCGACAAGTGTAAGAGCGCTTCTGCGCGCGTCTGCGACGGATAGTCGGGGTTGTCGGCGAGCGAGGCTAGCGCGTAGGCTTCGTCCTTCCCGCCGACGCGGAAGTTCGCATTGATGATACGGCGCAGCAGACCCGACTGGTCATCCACACCCGTATCGGTAATCGGGCGCTGCATGCGGTTATTCGGAAGCTGCCAGCCGAACGAAAGATGCTCGCGCGTGTCGATCTTCTTTTCGTCGGTCTTTACGTCAGCCGCGGCCTTCGCGTCTTTCACTTCGGCATCTTTCGACTCGGCTTTGAGCGTCTGCTGGACCTTTTCAGTTTTGCGCAGGATGGCTTCGACGTAGTAGCGCTTGCCCGCCGTGAGCGTCACCGGGTAGGACTGCTGCGCGGGATCTTTGGTCCAGTTCTGCGGATCTACGCGCTCGCGCGTCTGGCAGATCAGGCGTTTGTTCTCAGGCTTCTCGTCGGTGCTCAGCCACAGCTCGCTGACGTCGCTGCCGGCGATCCAGAACGAGTACGGCCCGCTCATCAGTATGGGCAGATGTCCGCTGATCTTTACGTTCTTGTTGTCGGAAGGCCTTTCGGCATAGTGCTCGGCGGCCTTCACCAGCCTGCCAAAGCGCTTCGGCGGTGCAGGCTTCTCATTCTTTTTCGCATCGCCTGTCGCAGCAGCTTTCGCCGGTGCCGCTTCGGGTGCTTTCGCAGGTGCCGCCGGCGCCTTGGCGTCAGCCGTTTTCGCTTCAGCAGGCTTCGCGTCGGCCGGCTTGGCTTCCGTCTTCGCGGCTTCCTTCTGCTCGCTGAAGCGTTCAATGGCGAAGAGCTCGCCAGGCGAAAGTTCTTTCCACGTCTCGCTCTCAATGATCGCCGCGAGCTTTGGCAGCGCGGCCGTGATCGGAATGTCATTGATCGCGCGCGCCGCTTCCAGGACGATGCGCGGCTCGCTGTCTTTCAGGAACCGTGCGATCTCGGGGCTCTCCAGCTTGCGCAGCGCGACGCATACCGCGATGCGTACCGCCGGCGAAGTGTCGTTCGAAAGCGCCAGCACGGATTGCATATCTTTTTCGGCAATCCACTTCAGCGCCATGATTCCTGCGTGGCGCAGGTACATATCCTTGTCGGCGTTCTCGCGCAGCATCTGCGTGACCGGCCCGAGCGACTTCACGTCGCCGAGCCTGCCCAGCGCCATCGTGGCGAAGAGCTTCGCGCGCGGCGTGCCGGTCTTCAATAGATTGACCAGTCCGTCCTGCGCTTTGGCGTAGCGGCATTCACCGAGAACTTTCGCAGCCTGCGTGCGGACTTCGCCATCCGGATCGCTCAGCGCCGCCAGGACCGGCTCAAGCGCTGCTTCAATCTTCTTTTCGCGGAAGAGCTGGCCTAATCCCCAGATCGCGTGCAGCCGCGCAAGCTGCTGTGTGCCTTCCTTCACCACATTGGCCAGCTCGCCGGTCGCGTTTTTGGCAACCAGGCTGAACTGCGCTTCCTGGCGCACGCGCATGTCGCGGTGCGCGAGCAGCTTCTTGAGCTCGGCAACGGGTTCTTCGTCCAGGTTTTTGGCAATGAGCTTCTTCGTCTCGGCGATGGAGGCATCGTCCTTGAGCGCCGGATCGCTTATGGCGTAGATACGGCCTTTTTCCGTCTTTAAGATCGGACCGTACCAGACGCTCGTGTAGGCGCGCCCATCGTTGCCGAACATGATGTCAGTGGCCTGAATGTCTGCGATGAAATCGGACTGGTCGGTCAGTTCATACGACGCGCCCTTCGGCTTCATCGCAAAGGAAATCACTGAGCCCTTGGTGCCGCGAAAATCGCAGATGAAGAAGTGGTCGTTGTAGCGCTCGGGCATTCCTGTGCCGGGATAGTACGCCAGGCCCGACGGGCCGCCGAGACAGACATGGCCCAGCGGCGGAACGACGTACGCAGCCTGGCCGTCGAACGCGGTTGACCAGAGTTTCTCGCCATGCCACGGACCGGTCAGGTTCGGCCAGAAGATGTGCTGATAGCCGATGCGCCAGCCGCAATCAACGCCGTCGAGCACCCACACCCAGCGGCAGGGGTCGCCCTTGTCGCAGTTGTTGTCTCCGGTGTAGAGATCGCCGAGCGCGTTGAAGGCGAGCTCCTGCGGGTTGCGCATGCCAACGGCGATGACTTCCAGATCGCTGCCGTCCTGGTTGCAGCGGAAGACTGCTCCGTTGTGGGCCTCCGCCAGGGTTTTGCCTTCCCGCGTCTTCACATGAAAGCCGCGGTCACCGATGCTGAAGTACAGCTTGCCATCGGGCCCGATAATCAATCCATGCAGGTCGTGGCCGAGATACGCGATGCGCACACCGTAACCGGTGCTGAGAATCGTCGTTTCGTCCGCTTTGCCGTCGTCATCTTTATCTTTCAGCAGCCAGACGTTGGGAATATCGGTGAAGTAAACATTGCCTTTGCGCGCGAGTACTCCTGCAGCCAGGCCGTCTTCCATCTTGTTGAAACATTCGGCGAACGTGGTGGAGGCATCGATTTTGCCGTCGCCGTTTTTATCGAACAGCATCTTGACGCGCTCGGAGACGACTTCGAACGCTTTCGCCTTTTCGCCGAGATTTCTCTTGAGCATGTTGATGCGGTCTTCGACGGTACGGCAGGCGATGTCTTCATCCAGGAAATGCATGTAGCTTCGCATGTCCAGGTCGCCGGTATCCTGCTTGCCGGTGGGGGTGATGACGGGAAGACGGTTGGATTCGGCGACAAAAAAGCGCCCTTTCTCGTCGGTGCAGATGGCTACCGGATGCTGCAGGTGCGGCTCAGCCGCGAAGAGCTCAATCTTCAGCCCGTCCGCGAGCCGGTAGGCTTTCATGAAAACTTCGGCGTCATTTTCGGGTTCGGGCGAGCCGCCTGCGCTGACGTCTGCGGCGTGAACAGAAAGTGTTGAAACCAGGCAGATGGTAAGTAGACACTTCAGCAAAGACAACCAGCGCGGCATGTTAGCCTCCAGAATGCACGTGTGAGCGACCCGGGAACACTCCTTATATTACAGCCTGTTCCATGGAAGGGCAGAGCGTTTTTCTATCCTCTCTGGATACGTCTTTTTTTGACGCCAAGAGCGCCAAGAAAAACCTTTAAAGAGAACCTTGGCGTTCTTGGCGACCTTGGCGAGCTTGGCGAGCTTGGCGTTTAAAGTTTCAGGCTCACTCTTTCTTGCGCGCGGTGATCTGCAGATGACTGGCGCGGCCCATGGCAGACGGGATGCGGCAGAGTTTCTTTTCCAGCGCGTGAATGCGTTCGAGGTTGGCGGGATCATTCATGAGAGGCTCAAGTTTTTTCAGCGGCAGGACGGTCTTGCCGAAGAGATCAAGCACCTCGAAACCGGCGTTCTCGAACATCGCCCGCAGGCTTTCGGGCGTGTAGGTGTGAACGGGAAAACGTTCGGCTTCATCGCGCGCCAGCCATTCCATCTCGCCACCTTTAACGAGCTTTTCAAGGCCGGCCAGGTCCGACTTTTCGCAGTAGTGATCGATGGCCGCGAGCGTCTGATCCAGCGATGCAACGAGCACGCCTTTGGGACGCAGGATCTTGGAGATCGATTTCAGCGCGCGCGGCGGATGTGTCGCAAAGCTGATGACGTCGCCCTGCGCGACCGCGAGCGCAAAATGTTCGCGCGGCAAAGCGGACAGATCCATGACGTCGGCTTTGACGAACGAAACGCGATCCTCCAGTCCCATTGTTGCGGCTTTCTGGCGGGAAACTTCGAGCATGCCGTGCGACAGATCCGAAAGCGTGACGTTGAAGCCAGACTTCGCGATGCGCAGCCCGTATTTTCCGGTGCCGCAACCGAGGTCAACAATGGGCGCGCGCAGGTCGGAGGGAAGATGCGCTTTCATCGGCGCCCAGGAGAGCTCGTACCAAAGGTCCCACCGCGGGCCGACGTAGATCTGGTCGTACTTGTTTGCGACGCGGTCATGGTAGTGCTCGTTGGCTTCAATTTCGGACTCAGCGTTATTTTTCATCTCATTTTCACCTAAAACATTGCGGGCTCGGCCCTTAGCCTAGCGCAGAGAACGTTTTCTGGGCCCCGAAAGCCCCATTATGTACGAAGTAATGACAGGTTTCCTTACAAATTAGTTGACTTTCCACTTGTAACATTACAACATTACAAGTGTGATCTGTGTGCGAAGGATTTCCGCAAGGCGGAGCGAACGGGCTGAGCGCTTTTCACATTGGAAGCGTTTTAGGCTAGAAAGTGCAACTTCGGAAGTCTTTGGCGAGCTGAGCTTTAATCGCGGGATCCGCTGCGGATCTGCGGCTGCGGTTTGTTCAACCGGGATTCATGTGATAGGGTAATTGAACATGGCACAGTCCATTCCGTTGGATTCATATAATGAAGGCAAAGCTCGTTCGGGGACCGGGGGGTCTGCACGAGGTGAGTCTGTGTGGCAGAAAGTGCTAACGGGTGGCGCACAAGCAGCCGCATCCTTAAGCCTGAGGGATGCCGTTGATACGCTTCGTCCGGCAGCCGCAGGCAAGCGGCGCGAAGGACCGGTTCTGACCAGGCAAGCGGTGGAACAACCTGCCAGCGGCGATGAAGCGCTGGCGGCGCAGGCTCTGGCTGCTGAAGTACGGCGGGCACAGCAGGGCGACGAGATTGCCCTGGCTGAGCTCATCGAAAACAACCGCGCGTGGGTGCGCGGCATCGCCTACACGGTTCTGGGCGATGCGCATCTGGCCGAGGACGCCGCGCAGGAAGTGTGCGTGCGCGTCGTGAAGCATCTGCGCGGACTCGATACGCCCGAAGCCTTCCGGCCGTGGGTGTACCGCATGACGCGCAACGTTGCGCTCTCGATGGCGCAGCGCCGCGAACGCTCGCCGCAGCCGCTGAGCCTGGATGCGGAGCAGTTGCAGGAAGGTTTGCAGCCGGCGCGCGAAGGAACGCCCGGCGCATCGCTGGAAGAAGACGAAAAGATTTCGGGGATCCTGGAGACCATCGGCCGCCTGCCGGACATTTACCGCGAGGTGCTGGTCTTAAAGCATGTTCAGGATCTCAGCTACACGGAGATGTCGGCGATTCTGGGCGTGAGCGTCAAATCGCTGGAAGTGCGGCTGGTGCGGGCGCGCAAGCTCCTGCAGGAGCGGTTGGGACGCCGCTTCGACCGGGGCCGCAAGCGGGATCCGAGAGACGAAAGGGAGTGAGGGGTTGTGAACCGTTCTGATTCCGGCATTTATCTCGCTGTCGTGCCGGACAACATCGATTGCGACTTCGCGGAAGTGCTGATCTCGCGCCGGCTCGACGGGGAGCTGGCGCCCGAGGACGTGCCGCTTCTTGAATCCCATCTGAAGAATTGCAGCGCCTGCCGCGAGCGCGAAGCCGAATGGTTCGGACACGCGGTTCTGCTCAAAGAGAGCCTCTCCACGCTGGTCCCGGAAAAGAAGCAGAGAGCCACTCGCCGCCGCAGTCCGCTCTGGGTGCCGGTCGGCATGGTCGCTTCGCAGGCCGCCGCGCTTCTGGCGCTTGCCGTCTATCTGAACTTTATCGCCACGCCCGCGCAGGCGCCGAAGCTTTCAAGCGCTCCACAACAACAGCCCGCGCCTGCCGCCCAACCGGCTCCGGCGCAAGCTGAAGACACCGAAGTGCCGCTGCCAACGGACCTGCTGCCCGAAAGCGACGCTGTTGCGCAGAACGTCACGCACCCGATTGAAGAAGAACAGCGCCACCTGTTTAAAGACGCACCGATTGAGCGGCCGGCCGACATTCAGAAAGAGCCGGCTCCGCTCGCGGCGATGCGCGAAGTCATTATTCCGCGCCTGATTCCAAACGTCAGCATTGAGTACACGCTGCGCGGGAGCGACGGCGGACGCGAGATATCCGGCCGCATGGATATCCTCGGCGATATTCTGAATGATCGCGCCGTCATCCGCATCCGCGATTCGCGCAGCGGATTGAAGGAAGTCGCGCAGGCCGACATCAATACGCTGCTGGCCGCCGATGAACGCGCGGTCGCGCGCCGGCTGGTCGCCGCCTGCAAGACCGCTGAACTGCGCTCGCGCTTCGAAGAAATCATCCGCAAAAGCCAGCGCTGATTTACGGTTGCTTCTCAAACGCCGCGCATGAATGCCAGAGAATGCAGCAGCCCCGCCTTCTCTGCGTCTTCAGTGCCGAAGAAGTTCTCGTCTTCCAGCTCAATGCTGACCTTGCCCTTGTATCCCGCTTTCGAAAGAATTTTCAGCACCTCCGTCCAGCGCGTGCATCCACTGCCGGGAATCGTGTAGCGCCAGGCCAGTTCGCCGTACACGCGGTTCTTTGCAAACACGCCGCTCTGGTAGAGCCCGTATTCGTAGACGGCCTCTGGTATGATTTCAGTATCCTTTGCATGGACGTGCCACACGCGCTCGACGAATTCATTGAGGAAGCGGATGTGATCGACGCCCAGGCGGATCAGGTGCGACGGATCGTAGTTGATACCGATGGATCTGCAGCGCAGATCGCGTATGAAACTGCGTACGGTTTCCGGCGTGCAGCATAGCGTCCAGTAATGCGGTGCGCGGCCGGGCCAGCCTTCGATGGCGATGGTCGCGCCGGCTTCGTCGGCTGCCTGCGCGATTGGCGCAAACACCTCCAGCGCCAGAGCGTAGTTTTCAGCCCGCGGGCGAGTGGGATCATCGGGAATGACGCAGGTGAAGAAGACCTTAGGCCCGGCGGCCGCCATCTCCTTTATATGAGCGACATTGCGAGCGATCAGTTCCTTGCGCTTTCCGCCGTCGCTGACCATCAGCTTGCCAAAATCGATCAGGTCGATAGATCCGACGCCCAGACCGGCGGCCGCGACGGCAGAGAGTTCTTCGCGCGAGGCCGCTTTCAGATCCAGGTGCGCAAAGCCGCTGGCTTTGGCCCAGGCGAGCCAGGCCTTCGTATCGTTCTGCCAGTCGCTGTTGCCACGGCGAAAGCCGATCGGGTATGCGCCGGTGCGAGTCGTCATTTTTTTCCGTTCTCCTGGGCAGATTTCAGCTGCGAAACTGCGCGCCAAGTATGCTGGCAGCGGCGAAACTTTACCAGTTGACCCCGCATGCGCGCACACTATCTTTCTCATGCACATGCATTATCTTCGCCTTGCTGGGGATCTAACATGCCGGGACGACGCACAAGCCTGAAGTTTCTCAAATACGACGATAAATTCGTGACGTATCACGCCGGCGATGTCATTTTCAAAGAAGGTGACAAAGGCGAGCACATGTTTGTGGTGAAGGCCGGCAATGTGGATCTGAAAGTTCACGGCAAGACAGTGGAAACGCTCGAACCCGGGCAGATTCTTGGTGAAATGGCGCTGCTGGACCATGAAACGCGCAGCGCAAGCGCGATCGCCGCGACTGATTGCCAGCTCGTCCCGATCGACGGCAAACGTTTCCAGTACCTCATCGGCGAAACACCTTATTTCGCGATCGAAGTCATGCAGATCATGGCCCGCCGCCTGCGCCATATGAATGAAGGTAAGTGACCGATTTCAATTTCGGATTGCGGATTGCGGATTGCGGATTGCGGCTTAGCTAACCACATCCAATAACATTGCCTCAACACAAAGTCAGTAAGACACTAAGATTTTCGGTATCTTCGTGTCGAAACGTTCCCGTTCAATGCGTTTTGGTTTTCAGCCGGTCGCGATGCCAGTTGAGCAGGTCGCGGAGTGTTTTGTCGAGGGAGATTTCGGGCACCCAGCCGGTTTTGGCCTTGGCTTTCTCGTGGCTGCCGCGCACGTCCATCACCTGTGTTTTGCGCACGCGCGTGGAATCCTGGCGGATCTCCACTTTCACGCGCGCCATCTGCACCAGCATGTTCAGAATGTCTTCGACCCGCTCGCTTTTGCCGCTGGCAAGATTGTACGCTTCGCCGGGATCGCCCTGCAGCCCCAGCATGCGGTAGCCGCGGACGATGTCGCGCACGTCGCAGAAGTCGCGGCGCGGCGTCAGGTCGCCGACATGCAGCACCGCTTCGCCGCCGAGTTCCACACGGGCGATCTGTTCGGCGAACGTCGAGCACACGAAGTCCGGGCGCTGCCGCGGTCCGGTGTGATTGAACGGACGCGTAATGACGATGGGCAGGCCGTACGTCTGCGTAAAGGATTGCGCGATCAGCTCGAGCGCCGCTTTGCTCGCAGCAAAAATGTTCGCCGGCGCAATGCGCTGCGTTTCAACAACCGGGAGGAACTCGGGGCCGACAGGGCCGTACACTTCCGCCGAACTGACCAGCAGCACGCGCGTCTGCGGGCTCTGCGTGCGCACCGCTTCGAGCATGTGAATGCCGCCGGAGAGATTCACTTCGCAGGTGCGCGCGGGGTCTTTCTGGGCGTCATGAACGTAACTGATGGCGGCGAGGTGAAAGAGGCAGTCAAAGCGTGCTTCGCTCAGCACGCTGCGCACGAAATCCGGATGTGACAGATCGCCGATGCGCAGCGTTATCTTGTCGAGGTGGTGCGTGAGGTTCGACGCGCGCGCGCCGGGCCGGCAGGTGCCCCAGACCTCATCGCCGCACTGCAGGCAATAATCGACCAGATGAGAACCGGCAAACCCTTCCGCCCCCGTGATCAGAATCCGCATGTCTCCCCCGCCTCGCCCGGTGCCGTGTATGCTTCTATTCTATAAGCGCGAAACTGGAAAGCTGCATCCATATAAATTTGCATTACACTGATGAGTGCTGTCGACGCCGGCACTTCGGCTATAATGAGCACAGGAGGAGTACGACTATGGCAGACGACCGACCGCGCGGGCCAAGTGAATATGCTACGAAGGAAGCCGAGCCGCGGCTGCCGGCAAAGCGGCGCCCGTCTTTTTTCTTCCGTTTGCTGGGATTGCTGCTGGTTCTCTTCGCCGGGTGGCTGGGCTGGTACAGCTACCGCCAGGGGCAGCTTCCGGATCTGACCAACGAAGCGCAGCAGAAAAAGATGCTTGAGCAGGCCAAAGCCGACCTGCAGAAGGCCGAAGAGAAAACCAGCGAAGCGTCCCGCAAATTTGTTTCGTGGGCGCAGGTCAATCTCGAGGAGCTGAAAACGCGCATCAAGGGCAAGCCGCCTGAAAGCAAAGAAGAAATCAGCACGCTCGTCAATGAATCCAAGAAAGAAGTCGGCTCCGCCGAAAAGAACGGCGAACCCACTCTACGCGGCGCCGGCGATAAGGATTCAGGCGCGAAGAAGCCAGAGGCCGCCAAACCGGCATCGAAGGCTGATACGTTGATCGCGGAGGCGCGTTCGCATTACCGCACCGGCCTCGGCGCGTACGCGCAGACCGACCCGAGCGCCTCGCAGCAGGTTATTCAGGCGAAGCTCCGCGAGGCTGAGCCCCATTTTGTGAAGTGCCTCGATCTGCTCGAGCAGGCCCGTGCGCAAGGCGCCGGCGGAGCTGAGCTCGATTCATTAGAGCAGGCCGCCGCCAAGCGGCTTTACGATTGCCGCAAGCGCATGGAACTGGCGCGGGGCTGAACAACATTGCGGATTGCGGATTGCGGATTGCGGATTGCGGATTGCGGATTGCGGATTGCGGATTGCGGATTTTTTTGAAATCAGAAACAAAGTCAAGAAAAAAGCTGTGCTCTGCTGCTGGCGTATGAAGCAACTTTGAACTGATTTGCCAATCCGCAATCCGAAATCCGCAATCCGAAATAGTCACGTCCTGGTGTTTAGTTTGGTTGTTAGATGATTGACAATCTTCGGCCCGTGATCGCGTGAGTTCTCGATGAAGATGCGGCCGGTGTCGAGGCCGGCCTGGACCGTGCCCGCGATGTACAAGCCGGGCACGTTTGATTCGCAGGTGTCGGCGTTAACCATCGGTACGAGCGTCGCTCGGTCGACGACGACGCCGGCATCGCGCAGCAAACAGTCATCGGGATGAAAGCCGATCAGCGCGTAAGCGGCCTGACAGGGAACAAACAGCGTGCGGCCTGATGCGTGCCGCGCTTCCACGCCGCGCGGATCATTCTTGAAAGCTGTTACGGTCGTGTCGAAGTGCGCTGTGATTGCACCTTCCTGGATGCGATTTTCGACGTCAGGCCGCACCCAGTATTTCACGCCCTCTTTCAAGCGGCTGTCGCGCACGATCATCGTTACTTTTTTCACGCCATTACGCCACATGTCGAGCGCCGCTTCACACGCTGAGTTTCCTCCGCCGACGAGCGCAATCTCTTCGCTGAAGTGGCGGTAGGGGTCTCTGTAATAGGAATGCACCCAATTGAAGTCCGCTCCCGGCACGCATAGCTTGAATGGATGATCGTAATAACCTGTGGCGACCGCGACCGCTCGCGCGCGCCGCGTGGCGTTCACGCCTTCTTTGACGGTGTGAACGTCGAAGACACTGCCGTTCTTGTGAATTGCGCCAACTTTTTCATGCAGCGCGAGCGGGATGTCGTACCTGGCCACGACCGAGCGGTAATAAACAAGTGCCTGCTGCCGCGTGGGTTTCTCATCGGGAACCGTGAGCGGCATGCCCGCGATTTCAAGCTTGTCGCGCGTCGTGAAAAAGGTCATGTACGTTGGAAAAGCGAGAATCGCCGCCGTCAGCGCGCCTCTGTCGACGAGCAGCACGTCCAGCTTTGCTTCGCGCGCGGCCGCGCCGATGGCGATGCCGGTCGGGCCGGCTCCGACGACGAGAAGATCATGAACCTGGTTTTTTGAATCGGAATCGGACATAACGCGCGTGCAGCCTCGGGTCACTCTGCGGTTTGTTTGGGCAGTCTTCCGCCCGTGCGGTTTGATGTGTTGCGGTAGATCACGCGCGCGAGAAGCAAAATGCCGAGCACGCCGGCGTACAGCAGCGGTTCGCGCACATCGCTCTTCACGCGCATGTAAAAATGAAGCGCGCCGAGAATACCGGCGAGATAGACCAGGCGATGCAGCCGCTGCCAGTTCTTCGCGCCCATGCGCCGCACCGCCCTCGCGGTGGAAGTCATCGCCAGCGGCAGCAGAATCAGAAAGGCGAGAAAACCAACGAGAATGAATGGCCGTTTCAGCACATCTTCAATCGCCGCGCCGACGGAGAGACTCTTGTCGAACAGAAAATAGACGATGAAATGTCCAAGGGCGTAAAAGAACGAGATCACGCCCAGTTCCTTCCGGATGCGAAGGCCCCACGTCCAGCCGAAGATCAGTTTCAGCGGCGTACATGCCAGTGATGCGATCAGAAAGATCAGCGCGAGCATGCCGAAGTAATTCAGGATTTCGGAGACCTTGTCGCTGTCGAGAAAACCCATCTGCCAGCGGAAAAACAAGACGCTCAGCGGCACCAGCGCCCCGGTGATCACCGCAGGCTTCAGCCAGCTCAACGGCGCTGCTTTTCGCACAATTGGCTTTGACGGGATATTTGCTGCAGCAGAATTCACGCGCGCCTCGAATCAGTAATTTTTCTTCAGATCCATGCCCTTGTAGAGGTGCGCAACCTGCTCGCCATATCCGTTGAACATCAGTGTTGGACGCTTCAGGAGTTCGCCGATGCGGCGCTCGAATGCCTGGCTCCAGCGCGGATGATCCACTTCCGGATTGACGTTGCAGTAAAAGCCATACTCGTCAGGCGCGAGGATGTTCCAGGAGGTCGGCGGCTGTTCGGCGACAAGGCTGATCTTCACGATCGACTTGATGCCTTTAAATCCGTACTTCCACGGCACCACGAGGCGGATCGGCGCGCCGTTCTGGTTGGGAATCGTTTTGCCATAGATGCCCACGGCCAGCATCGTGAGCGGGTGCATGGCTTCGTCCATGCGGAGGCCTTCGACATACGGCCAGTTGATCGTGCGCCGGAGCTGCCCCGGCATCTGCTCGGGATCGTAAAGCGTCGTAAACGCGACGTACTTTGCCTTCGAGGTGGGCTCAACGCGTTCGAGCAGCTTTCGCAGTTCAAAGCCCCGCCAGGGAATTACCATCGACCACGCTTCGACGCAGCGGAATCGGTACACGCGGTCTTCGAGGGGGAACAGTTTGAGGATTGAATCGATGTCGATCGTCTGCGGCTTCATGCACTCGCCATCGATCGCGACCGTCCACGGACGCGTCTTGAGCGTGTGCGCATTTTCAGCCGGATCGGACTTCGACGTGCCGAACTCGTAAAAATTGTTGTACGTGATGATCTCTTTGTAAGCCGTCTTCGGCTCGTCCGTGTCGTAATTCACTTTCGCTGCTGGCTGTGTCTCCGTCGCCTGAGCCGCAGGCGAAGCTGGGACCGCCGGCGTCTCGCCGGCTGCATTCGGTGCTGCTGCGCTATTTACCGCCGCATTGGTCTTCGGCGTTTCCCCCGAGGGCAGCGGCGGCAGATCGGCAGCCACTTGTGGTGGCGGAGCGAAGCGCCCGCGCGTGGAAAGGTACGTCAGCCCGCCGCCGATGGCGGTGGCGGTCGTCACGTAAAGAAGCGAATTCTTGATGAACTCACGCCGCGAATCGTACGCGTCTTCCGGCGTGATCTCGGAGCCCTTCGGCTCCGGCGGCGGATCGGATGTCGACATAAGCGGCCTCGGCAATGCGTGCGGGACTATGCCTTGAATGTCCCGCGCACACTATAATATTCCGCCGCGAAAAGAAAGCTCCTTACGCTTTGCCTTCTTCCCCATCCTTCTTCTCGCCACCCTGCTCGCCGTTTTCCTTCTGCTTCTGCTCGTCTTCGGCGCGGCGCAGCATTTCCTGTACGCTGCCTGGGAGCGGCTGAGGAGTTTCGGGGGGTGGCGGTGCTTTGGGCGTGCCGTCTCCGCTGACTTCTTCCGGCGGCGGCGCCTGCACGGCCAGCTGCTGCGCCTGCGACTCGCTGGCTTTGCGGCGGCCACTGCCTTCGCGCTGCTCCTTCTCTTCCTGCTCTTCGGCCTTGCGCGCGGCGGCCTGTTCGTGAGCGGCTTCGGCGTCTTCGGCGGCGATCTTGGCGACGGTGACCACGCGGTCGTCGTCTTCCAGATCCATCAGGTACACGCCGACAGCGCTGCGGCCGGTCTCGCGCACGTCATCGATCTTCGTGCGGATGACCTTGCCCTTTTCGGCCATCAACATCAGCTCATCGCCGGACTTCACCGCGATGACGGCCACGACCGGACCGTTCTTTTCGGTGATCTTTACGTTAATCACGCCCTTGGCGCGCTGCGTCGCGGTCTTGCGGTATTCGTCGATCTGGCTGCGCTTGCCGACACCCTTTTCGCAGACGGTCAGCAGGTAATCACCGGGCTGGCCTACGACCACGCTGACAATTTTGTCATCTTCCTGCAGGTTCGGACCGTTCACGCCGCGCGCGCTGCGGCCCATGTCGCGCACGACCGTTTCGTCGATGCGCACGGCCATGCCCTGGCGCGTGCAGAGCACCACTTCCTGGCCGCGTTTGACGAACTTTGCAGCCATCACCTGGTCGCCTTCTTCAAGGCCCATTGTCGAGATTCCGCCGCGGCGCGGATTCTTGTATTCGCTCAGGCGGCACTTCTTCATGTAGCCCTGAACGCTGACGATGAACACCGACGCGTCTTCATCGAAGTTCGTGACGGGCACGATGGCCACGACTTTCTGCCCTTCCTGCAATTCCAGCAGATTGACCAGTGCGCGGCCCTGCGACATGCGCCCGAGCTGCGGCAGATCGTAGACCTTCTGCCAGTACACGCGCCCGTCATTGGTGAAGAAGAGCAGGTAATCGTGCGTACTGGCGATGAAGAGGTGCTCCGGGAAATCCTCTTCGTCCTTGCTGCGCGCGCCAATGATGCCCTTTCCGCCGCGCGATTGCAGGCGGTAGCTGGCGAGCGGCTCGCGCTTGCAGTAGCCCTTGTGGCTGATCGTCACGGCCATGACTTCGTCGGCAACCAGATCGGTCTCGGAGAAATCACCGGCTTCGCCGACGATGATCGTCCGGCGCTCGTCGCCGAACTTCTCTTTCATCTCGTAAAGATCTTCCTTGATGATCTCGAGGACGCGATTGATGTCGGAGAGGATGCTCTGGTAATCGCGAATCTGCTCCTGGACCTGTTCGTACTCGGCTTTCAGCTTGTCGCGTTCGAGGCCGGTCAGCGCGCCGAGCGTCATTTCGATGATCGCCTTGGCCTGGCGCGGCGTCAGCTCGAAACGAGCGATCAGGTTTTCTTTGGCCAGCTCGCGGTCTTTTGATGCGCGGATAATCTTGATCACTTCGTCGATGTGATCGACGGCGATGATCTTGCCTTCGAGGATGTGAGCGTGTTCTTCGGCCTGCGCGAGCAAATAACGCGTGCGGCGCGTGATCACGTCTTTGCGGTGCTCGCGGTACTGTTCGAGCAGCTGCTTTAGATTCAAAATGCGCGGACGGCCGCGCACAAGCGCCAGCGTGTTGACCGCAAAGGTGGCTTCAAGCGGCGTGTACTTATAGAGCTGGTTCAAGACGACGTCGCGGTTTTCGCCGCGCTTGAGCTCGATAACGACGCGCAGGCCTTCTTTGCTGCTCTCATCGCGAACATCGCTGATGCCCTTGATGCGGTCGCCTTTCACGGATTCGACGATTTTTTCGCAGAGGCGAATCAGGCCAAGCTGGTAGGGAATTTCGTCGACGACGATCTTCTCGCGGTCCTTCTCTTCTTCGAAGTGGACCTTCGCGCGCAGCGTCAGATGCCCGCGTCCGGTCGTGTAGGCATCGTAGATGCCCTGTCGACCGCAGATCATGCCGCCCGTCGGGAAGTCCGGACCTTTGACGTGCTGCATCAGCTCCTGGACGGTGCACTCGGGATTTTCGATCAGGTGAACGAGCGCATCGCAGATCTCGCCCAGGTTGTGCGGCGGAATCTGGGTGGCCATGCCGACGGCGATTCCCTGCGAACCGTTGACGAGCAGGTTGGGAAAGCGGCCGGGCAGAACCGTGGGTTCGTTGCGCGTTTCGTCGTAGTTCTTGACCATCTCGACGGTGTCTTTTTCAAGATCGTCGAGCAGTTCCGTCGCCGCGCCGGTCATGCGCGCTTCGGTGTATCGCATCGCGGCCGCCGGATCGGGGTTGATCGAGCCGAAATTTCCCTGGCCGTCCACCAGCGTGTAGCGCGTGTTCCAGTGCTGGGCCATGCGCGTGAGCGTCGGGTAGATCACGGATTCGCCGTGCGGATGGTAATTGCCGCTGGTGTCGCCGCAGATCTTGGCGCATTTACGATGTTTTGAACGCGGGCCGAGACCCAGATCGTGCATGGCCATCAGCACGCGACGCTGCGACGGCTTGAGGCCGTCGCGCGCATCTGGCAGCGCGCGCGAGACGATCACGGACATCGCGTACGTCAGGTAGCTGGTTTTCAGCTCATCTTCAATGAGCAGGTCCTGGATGCGTCCGCCATGAATATCCTTGCCGCTGGCCAAGCTGTCGGGCCGCTCGCGCACCGCCTCGCCGCCTTCTTCCGGTGGCGTGCCTTCGGTGTTTTCCGGTGGTTTGTCATTCTCATTTTCAGGCGGATTATTTACGTCGTCAGGTGCGGCCATAACGGTTGCTGCTCTCCGAAAAACCAGCGGTAAAAGGCGCTTTGCAAAAGCCGCATTATTCTACGTGAAAGTGTTATCGGACGCTACAAAAGGCAGGGCCTTGAGAGACGTTTTTTCATAGGAGAATGAAGGTAATTTCGAGATTTTTATAGCCGAAAAAGAGCGCGTTACTTCACCAGCATCACCAACGCAAAAACCAGCGCCAGGAAGAACACCGTCAGCGCCACGGCGAACACCGGAAGCCGCGCCGTCATCGGCAGGAATGGCAGGATCCTGTCGGGCAATTCGAATAGCTGATCCATTGTTGATTTGGGCGGACCAGACTGCACCAGTACCGGGCCGCGTCGTCCAGAATGCCGCGCGGCGCTTTTTGCCGGCAGCGGCGGCGGCTTGGCCGGTCCGCCGGCGCCGACCGCAAACGGGTTCTCGCCGTTAATCATCCGCTCGATGTCGGCTTTGAGCTCGGCGGCGTTCTGGTAGCGGTCGGCCGGGTCCTTGGCCATCATTTTCATGATCATGGCGCTGATGCGCGGCGAAACGCCCGGCTGCCGCACGTCCGGCGGCGGCGGCATCTCCTGCAGGTGCTTGGTCATGATCAGCACGGGATTATTGCCGGGAAACGGCAGCGTTCCGGTCGAAAGGTGATAGAGCGTCGCGCCCAGGCTGTAAATATCCGAGCGACAATCCACATCGAGATCGCCGCGAGCCTGCTCGGGCGAGATGTAGAACGGCGTACCGACCGCAAAACCGGCCATCGTGACGCGCTGGTCGCCTTTGCTCGCGCTGGCCAGACCCAGGTCGGTAAGCTTCGAGATGCCCTGCGAGTTCATCAGAATGTTGGCGGGCTTGATGTCGCGGTGAACGATGCCCTTTTCTTCAGCGGCCTGCAGCGCCTGCGAGATATCGAGCGTGATGCGCAGGATCTCCGCTTCGCTGAGGCGGCCTTTCTTGTTCAGCAGCAATTCGAGGTTGGGGCCGTCGATGTATTCGAGCGCAATGTAATTGTAGTTGTCAGCAACGCCGACGTCGTAGGCGGCGACGACGTTGGGATGCGAAATCTTCAGTGCCGCGCGCGCTTCGCGCCGGAAGCGTTCCAGGAATTCGTCGTCGCGCGCGAGCTCGTGCGGAAGAATCTTGATCGCCACCTTCTGACCGGTGGACATGCGGTTGGCGAGGTACACCGAACCCATGGCGCCCTGGCCGAGCTTGCCGACCAATTCATAATCACCCAGGCGCCGCGTCTTCTTCGCGGGCTGTTCAGTAGGCGAGTTCGGCCTCGCAGGTGAGGTCACCGGTGCGGCTCCTGAGTTCATGCGTTGCTGAGATCCCCATTTCACCTGAAGAGTGCGTCGGCGTCAAAGTGCAAACTGAAAGTGGCGCTGCACGAGATGTAGAATCAGATACGAAGCTACGGACAAGCATCTTGAAAAAAAGTTCTGCACCAGTGCAAACAGCGGCCGCAGCTACGCTTATGAGATATCACACGTTGCAGGAAAACTTCCGACGGGCTCTGCTGTGAAATCAGCCAAGGAGCGGCTGATCGGACGTGGAAAGCACGAAATCCGAATTTCGAATTTCAGTTCTTCGGCAAATCGAACTTATCCGGTATCGACGATTGCCCCGCATCAGGCGCCAGACCCGACGAGGAATAGAAGCGCCGGATCTTTGCGGCGCTGGTCAGGCCTCGCAGCCACACGTCCACGTACATTTTGGCGCGTTCCTGCAGATAATCGCGCTCGACGCGGTCGCGCACTTCATGGAACTCCAATTGCCGCGCCGGATGCACGCCATCGACCAGGACAATGTGGTAGCCGCGGAAGGTGCGGAACGGCGCGCTGACCTGGCCGCGCTGAAGCGCCTGTCTTTTTACTTCAGCGTAGATCGCGGGTCCTTCGGGATAATCCGGATTTCGCCCGTCCGGATACGTCGGCGGAAGGCGGCCGGCGCGGGCCTT
>Ga0196964_10000535_pt1 | contig 22466 bp, 16 predicted proteins | sample S1_10metaG_FD_148615 | JGI IMG/M metagenome (GOLD analysis project Ga0196964, IMG submission 148615) | Soil microbial communities from Anza Borrego desert, Southern California, United States - S1_10 | ecosystem: Environmental > Terrestrial > Soil > Desert | place: USA: California | collected... | reverse complement strand
GACACGACAGATACACACAGCCTGAAGGAACAATTAGCTTTGCTGGGATTTATTCCAACTATCTATAGCCCGCATTTTTCCCTGGTGAATAGCCAGTTGATCAGGGATTGTCACCGGAAAGGGATCAGGGTGATTCCATGGACGGTAAATGAGAAAGAGAAGATTGAAGAATTAAAGCAAATGGGGGTGGATGGGATCATTAGTGATTATCCGAATTTGTTTGATGAGTGAGCTGATTGTATCCGGATAACCTCCCTGGCTTTGGGAAATGTTTAGAGTTTAGGGGTTTAAGAACTTCATGATTTAGTCTTTAAACACTATACTACCAACCCTAAACCAGCCTTCCAAGCCACTTAAGCGCATTTTTTGAAAATAATTTCTTTTCAACTTTCTTTCCAAGCTTCATCCTGCTGATCAACTTTCCGGGCTTTTCTTCGCCTAACAGAAATGGATAGTCGCTTCCCAGGCAGATCTTTTCCTCTCCTATAACATCCATGAGCAGAGCGAAAGCCCGTTTATCATGTACGAGGCTATCCACCCAAAATTTTCCCAGGTATTCTGACGGGTGAACCTTGTTATCAATTGCGACCAGGTCTGGACGGACCTCAAAGCCATGACCAATACGGCCGATCGTGAATGGAAAAGAACCTCCCCCGTGTGCGAATGCTACTCTCAACTTGGGAAAATGCTCAAAGACGCCCCCGAAGATCATGGAACAGATCGCCCTCGATGTTTCTGCCGGCATTCCCACCAGCCAGGGCAACCAGTATTTCTCTACCTGTTTTTCTCCCATCATTTCCCAGGGATGCACAAACAGGGCGCAACCCAGTTTTTCAGCGGCTTCATAAAAAGGGAAAAACTTTTTTTCTGAAAGATTTTCTCCATTGATATTGGAGCCAATTTCTAAACCGGGCATTTTCAATTCCTTTACACAGCGTTCCATTTCTGTAATAGCCAGGCTTACATCCTGTAAAGGAACTGTCCCAAGCCCCATGAATCTTTTTGGTTCTTTCGATACCGTTTCTGCGATATGATCATTAAAAAAACGAGAGGTTTCCAGTCCATCACCGGGCTTTGCCCAATAATTAAACAGGACCGGGATCGTCGAAAGCACTTGAATTGTTACATCGGTTTCATCCATTTCCCTTAGCCGCGGTTCCAATTTGTAGCAATTTTCTTCTACTACCCGGAAAACTTTGTCTCCTTTCATCATGCATGCCTGGCAGTCTCGATGTTCCAGGTGAATAAATTCGCCATAGCCAAACTTCTGCACCCAGTTGGGCATTTTTTCTGGCAGAATGTGAGTATGGATGTCGATTATCATTTTGATTTCACGCAAAGGCGGTAAGATATGATATAAAAAGACGCCAAACTAAGCTTTGCGGACTTTGCGGAAACCCGGCGTCTTTGCGTGGTATTATTTTTTAACTGGAGGTTCCATAACAGTCCCACATTTTTTGCATGTCCTAAGCTCCGCGCTCCCCCAGAAACGGTTCATAATAGGGGGTAATTGATTGACAATATCTTTGACGAATACTGTTTCTTCATATAATTTATTCCCGCAATTCTCGCAAAACCACATGAACGCGTCTTTTTCGTTTTCCTCGTCTTCCCGAACTTTTTCAATCACCAGGCCCACGGTATTCGGTCCACGTTGAGGTGAGTGCGGTGTTTGAGGGGGGAGTAAAAACATATCTCCTTCATTCAATACAATATCTCTTGGTTTGCCATTATCTATGATTTTTACTGTAATGGTTCCTTCCACCTGGTAATAGAGTTCTTCACTCTCATTATAATGATAATCCTTCCGGGCATTGGGACCCCCAACAACCATTACAATAAAATTTTCGGCATTCTTATATACACATTGATTGCCTACAGGTGGTTTTAATAGATCTCTGTGTTCATCAATCCACTTCTTTAAATTAAAAGGGGCAGCGATCATGATAAATGATATTTAAGTTTGAATATTTAATATTGGCGGTCTTCATCTGCTAATTTAATTTCTTCTATCCAATAAGTTGGTAAAATTTCGTTTTCGCAGTTATTTAAAATGATCCAACCTTTTTTCCGTACCGTCATATTCTCAATAGAGATCAAATAAATTTTGCCAGCATCAAAAACATTTTCAGGGCATCGCTCAATTAGAACAAAATTGCCTGATAAGGGATTTTTGCTTTTTATTATTTTGAATTTTTGAGCCTGTGTTCATGCAAAGATTCCACAGGCTGGCGGAAGAAACTCTGCCTTCGTTTATTTAACTTTTAAATGATAAAGCTCGAAGTTCTGTATCATGATTTGAACCATTGACAAATTAAAGCAGCAAGCTCAGTGATGTCAGAATAACTTTCAGGCTGTTTTCCCTTCAAAAGAAATTTACAACTTTTTGCTTAGGTTTGGCTTTATGAATCTTTCACTCGAAGGTAAGAATGCAGTTATTTGCGGAAGTACTCAGGGGATTGGATTGGCAGTGGCTGTGGAACTGGCTTTGTTAGGGGCTAACTGTACGCTCATAGCCAGGAATGAGGAAGCGTTGAAAGCGGTCATTCATGAGCTGGATATTTCTTTGCGGCAGGAGCATCATTACCTGGTAGCTGATTTTAATGATCCGGAAACAGTGAGAAAAAAGATCAGCGAATATGTGAAAGATCATCTGGTTCATATTCTTGTCAACAACAGCGGCGGACCACCGGCAGGGCCTATTACCGATGCAACAGACAAAGCCTTCCTGGATGCATTTAACCAACATCTGGTATGCAATCATATCCTGGCACAGTCTGTATTAACAGGGATGAAGCAAGCTAAATACGGAAGGATCATCAATATTATTTCCACCTCGGTGAAAATACCGTTGAAAAATCTGGGAGTTTCAAATACAATTCGCGGCGCTGTGGCTTCCTGGTCAAAGACCCTGGCTAATGAAGTGGGTCAATACAACATTACCGTAAATAATATATTACCTGGATTCACTGCTACACAGCGATTGAATAGTTTAATGGAAATAACTGCCCAAAAAGGAAATGTCGTAGTGGATGTAGTTGAGAAAAATATGAAGGAAGAAGTTCCCATGAAACGCTTTGCCGAGCCATTCGAGATCGCGGCTGTTGCTGCGTTTCTTGCTTCACCTGCAGCGTCCTATGTGAATGGAACCAGCATTCCCGTAGATGGTGGAAGAACAGGAAGTATTTAGTTAATCCGTTACTCCGTAAATCCCTCAATTCGGAACGGATTCAAGTAAAAAATAACTAATCAAACAATTAAACAATTAACCAATTAACAAATTAACGGATAAACGGATGGACGAATGAACTTAACCATACCATACCATCTAGAAAATTACATTGGGGGCAATCTGATCGGTCCTTTATCGGGGAATTTCATGGAGAACATCAATCCCGCAACTGGAGAAGTAATATGCCATGTGCCTGATTCAAATGAAAAAGATGTAGATGCAGCTGTGAGTGCATCGCAGAAAGCATATCCGGGCTGGAGCAATACTCCCCCGGAACAAAGATTTAAGATCCTGAACAGGATCGCAGAATTGATTGATGCCCACCTGGAAGAATTAGCGCTCGCGGAAACCATTGATAATGGAAAACCAATTTGGTTAAGTCGTAAAGTGGATATTCCTAGAGCTTCTGCCAATTTTCGGTTCTTCGCCACCGGTATCATGCATTTCGCCAGCGAAAGTCATCAGATGGAAGATCGCGCGGTGAATTACACGCTTCGGCAGCCGGTCGGGATCGTGGGCTGCATCTCTCCATGGAACCTGCCCCTGTATTTATTCACCTGGAAGATCGCCCCGGCGCTGGCTGCAGGAAATTGCGTAATTGCCAAGCCATCGGAAGTTACTCCTGTCACAGCGTTCCTGCTTGCGATCATTTGCAAAGAAGCAGGACTTCCTCCAGGAGTATTGAACATTCTCCAGGGTTCCGGACCTAATTGCGGGGAATCAATTGTCAAACACCCGGCCATAAAGGCAATCTCGTTTACGGGGAGTACACGGGCAGGGGAACGTATTGCCTCCCTGGCTGCTCCGAAATTCAAAAAACTTTCCCTGGAGTTAGGTGGCAAAAATCCCAATATCATATTTGCCGATTGCAACTGGGAAAAAATGATGAAAACTGCTGTGCTTTCTTCATTTTCCAACCAGGGACAGATCTGTTTATGTGGTTCAAGGATCATTATCGAGGAAACGATCTATGAAAAATTTAAAAAAGAATTTCTCGCTAAGGTTAAGAAATTAGCTGTGGGCGACCCATTGATCGAAGATATCAGCCAGGGCGCAATTGTAAGTAAAATGCATTTCGATAAGGTGATGAGATGTATTGATACCGCGAGGCAGGAAGGAGGTAAGATACTAACGGGAGGACGGTCAATACAGATGGAGGGGCGATGTGCAAATGGATTTTTTATTGAGCCCACTGTGATCGAAGGCCTGGATTGTAATTGCCAGACGAACCAGGAAGAGATCTTCGGCCCTGTTGTAACATTACAGTCATTCAAGACCGAGGAAGAAGCTTTGCAACTCGCTAATGCGACGAGTTATGGACTTGCGGCCACTATTTGGACCCAGGATATTTCAAAAGCCAACCGGGTAGCTGCCAAGGTGGAAAGCGGCATCATTTGGGTTAATTGCTGGCTTCTTAGAGACCTGCGCACACCTTTTGGAGGTATGAAAAATAGCGGTGTTGGAAGAGAAGGTGGTTGGGAGGCTTTAAGGTTCTTTACTGAATCGAAGAATGTTTGTATTGAGTTATAATGAGGTCATATGTCAGGGGAGATTTTCAATTTTAAGATTGCATCAATATGGCCAATTTGACCAACACGAAGGATTAACATAAATGCCAAAACATATTTTCCACTGCATCGATGCTCATACCTGCGGAAACCCCGTTCGCTTAATAAAAGAAGGCGGCCCTCAACTTATTGGAAAAAACATGAGTGAGAAGAGACAGCATTTCATGAAAGAATTTGACTGGATCCGCACAGGATTAATGTTTGAACCCCGGGGGCATGATATGATGAGCGGAAGCATTCTTTATCCTGCTCACGATCCGTTAAATGATGTTGCTGTTTTATTTATTGAAACCAGCGGTTGCCTACCCATGTGTGGACATGGCACGATCGGAACAGTCACGATCGCTATCGAAGAAGGACTTGTTAAACCAAAAATACCTGGCAAAATTCGTCTGGAAACGCCTGCAGGGCTGGTTGTAACCAATTATGAAATTCAATCCCGAAACATCGGGACAAAAGTCAACAGTGTAAAATTCACGAATGTCCCGTCTTTTCTGCATTCTGTTGAACTTACTGTGGACTGTCCAGATTTGGGTGAACTGGTTATCGATGTCGCGTATGGAGGTAATTTTTATGCGCTCGTGGATGCACAGAAAAATTTCCCGGGATTGGAGCATTTTACAGCGGATAAATTGATCGCCTGGGCAAGGATCCTAAGAAAAAATATTAACGAAAAATATGAGTTCATCCACCCGGAAGATAAGACCATCAGGGGCTGTTCGCATATTCTTTGGACAGGGGCTGTGATTGACAAAACATCCACTGCCCGGAATGCGGTCTTCTATGGTGACAAAGCAATCGATCGCTCTCCTTGTGGGACGGGTACTTCCGCAAGAATGGCCCAGTGGTATGCAAAAGGTAAATTGAAGAAGGGTGAGGAATTCATTCATGAAAGTATCATCGGGACTAAATTTGTCGGCCGGATTGAAGAGGAATTGGAAATAAATGGTAAGCCGGGTATCAGGCCTTCCATTGAAGGATGGGCGAAAATCCATGGATACAATACGATCTGGATCGATACGGAGGATGACCCTTTTGCGCATGGGTTTACAGTCATATAAGTCATAGCCGGCAGGTTTAAAAGTTGTAAAACTTAGCTGGTCATATACGTCATATCGGTGTTTCATAGGCAGCACTAAAATGACATATATGGCCACGAGAAGATCTTCAACCTGGAACCTTCTGTATCTGACCTATATGACCAATAGGAAATTTCTCACTTTGAGGCTATGTTAATATGACCTATATGACCATTAAAACTCTCCCACTCAAATGACTGTAACAATTATCGGCGGCGGAGTGATTGGTTTATGTTGCGCTTATTATCTTCGAAAACAAGGTCATGAAGTAACAGTCATTGATCGAAATAATATCTCGGATGGTTGTTCATTTGGCAACATGGGGTATATTTCTCCCAGCCATTTTATTCCACTCGCTTCTCCCGGTATCGTTTCCCAGGGATTGAAATGGATGCTGAGTTCTACTTCTCCATTTTATATAAAACCCCGGCTGAACCGGGACCTTTTCGGTTGGGGGCTGCGTTTTTGGAAGAGTGCCAATGCCAGCAAGGTGGCAGAAAATGTACCTCACCTTTACAACCTGCTTCACCTCAGTCGTGAGTTGATGAATGAGTTGAAGAATGAACTTACGGGTTCATTTGAAATGATCGAGAAGGGATGCTGGGTGCTTTATAAGAAAGAAAAGACAGGTTATCATGAGAAAAAACTGGCTGAACAGGCAGAGACACTGGGTTTAAAAACAAAGATCTGTACAGCCGAACAGGTCCAGGCACATGAAACAGAGGTTGAAGTAAGTGTGGCGGGGGGTGTACTTTACCTGGATGATTGCCATCTTGATTCAGCACAATTTATGCTGAGGTTGTATGAACATCTGCAAAAAGCAGGGGTGAAATTCTGGTTGAATTGCACAGTGAAAAGTTTTGAATCAGGAAATAGAATTGTAACGAAAGTCATCACTGACAAAGGGGATTTGAATTTAAACGAGTTGATCATCGCAAATGGCTCCTGGTTGGGAAATACTTCCAAAATGCTCGGTATTCGATTGCCGATGCAACCGGGGAAAGGTTATAGTGTAGTATACAACAACCTGGAAAAGAATTTACAATATCCATCAATCCTCGTGGATCATCGCACCGCTACTACACCTATTCACCGTTGGTTAAGGATCGGGGGAACCATGGAACTCAGCGGGCACAGCGATAATATTTTGCCAAAGAGAGTATTGGCTATTTACAAAGCCTTCAGGCAATATTATCCTTCGATGTCAATCCCGCCTCCTGATCCGGGAAAGGCCTGGTTTGGTTACCGTCCTGTTACTCCTGACGGAATGCCCTATATCGGGCGACATCAGAAATTCAGGAATTTAAGTTTTGCCGGTGGACATGCTATGTTAGGCTTGAGTGCTGCCGCAGCTACCGGTAAGATTATCAACCAGGTAATAAGCGGCAGGAATCCGGAAATTGATCTTCACGCGTTTAACCCGGAACGCTTTGATCGTTGAGAGTTTGGAGTTGAGGTCCGTCCACGTACCGGCAAATCAGGTTATTTAAAAAGCCTGATACATTGGGTATGGGCGGAGTTTAGAATTCGAATAAAAAGTACGATTCTGATTGCAAACTCTAAAACGCTAAACGCTCAACGTTAAACTTTAACTAAAGTATACACCGCCAGTTCTTATTTTTGGATTGCAACTAAAATGAATTTCTTCTCTACTCGCTTGCCTTATCGCCAGACTGGCGCATTATCCAAATTGGTACTGGATTACCTGGACCGGGTTGACCAGTTAAAAGACTTCTATGCTTATCCACCCACATTGCAAGGGATAGAAAAAACAATTGAAGACCGGCAAAAGCACGCGGTCAATAGAAAAGTGCTGGTCGATGAATTAAAGAAGCAATATGCGACAGTTGCGCATAGTAAAAAGGTCGGGGAGAATATTGAAGCGTTGCGAAATGAAAAAACATTTACAATAACAACCGCGCACCAGAATAATCTATTTACCGGGCCGCTCTACTTTACCTATAAGATCATTCATGCCATTAAACTGACCGCAGAATTGAATGATTCCCTGCCTGGATATCGTTTTGTACCTGTTTTTTATATGGGAACAGAGGACGCGGACTTTGCGGAACTCAATCATTTTTACCTGGATGGGGAAAAGCTGGAATGGAAAACGGATCAGGCCGGGGCGGTGGGAAGAATGGTTATTGATAAAAAGTTAACCTCTTTGATCAAATCGATCGAGGGACAACTCGGGGTCCTGCCTTTTGGGCCCGAAATCATACAACAGCTGAGGAAATTTTATAAGGAAGGAAACACGATCCAACACGCCACTTTTGAATTCCTCAATTATCTATTTGGGAATTATGGTCTGCTGGTCCTCTTACCTGATAATCCGGGTATAAAAAACCTTGCAAATGGGATCTTTCGCGATGAGCTGATCAACCAGTCTTCCGGGAAGACTGTAAATGAAACGCTCAGAAAACTGGAAAGTCAGGGATACAAATCTCAAGCGCACCCTCGGGAAATAAATCTTTTTTATTTGAATGATGGGATCAGGGAACGCATCGAAAAACAAGGCGTATCCTGGAAAGTTTTGAATAGTAAGATCAATTTTTCAAAAAGCGAATTAATAAAAGAACTGGAAACACACCCGGAGCGATTCAGCCCAAATGTGATCTTAAGAGGCATTTACCAGGAAGCTATATTACCTAACGTTGTTTTTATTGGAGGTGGGGGAGAACTGTCGTACTGGTTGCAATACAAAGAACTATTCGAGTATTTCAATATCCCATTTCCGGTATTGGTTTTACGGAATTCATTCCTGGTCATTGAGAAACGTTGGCAGGAGATCATTGTTGGTCTGGGCCTGGACGCAGAAGATTTTTTCCTCGCGGAAAATCAATTAATGAAAAAATGGTTAATGAAGAGCCACTCAAAGAATATGCAGCTCAATGGCGGATTTACAGACGCAGAACAATTATACCAGGCAATAAAAGACCAGGTAAGCAGGGTTGACCCCAGCCTGGTAAAGCATGTGGAAGCATTAAAAACAAATACCCTGTACCGCTTACAGGAACTGGAAAAAAAGATTTTGAAAGCAGAAAAGAGAAAGTATGCGGATCAACAACGACAAATTGAAAAAATCCGTTTGAATTTATTTCCAAACGGCCAATTACAGGAGAGAACTGATAACCTCCTGTATTATTATTCCAAATGGGGGAGGGATTTCCTGGATGAATTATATAAACATTCTCTCTCGCTGGAGCAGGAGTTTACAATATTACAGGAAAAATAATAAGATCGAGCTAAGATTATTCGCATCCTGCATTAATGCGGGTTTTTTATTTTGACCTCAGCTGCAGGATCTCTCCTCATCGCCTGTTGCGTCGCACTCTTCATCGTTCGGTAATTCTATTCAACTACCTATGTCGCCCCTGCGGGGCTACCAAAATGTCGCTCCTACGGAGCCAATGCGTTCATTGCATTAGGAAATCAGCCCCAGCGGGGAGGCATTTTGGTAATATAAGTTTCAAAAAAAAGGTAAGACCTGTAGGGCCGACATTATTATCCCCAGAAACTTATTGCCCGACAGGTAATCTCATTCTTTTTCAATTTGCACTTTGAACAACGTACTACTCCCATCATCATTATCCGCAGCCAATAAAAGTGTAAGAAATTTCTTGGTCTCATCCAGTATGGTCACCGACTCAATCTTTTGTCCTTTAAACCGGTTATCTACTGCTTCCAGGTCCACTACCTGGTCAGGATTTATTGCCAGCCAGTCACGTTTGGACGAAATAAATTCCACTATCCAGAGATAACTTTTCCCGATCGCGCCGTCTTCGTAGGCACTACGAGTGTCTTCGGTAGATACGGTCATGACCAGTCGGTCCGACACATATGCGTAATCCATTCCTGAAACACCCTGGAATGAATTGGTATCGAGATTCACACCCATACGGACCAGATTGAATTCTTTTTCAGGTTGTTTCCAAAACTCCTCTTTTGTTTTGATGAGGAAGTTCACTGGGTATGCTTTGTTGCCGCGATTGACCAGGTAGAAAAACCCAGGTGACCAACAAGCCCCTTCGATATTTATTTCTCTGATCCCTTGCTTTTTTAATCTCGTGTAAAAACTATCCAGCTGTATACTATCTTTTAGCTTAGATAAGGGATGGATTTTCCATCCTGAATTACGGAGTGGCCCCGAACCTGAGCCTAACGCAACAAGAGAGGATTCTTTATTCCTCCTCACCATCGTCATAGCTTCCAGGTCGGCTTTCCGTTCTTTTGCAATCCTTTTACCAGAGTGAGAATATAATTGTATTGTATCAATCCTGTTTAAATTACTATCCAGAACTAACAGGTAACTGGCATCGTCTCCGATCAAATAGATCTTGTTTCCCGAGTATTCAATAGCAGAGGCAGAAGGGTAATCTCCCAGTTTTTTCATGATCTCCAGTGAATGTTCGGGCTCTGTATTGCACTTCGGAAAAAAAAATACAACAAAAAGACAGCAAATGTTAATAGAAGATTTCATCCTTTCCGAAGGTACAGATTGAAAGTAAAAGCCTTACGCTGTATTTCACTGATGGTATTCATGTATAAGTTATCGCCCTGCCCTTTAAGGTTCCTGAAGCCGTGGATATATTTTACTTCCGGCGAGATCACAAGGTTAGTATTTTTCAAACGAATATTCAACCCGAGTGATCCTGCTCCCGTGAGATCGTATTTCTGTAAAGTAAGATTGGTGGGTTGTTGTACATGGAGATAAAAACCAGGACCGGCTGAGATATAGGGAGAAACATCTTTGCTCCCGAATTCAACCAATAACGGCATCAAAGCATTCAGGGACATTTGTTGGATGCTCTGTGCATCCAGGAAATTTTCCGGGGTGCCGGGACGCCTGCGATCATATACAATCTGTCCGTTCTCATAACTCAATTGGATCTCGGGTCTCCATGTGATGTTTTTCCCCAAACGGAGATAGAAAAAGATCCCAAAATTGAAACGGCTGCCTGAGGAGGTAGTAATATTATTCAGGCTATCATTATAATTCACCTGGCCCTGTCTCCAGTTAGTCCGGGAAAAACTCATTGAGGGAAGATTCGCCCCGCCACCAACCGTAATTCCAATTGCTGATTTTTTAGAACCGGGTCGTTTTCCAGAAAGCGAATCCATACCTGGTTTCACTAATGAGAAAGTAGTGAAAGCACAGGCCCATTTAGGCGCCACCTGTATGGCTCTAGAAGCATAAAAATGTGCGCTATCCAGGTTATTGTTATTAAGGTGCAACAAGGCTAGTTTGTTTAAAATATATGCACCGGCCGGATCTATATTTTTAGCCGCATAAGCAGATTGAAAAGCTGCAGCAGAATGATCAACAGACGATCGCAGGAAATAGAGACGATTTAGTAATGAATTTGCAAAATCAATATCATCATATCGAAAAAGTTCAATGGCTTTTTCCAATCGCTGACCAGCTTCGATGATCTCGGTTTGTGATTGATTAGTCGCACACGCGATGTATTCATCCATTTTAGCCTGTGCAAAATCTAGGTAAGCGACTGCCAGGCTTGACCGTGCATCGAGTGTGTAGGGAGTGCCCGGGAATTTTCTTTCCAGCTCATTGTAAAAGTTCGCTGCCTCATTTCTACCGCGGGGGCTGGTTTCCTGTACAGCCTGGTTAAATTTATTATATAGATTTATTAGAGCAGTGTCATTAGCTAAAAGCCCCTCCTGGAGGGACCCATCTTCGGGAACAGAATTACCCGGGGTTCCGGTTAATGCTCTTCTTTTTTTCAACCAATTGATCAAATAAGCCGAATCCACGCGACTGATGATCTGCTCGCTTTTTTCCGAACAGCAGAAATAGGGGTCCTGGTTTCTTTTAAACAAACGCTGAGCTACCAGGGGCACTTGTTGATTCACATAAGTTTCGATCTCGCGAAAACTGATCCGGTTGTCAGGATTGGTCTTTGAATCCGCCAATCCATTTAAGCCGTCCACCAGGAAATAAGTGAATAATCCATGCCCATTCCCGATCGTCGCGTCCTCGAGGGCTTCCTGTCCTGCTCCGGTAGCAAGCATAATGATCTCACCCGCTTTTTTTTCAGAGATTGCTGTATTCAGAAAATTCAATCCCTCTGCACCGCCTGGTAATTCATTTGACCGGCATGCATCCATGATGAAAACCACATCCACACCTTTGGCGGTTTCAGCGGCTATTTTTTTCTTGAGATTGAATAATTGGATAGTTCCACCAACCAGGTAATTGTTTTTATCCCCGGCCGGATTGCAGTCATACCCGAGAAAGAAGAACTGGTCTTCGTCGATTGCATCACCGTGACCTGCGAGGTAAATAAATAATTTATCACCACGTTGCAGGTTTTTGGCCTTCAGCCATTGAAAACCTTTCCCCCAGAAATTGGAATTATTGGCTTTTTCATTTAAAAGGCTGTAAATATTTCCATCTTTCACATAACCGCCTGCCGGTGATTTTAAATATTCCCTGAAGAGCTCCGCATCCTTATCTGCAAATTGGAGGGGCTTGACAAATTTGTATTTTGAAATACCAACAATGATCGCAAATGTTTGGGGGCCTTTAATGCTGGTATCACGAAAAGTTAATGGGGCCTGGCTAAATGTTAAGAGATCTGTCAGGATAAATGAACAGAGAAAAATCAGTGTAAGGACATTTCTCATAAGCTTAATGACAATTAGTTGCACTGATGTCGGCTTTTAAGTTCTTTGAACTGCCGCGCATAATCATTTTCATTAAAGTACGAATAATTATCAAGTGGGAGATCAATTCTTATTCTTTGGAAGGTTAACGTATCAAGCTTCATTACTAAGACCATATTTTTTGAATCAATTCTATTTATTAACCACCTCATAGTATCTGTATCATTTTCAAGTATTAAACTGTCGCCATTGACATAGTAGGAATGTCGAGAAGTGCCGGCCCATTCCCCTTGTTCATAGTATATGTAAGCTGAATCGCTGAATTCCACTAGTTGATAATCTGCCGACTTAGTACAGTATTGCCAACTATCTTGCAACAAATTCAATACACTATGAGATTTTTGTTTTTTTTGAAAAATATCGCATGCATATAGAAATAAAGAAGAACATAAGACAATTTTTATCATAAATTAATCAAACTTATTCTCCCAACCTTCGTTTCTCAGCTTTTCCACTTTTTCAATAACCTCGTTGTGTAATGAACTTTTGTATTCAGCTATTTTCTTTGAGATCGTTTCATCCGCAGATCCAAGAATTTCCGCTGCCAGGATCCCTGCGTTTTTGGAAGCATTCAGGGCTACAGTTCCTACCGGGACTCCACTGGGCATTTGTAAAATGGAGAGTACGGAATCCCACCCATCAATGGAATTAGAAGATTTGATCGGCACACCGATCACCGGCAGGGTAGTAACCGATGCGACCATGCCCGGCAAATGCGCAGCCCCTCCTGCTCCCGCAATGATCACTTTCAATCCCCTTTCCTTGGCTTTTTGGGCATATTCGATCATCCGATGCGGTGTGCGATGGGCCGACACCACGGTCACTTCATGGGGGATATCGAATTGCTTCAGGATATCCGAAGCCGCCTGCATGACTGATAGGTCACTATCGCTGCCCATGATGATGCCCACTAATGGATTCAAAGTTTATGGTTTATGGTTTTTGGTTTATGGTTGTTTCGGAACTGAAGATTCCTTATTATTCCCGGTCTTTGAATTTCAAACCTTTATATTTTGATTTGTTAAGGTACAAAACAAAATTCGCTATTTTATTGTAGAGCTTAACAGAATCATTGTATAATTCTTCATTAGTTATATAAAGATCATCAAGAAGTCTATAAAGCTGAGATCTATTCTCTCCACTTTCCCCTTTAGCAATACTTAATGAATTTATAAACTCAAGGCGCTATTTCTTTCAAATCCTTCCGCAATATTATCCATCGTTGAACCCGCAGCTGATTTGATTTGATCAGCAAACCTCCATTCTTTTTTTCAACAAGCCTAGCAGCAATTACAGACATCTTTCTATAGAATGACCTGGCAATTTGCCAGATTTCTAAATCTTCAAATTTGTGAATTGTTGCCATAGATAAAATGGTCAATATTAATTGAAGATTTTGTGCTGAAAAAGAGAAAAAACCCGCTAGAGATGGGAAAATAATCTTTGAGGGCTGCTAACAGTAAACTATAAACCAAAACTATAAACTATCTAACCAACTCTCCTTTCAGCCTCAACAACTCCGTCTCAGAAAGCTTCGTATTATAGCGCGCGGTGATCAACCTGTTATAAGCATCTTCGAGGCTTTGTTGTGCTTCCCTGAGCTGGAGATAGGTTGTGGCGCCCAGCCTGTAGATCTGGAAAATGATACTTACATTTTCTTTGGCGAGTAAAATATTCGCTTCTTCGAGTTCCAGAGCTCGTTTTTGTTGCTCATAATTTTTATACGCTTTGAGCACGGCGAGGCTGATCAATGAGCGCTGGTTATCGTAGGATAATTGATAGTATTTAATATCCAGTTCCGCCTGGTCGATGAGTCTACGAACATTAAAATTGTTGAATATCGGGATGGTCGCTGTCAAACCATAGTTATAACCATAATTCCGGTTATACAAAGTGGAAAATGTATTGATCACCGTTTGATTCTTGTTCCGGTTAAAGTTGTAAGAAGAATTAAATGATATCACCGGGAACCTTTCGGCTCTTCTTTCGCGTAGCGCGATCCCCGCGATATCAATATTTTTCTTTGCGATCAGCAGCGAAGGATTATTGTTCTCGGCAAGCTGCTGAATATCCACGAGCATCAGGTCCTTATTAATCGGGATAGTATCCAGCACCTCGTAATTACTATTGAGTTGGGCGCCCATTAATTGGTTAAGATCCTCTTTTAATTGGGAGATCAGGGATTCCTGTTGCAAACGAGCGGCATGCTGGGCGTTCAGGTCCACCTTGGCCTGCAATACATCGGGTTTGGTTCCCGCTCCAATATCCAGTTTGTATTGAGCCAATTTTACCCGTTCATCGTTGATTGACATTTGTTCTTCGATGGCCCGCAGCTGTTGTTTTTGCCTTACGATGTTATAATATGTATTGATTACGTCAGCCACCGAATTGATCACCTGGTTCTTAATTACCAATTCACCAAGCCGGACAAATTCCGCCAGTTTATCTCTTGTAGCAAACATTTTTAATCCGTCAAACAATGTCCAGTTTAACGCGAGTTGCGCGGTAATATTATTTGATTCCAAACCCCTGCTTTCACGTTTAGTACCATCAGACAGGATCTGCTTGGCGTTATTATTGGTCCATGTGGTTCCGAGATTTCCATTTAATCTTGGAAAAAGAGCCACGTTCCGGTATGAATAATCAATTGCCGCGATCGTGGAATCGTTCTTTGCAAGCAGGATATCGTAATTATTGCTCAGTGTGGCCGCAATAGCTTCTTCCGGTGTGAGTAGTCGCTGGCCACGGCTTTCCAATGCAATACAAAACCCAATAAAGAAAAAAGATCTCAGGATTGTTCTCATATTTCAAATTCCTCCGAAGGGGCGCCTTCGGCGCGGGTGATAGTTTCTTCTTTGTCCAATTCGCTTTTTTTCTTGCGGGTGGAAAGGAAGGTATACATCGCGGGAATGACGAATAATGTCAGCACCAGGGAGAACAAGATCCCACCCACGATCACAATACCGAGGGGTATTCGACTGGTGGAAGCATCTCCCAGTGATAAAGCAAGCGGTAAAGCACCCAATGACATGGCCAGGCTGGTCATGAGAATGGGACGGAATCGGCCAACTGATGCTTCCAAAACCGCATCCCGTTTTTTGATGCCCTGTAATTGTTTCTGGTTGGCAAACTCCACGATAAGGATCCCGTTCTTCGTCACCAGCCCGATCAGCATGATCATACCGATCTGTGAAAATATATTCAGCGTTTGCCCGAATATCCATAATGTGAGTACAGCTCCCGCCAGGGCCAGCGGCACTGTAAACATGATAGTGAGCGGATCAATAAAACTTTCAAATTGGGCGGCCAGTACGAGAAAGATCAGTACCAGCGCCAGTATAAATGCGAATGAAGTGTTCCCGGAACTTTCTGCAAAATCCCGCGAGGGGCCCGATAAAGATGTGTTGAAACTATCATCCAATAATCCATTGGCAATCTTTCTCATTTCGGTTATCCCATCGCCAATTGTCTTTCCTTCCGCAAGCCCGGCGGAAATGGAAGCTGATTTATACCGGTTGAAGTGATAGATCGTTGGCGGGGTCACATCTTCAGATACGCTAACGAGATTATCCAGCGAGATCGGTTCTCCATTCGCATTCCTTACATAAATGCTTTTCAGGTCCGAAGGATCATCCCGGTTTATCCGTTCCACCTGCCCGATCACCTGGTACTGTTTTCCATCCTTGGTAAAATAACCCAGTCGCCGGTTACTTAATGCCAGTTGCAAGGTTTCCGAGATATCTTGCACACTAACACCCAGCGTGCTTGCTTTCAAGCGATCGATGTTTACCCTCAACTCAGGTTTATTGAATTTGAGGTCGGCATCAACACCAACGAAGGTTGGATTTTTATTCGCTTCTTCCAGGAATTTTGGCAGGATCTGCCTGATCTTGTCCGAATTCACATTTTGCAATACAAATTGTACAGGTTGTCCGCCCCTGCGGTTGACCTGTATGGTTTGTTCCTGGTTGGCAAATACTCTTCCCTCGCTAAATCGGGGTAAATTCTTGTTGACCCAATTCACGATATCCTGTTGACTTCTTTCTCTCTCAGCAGGTGGTACCAGGGCCACGCGAATAAAACCAGAGTTGGCAGAACCGCTTCCCGTAAAACCGGGTGAGGTCATGCTCACCATGTATCGTTTTTCTGGAATGGAATCGATCAGGAAATTGCTGACCTTATCCACGAACAGATCCATCGCATCATACGAAGTGCCTTCGGGGGCGGTCAGTGAAAGGCGGAAGGCGCTGCGGTCTTCCATGGGTGCTAATTCTGATTGAAGGTTTCTTCCGATAAAAAATATGATACCAAATGCAATACCGATGATCACGAAGGCCAACCACCGGTGTTTCATGAATGCGGTCAGGTTCCTGCGGTAAAAATTTTCCAGGCCGCGGAAGAAAGGTTCAGTTTTAGTATAAAACCAGGAATGACGATGCACATCGCCTTTTTTGGTAAGAAAGACGTTTAGTACAGGGGTGAGTGTAAGGGAAACAAAGGCAGATATCAGCACAGCGCCAGCCACAACGATACCGAACTCACGGAATAAGCGTCCCACGAATCCCTGTAAAAAAATAATCGGCAGAAAAACTACGGCCAGTGTGATGGAGGTGGCAATCACAGCAAAATAAATTTCCTTCGAGCCTTCCTTCGCTGCCTGCCATTTATTCATACCCCTCTCCATTTTCTTAAAAATATTCTCAGTCACCACGATCCCATCATCCACTACAAGGCCGGTTGCAAGTACAATGGCCAATAAGGTCAGAACATTGATGGTGAACCCACTGATGTACATGATGAAGAAAGCACCGATCAGGGAAACAGGAATATCGATAAGTGGACGAATGGCGATCAGCCATTCCCGGAAGAATAAATAAATAATCATTACAACGAGGATAAATGCGACGATGAGTGTTTCTTTTACCTCGTTAATAGATTTGCGGATATATTGGGTCTGGTCGTACGAGATTTCTAACCGGATATCCTCCGGGATTTCTTTCTTGATCTGGTCAAAGCGCTTGTAGATCTCATCTGCGATCGCGATATAATTGGAGCCCGGTTGTGGTATGACGGCTATGGCAATCATCGGGATACCACTTTCTTTCAATACACTTTCTTCATTTTCCGGACCCAATACGGCTTCACCAATATCTTTAAGGCGGACATCGGAGGCGCCAGTACTTTTAATGATAAGATTATTAAAATCCTCTTCTGTATTCAGGCGACCGAATGTTCGAATTGATAATTCTGTATTCGTGCCGGAGATCTTACCGGAGGGCAATTCCACATTTTCGGCCAGCATGGCCCGTTGTACATCACCAGGTGTGAGAGAGTAAGCGCTTAGTTTTTCCGGGTCGAACCAGACACGCATCGCGTACTTTTTTTCGCCCCAAACATTCACCCCGCTCACGCCAGGAACGGTCTGTAATCTTTCTACCAGGTTATTATGCGTAAATTCTGTTATCTGAAGTGAATTCCGCTGGTTGCTTTGCACTAGCATGATGATCACCGGGTCTGAACTGTTATCTGCTTTTGACACTACCGGAGGTGCATCCAGGTCTGGCGGTAGAGATCGTTGTGCCTGGGAAACTTTATCACGTACATCATTTGCCGCTGACTCGAGGTCAGCACCCAGCTCAAATTCCACATTGATCCTGCTGCTGGCTTGTGAGCTTTGAGATGTGATGTTCTTGATGCCAGCGATACCGTTAACGGCTTTTTCCAAAGGCTCGGTGATCTGTGTCTCGATGATCTCCGCGTTGGCGCCAGGATATGAGGTACTTACACTAATATTGGGTGAATCCAGGGCTGGATAGTCCCTAACACCTAAAAATTTGAACCCTATAACGCCAAACAATACGATCAATATATTCAGCACGATCGCTAAAACGGGTCGACGTAAACTAAGTTCACTGATATTCATATTCCGTCTATGGATTAACGACTTTATTAACGAGGATCTTCGCTTCCGGGCGAATGGAAAGAAGTCCGGTTATAACAACAGTATCACCTATTTTTATCTTACCATCCACAATTTGTACCTGGCTGGTATCCCGAATGCCTGTCACCACATCCGCGAAAATGGCAGTACCTCCTTTGTATAATATTACTTTCTTGCCTCTTGCTTGTGGAAGGATGGCTTGGGTTGGAATCATAATCGCGTTGCTATCTGCTGCAAAATTCGTAAGCACTTTAGCAAACGAACCCGGCACCAGGTCATCATCTTTATTAACAACTAATGCCCGCACATTCAGGGTCCTGGTATTTTCAGTGATCCCTGATTCAAGGGCAGTCACTTTTGCAGCATACGTTTTTTGATTTCCTTCAACCCGGAAACTCACCGTATGACCGGTTTTTATCTTACCCGTGTATTTTTCAGGAAGGGTAAAGTCGAGTTTGAGCTGACTGGTTTGCCGGATGGTGGCAATCACAGTTTGCGGAGTGACGAATGCGCCAGGACTTATATTTTTTAAACCCAGTTTTCCACTGAACGGAGCCCGGATCACTGTTTTGGAAATATTTGCCCTGACCACGTCCATATCCGCGCGAATATTATTTACATTCAAAAGACTCAGGTCATAATCTTGCTGGCTGATACCCTGGATCCTGAGTAGTTCGGCGGATCTTTTTTCATTCTGTTGTGCAATGGCGAGCTGTGTTTGCAATTTTCTAAGTTGAGCCTGCAGATCACCATCATATAATTTAGCAAGCAAAGCACCTCTTCCGACCAGCTTACCCTCGCTTACATTTAACATGACCACCCTTCCTGAAACTTCCGGGTGTATCTCAGTAGCTTCATTGGCGATCAATGTTCCCGGCAATTCCAGGTTTTCGCTCAACGCCCTCGGCTTTACCACGAATACGTCCACCTTCATTGGCGGTGGTTTATTACCACCTTGCTTTGAGGCCGTGGTTGTCTTTTTTTCTTTTTTAGAGCAACCTGCTGCCAGGGAAATCAATGAAACAATGATGAAAAGGATTCGCAAATTCAGTTTTCTCATCTTGAGATTATCAATAATGTTTAATCATTAAAGGTAAAGATACCAGCTATTTTTAGACGATAAATACCTGAGGTTCTTTCTTCTGTGCGGAGCGCAATTTATCAGCGGCTTTTTCAGGGGATGGAAGGGAAAGAAATAAGGAATAAGAAATTAGGAATGAAGAAATAAGGCACCATGCTCAGATTCGTAATTCATCTGTTCTGTCAGGTTCAATATTTCGCTCGTTATTCAATCTCTTTCTCCGTTTTTACCACCAAAGTCCTTTTGATCTTATTTGCCTTATAAAGCAAATCCTGCCTGTCTTTACTTAATACAGTTACATGGCCCATTTTCCGACCTGGCCTGGTTTCGTTTTTGCCATAGAGATGCACGAAAGCGTTTTCGATCTTCAGGACCTCATGCAACCCTTCGTAAAAAGCCGGACCGCTATGTCCCTCGGCACCAATAATGTTTACCATGACCGACGAAAGGATCGGTTTTGTATTTCCCAACGGGTAACCCAGCATCAATCTCCACAACATATCAAATTGCGAACTGTAATGGGCTTCAATCGTATGGTGTCCGCTGTTATGGACCCGGGGGGCTGTTTCGTTTACAAAAATATCTCCCTGTTTATCCACAAACATTTCGATAGCAAAGATCCCCGGGGATTTGAAATTCCTGACAACAGATAATGCAATGGCTTCAGCCTTCCACAGGGTTTTTTTATCCAGCAGAGCCGGGCAAAGATGGTGATCCAGCAAGTTCAAGGAGGGATCAAAATGCATTTCTACGGGGGGATAGATAGCATGTTCTTCTTTTTCATTTACAACGATCATCAGGGAAATTTCTGTTTCTATCGGTATCATTTTCTCTAACACGGCTGGCGCATTGAATCCTTTTGCAAGATCTTTTTCGCTATGAATGAGCGCTACGCCGCGACCATCATAACCACCCTCGCCGATCTTATGGACTGCGGGTAAAAGCCCGGTATGTGAGGAAAGTTCATCAGCAGAATGTGTGACGATGAAATCGGCTGTTGGGATCTGGTGTTGACGGTAATATTCTTTCTGAAGGATCTTGTTCTTTATTATTCTTAATACAGAAGGCTTCGGAAAAATTTTCTTCCCTTCTGATTCCAGTTTTTCCAGTGCTTCCACGTTCACATTTTCAATCTCAATGGTAATAGCATCCAACTGTTTGCCAAATCGATAAACGTCATTGAAATCTTTGATCTCGCCCTGTGCAAAATGTTCACAAAGATGAGCGGCGGGACAGGCCTGATCATTTTCAAGAAGAAATGTTTCCACGGGATAATTGGCAGCGGCCTGCAATAACATTCTTCCCAGTTGTCCTCCACCCAGGATGCCAACTCTGAGCTGTTTCATTTTTCAAATATAGGTTGGGTGGTTGACAAGTTGACTAGTTGATAAGTTGACAAGGTGATGAAGTGAGAATTCTTGTTAACCTGTTAACTATTTAACTTGTCAACTTTAAGATTACTTAATTTTGTAAATAGAAACTTAATATATGGAAACCACTTCCACTATTGATAAAAAACAAGAGGCACAAAAAGATTTTCTGCCTCTGGAAGGCACCGATTACGTAGAATTCTATGTGGGAAATGCAAAACAAGCCGCGCATTATTATATGAGTGCTTTTGGTTTCCAGGCCCTGGCTTATTCCGGTCCTGAGACCGGTGTGCGTGAAAAAGCCAGTTACGCGATCCGGCAGAACAAGCTCACGTTTGTATTGACTACTTCTTTGCGACCTGATAACGCGATAGCCGATCATGTCAATAAACATGGGGATGGTGTGAAGGCGCTGGCCCTGCGAGTTCCCGATGCAACTAGTGCCTGGGAGGAAACCACGAAACGTGGAGCGCGGAGCTACATGGAACCGGAGCATTTCAAAGACGAAAATGGAGAAGTGGTATTGAGTGGTATTCATACTTATGGTGATACAGTTCATGTATTTGTAGAGAGGAAAAATTATCACGGAACATTTTTACCAGGATTTCGGCTCTGGAGTAACCCGCATTTTCAACCCAAAGAAACCGGGCTTTTATATGTAGATCATTGCGTAGGTAATGTAGGCTGGAACCAAATGGATCCCTGGGTGAAATTTTATGAAGATGTGATGGGCTTTAGAAATATCCTCACGTTTGACGACCAGGATATTTCGACCGAATATTCCGCCCTGATGAGCAAAGTGATGAGTAGTGGGAACGGATTTGTAAAATTCCCGATCAATGAACCTGCAGAGGGTAAGAAAAAATCACAGATAGAAGAATATCTCGAATTCTATAACGGAGAAGGCGTTCAGCATGTGGCTATGGCTACAAATGATATCGTTAAAACAGTCCAGGAACTAGTGAATAGGGGCGTGGAATTTCTGCGGGTACCTACCAATTATTATGATGACTTGTTAAGCAGGGTGGGAGAGATTGATGAAGACCTTGAACCTTTAAAAGAATTCGGCATCCTGGTAGATCGTGACAATGAAGGTTACCTGCTCCAATTGTTTACTAAACCGGTGGAAGATCGCCCAACCCTGTTCTTTGAGATCATCCAGCGAAAAGGGGCAAAAAGCTTTGGGAAAGGAAATTTCAAGGCTCTGTTTGAAGCTATTGAACGGGAACAGGAAGCTCGGGGAAATCTCTGAGGCACAACAATTGTTAGTAAATTTTGAGGTTATCTTTGCAATTCATCACTGAACTTGCAGAATAATTTTTTTCGTACTCCGTTTAGAAAATAACTTAGGCCGTCATGAAAAACCTGCTGGCATTACTCACCATCCTCGCATTTGCACCAGCCTGGGCACAAAACGGTGTTCAGAAAAACGGCCCGTCCCATATTTCATTCATTGATTACCAGAAAACCCTCTCACGTCCCGGGGAAGCCCTGCGGCGGAAGGACGA
>Ga0196964_10000534_pt1 | contig 22513 bp, 21 predicted proteins | sample S1_10metaG_FD_148615 | JGI IMG/M metagenome (GOLD analysis project Ga0196964, IMG submission 148615) | Soil microbial communities from Anza Borrego desert, Southern California, United States - S1_10 | ecosystem: Environmental > Terrestrial > Soil > Desert | place: USA: California | collected... | reverse complement strand
ACATTCAGACCCATTGGTCCGCCTTCATTATACACAGTCGCTGTCAACGTATAGGAGCCGGCTGGTATGAAGCCTGAGTAGTTGACCTGGTTGGCAAGCTGGAAGCCCCAGACGGTAAGGCCCGGTGTCTGGGCGATCGTATTTCCGTTCAGGTCGAAGATTACATAGTTATCTGCCAGCGCGTCAAATGTAAGCGTACCGTTTGCGGTAGTGGTGAAGTTGTACGTGAATGTGTAGAAACCTGCAGGTGCACTGCTGGCATCGCCCAGCCACTGGGAGCCTGTGAAGTTGTCCCACGCGCCGTTGGGGTTCACTACTACGTTGTAACCTCCGGGCTCTGACCAGTTGGGGTCAGTGCTGCCGACGGGAAGCGGTGAGTTTGCAACGTACCCGGTGCTGATGTCTATCGTAGTAGGCGCCGGTGTATAGTTGACATTGCCTGTGAGGGTCAGTCCTACCGGGCCGGACTGGTTAAATACGATCGCAGTGATGGTGTGTGTTCCGGCGGTTACAGGTCCTGTGTAGTTCACGACATTGGCAGCCTGGAAACCGGTGTTGACCATGCCCGGCGTGTTGGCGATCTGGATGTTGTCCAGTTGAATGATCACGTTATTGTCCGCCAGTGCCTGGAACGTTAGCGTGCCGGCGCCGGTGGTCGTGAAGGTGCGGGTAAACGTGTAATTGGTATTGGAGGGGTTGCTCCAGGAATGGTTGCCCAGCCAGGCGCTGCCGGCCAGCGAGCTCCATCCTGAATAAGGTCCGACCACGATGTTAAGTCCGTTGCCGTTGGTCCAGTTTGGGTCTGTAGATCCGACGGGCAGGATGTTGCCGGCATTGTCGATACCGGTGCTGATGTTGATGTTAACTGGATTACATTGTGCATTGACCTGGTTCACGCCCACTAAGGACATGCCGGCAATGATGAGCGCGCTAAGCAGCGATCTCCATCTCAATCTAGATCTCATGGTGTGGAAGCTTTTGGTTAAAAGCAACAAAAGTTTTGTTTGTTAAATCCTGCCTACTCTGTTCTGAAGGTTTTCGGCGTACCCTTTTTCTTTGGCCAAAAGAATATTGTTACCGATAGTCATCGGGATTAATAATTCTGAGCATCACTTCACCTGAAGCACGCCGGCTGCCTTGAAAAATAGGGATGGAACAAAAAGTGGATTCTGCGGGCTGACCTGGGTAGTGCAGTCCCGGAACCGGATGTTGACAAAATAGACTGGACAATCGTTTCAAGTAGTCGGGTAATCTGACACTAAACTATATTTGATTATTTGGAATGTCAATACCAGGAGATAGATAAATTTTTATATCTACTATATTAGCCTGGTATTTAGTTCATTGATGTATAAAATTTGAATGTATTGCGCCGGGATTTAACCCCAGGTTCGGGCTGCTTCAGCAAAAAGAAGCCTGCCTTCGATGTTCTGCATTTATCTTTGCGCCATGCAAATTCTGGACGGAGCAGCAGTTTCTGCTCATATAAAGAAACAAATCAAAGAAGAAGTCGGTGAGCTAAGAAGCAGGGGAGAGAAGATACCACACCTCGCGGCAGTACTTGTGGGGAATAATCCGGCCAGTGAAGCTTATGTAAAGAATAAGGTAAAGACCTGCGGAGAGCTCGGCTTCGAGTCGACGCTGCTGCGGTTTGAAAGTACAATCACCGAGCAGGAGCTGCTTGCCGAAGTGGCACGTCTGAATGAAGATCACAGGATCGACGGAATCCTGGTCCAGCTCCCCCTTCCGGGGCATATTTCGGAAAATGAAGTGATCAATGCAATTGACCCGGCAAAGGATGTAGATGGTTTTCATCCTATCAGCCAGGGTAAAATGGTATTGGGGCTGCCGGGTTTCCTACCCGCAACTCCATACGGAATAATGCTGATGCTGCAGCACTATGGTATTGATGTGACCGGCAAGCATTGTGTCGTGATCGGCAGGAGTAATATCGTCGGCACGCCGATGTCCGTGCTGCTGAGCCGGAATACAAACCCCGGTAATGCCACCGTTACGATCTGTCATTCCAAAACTCAAAACCTTAAAGATTTTACCCTGCAGGCAGATGTGCTCATTGCAGCCATCGGGCGTGCCGGTTTTGTGAATGCGGATATGGTAAAGGAGGGTGCCATCGTAATAGACGTCGGTATCAATCGTATTGAAGATGCCACAAAAAAATCCGGATACAGGCTGGTAGGAGATGTTGACTTCCAGGGTGTGGCTCCCAAATCTTCCTATATAACGCCGGTGCCCGGCGGTGTCGGCCTCATGACTATCTGCGGACTGATGAAAAATACATTGCTGGCTGCCAGGAACAGACAGCGGAAAGAGAACCAGCTGTAAGCGTAATGAAGCAAGTTGAGATTATGGTGAAGAGCGGAATGACGTATCCTGTCATGGAACATTTTTATACGCTGCAGGGTGAGGGTTTCTATGCGGGACAGGCGGCTTATTTTGTCCGGCTGGGCGGATGCGACGTCGGCTGTGTGTGGTGCGATGTGAAGGAGAGCTGGGATGCGGCCTTGCACCCTGTAATGAGCACTGAGGATATCTGCGCTGAGATTGCAAAGCATGCGGGAAAGATTGTGGTTATTACCGGTGGCGAACCCGCAATGCATGACCTGGCTCCGCTTACAGAGGCGCTGCACGCCGCGGGGCTAAGGGTTCACATAGAGACGTCCGGGGCGCACGTCCTATCAGGCGATCTGGACTGGGTCACCGTTTCACCCAAGAAGTTCAAGGCGCCGCTGGCTGAATCTCTGGCGCGGGCCGGCGAACTTAAAGTTGTAGTCTATCACCCCTCGGATTTTAAATGGGCTGAGGAGCATGCGGCAAAGGTCGGGAAGCACTGCAGGCTTTATCTGCAGCCGGAATGGAGCAGGCGTGAGCAGATGACACCACTGATAATTCAATATATCAAAGATCATCCGGAGTGGCAACTGTCCCTTCAGACACATAAATACATCAATATACCATAGCATGACCATCATTGAAGCGATAATCCTGGGAATAGTGGAAGGGGTTACCGAGTTTTTGCCCGTATCATCTACAGGCCACATGATTCTGGCCTCTTATTTCATGGGTATCCAGGAAGATTCGTTCACAAAGCTGTTCGAGATATGCATCCAGCTAGGGGCGATACTCTCGGTCGTCGTGCTGTACTGGCGGCGCTTTTTCGATTTCAGGAGCCCGATGTTCTATCTGAAGCTCTTTGTAGCCGTGCTCCCTGCCCTGATTCTCGGGTTTCTGTTCAACGATGCCATCGAGGCCTTGCTGGAAAGTCCGCTTACCGTTTCCATTACCCTGATCCTTGGCGGGATAGTGCTTCTTTTCATAGATAAAGTGTTCCGCAATCCCCTGATAACCGAGGAGCCCGGGATCAGTCTTAAGAATGCTTTCATGATCGGGCTATGGCAGTGCATATCTATGATACCGGGCGTGAGCCGAAGCGCGGCTTCCATCATCGGCGGCATGCAGCAAAAGCTGACACGCAGCCTGGCTGCGGAATTTTCGTTCTTTCTTGCCGTGCCTACAATGGCGGCAGCTACCGGCTATTCCCTGGTGCTGAAAGACTGGAAAGTGAACGGGGCTGAAATGAAAGGCTATGAGCTGATGACCAGCAATCCGGACAACCTGCTCGTGTTCGGTATAGGTGCAGCAGTATCCTTTGTTGTCGCCATGATCGCGATCAAGACATTTATTACCTTTCTGCAGAAGCACGGCTTCCGGGTGTTTGGCATTTACAGGATCATTGCGGGCGTTATCATGCTCCTGGTGCTGGGGCTGCGGTAGTCACCGTCTTGTCCGGGTCTTTTAGCTCCAGGGCCTGCCGGCGCAGCAGGTATTTTCCAAGCACATCGAACTCAAGATTGACGGTATCACCGGCTGCCAGTGTCTCGAAATTGGTATGATGGAACGTATAGGGGATTATCGTGACCGAAAAGGTTTTTCTGCCCGCATTAAAGACCGTCAGGCTTACCCCATTGATGCACACGGAACCTTTTTCAATGATCAGCGGTGCGAATTCCTCGGGGAAGCTGAAGCTGAAGTCCCAGCTGCCATCCTTTTCTATTCTGCCGACACATCTTCCGGTGGTATCGACATGGCCCTGTACAAAATGCCCGTCCAGCCGGTCTCCTAGCCTTAGCGACCGCTCCAGATTCACCATTGTACCTTCCTGCAACTGTCCGAGACTTGTTTTCAGCAGCGTCTCTGCTACTGCCGTAACCCTGTATTGATTTCCTGCGATTTCGACGACGGTGAGGCAGACCCCGTTGTGCGCTACGGACTGGTCGATCTTCAGCTCCGGTGTGATCGGAGCGCTGATCCAGAAATCCAGGTTAGAGCCATTGGGAATGATGCGGGTGATGGTGCCCCTGCTTTCAATAATGCCGGTAAACATGCCTGCAAAGCTATTGTTTTATGGCGGTGCCGCGATGATAATTGACGCCCGTATCACTGACAACCCGCCAATCGATGAACAGTTGCGTGGAATCAAGCTGGTTTTTGATGATCAGTCCGGTGAGGGTGTCCTGAACCCGGCAAAGCGGCTGTCCGAAGTCTTTCTTGTTGTTCGCAGCGACAAATGTCGTATCGGCAATTGCCCTGAAGGTGGTCCGCCCGGCAGTAAACTCCAGGGAATCGGTAGGGCAGAAGCCCCGGATGACGAACCGGCTTTTGGAGATGGGGATCAATTCAAGGGTATAGGTCTGCAGCGAGGCGGCGGAGTCAAAGACGTTATCCTGAGTATAGACGGAATCCGTGAGCAGGTAGGTACCTTCATACAGGTCGGAGGGGTAAAAGCATACCGTATTGTCCGGCTTGCCCGGGAACCCCCAGTTATAATTGACCGCTTCCGGGTCATTGCAGTATTTACGGTCATTCAGCCGGGGATCATCCTCGGCCTTTTCATCTTTCCATTTTTCACAGGAGGTGAGTATCGTCAGTAGGATGGCCAGTGGAAGAAGGCAATAAGATATCTTTCTGGGGCTGAACATATTCTGTAAACGTGCCGGTTTTGATAAAAGTATCCTGTTTTTTATTTTAAAGGACAATTTGTTTGTTCAGATCATAAATAATTTTACCTTTGCCGTCCCGAAAATTACAAAAAGGAGGTATAATTATGTTGATCATCGATTCCAAAGACTGCGAAAATATTGACAAGGCGCTTAAGAAGTACAAAAAGAAGTACGAAAAATCGCGCGTTCTCAATCAGTTGCGTGAGCGTCAGGCTTTCACTAAGCCATCCGTTAAGCGTCGTGCGCAGGTGTTGAAAGCGATTTATCGCCAGCAGATCGCATCCGGAAAGATCGAAGATTAAGAGCACTGCCTCTTAAAAATAACTTTTGCCTGGTCTTGTAAATGCTTATATTTACAAGACCAGGCGTTTTTTATGGTGCTACAAAGGATCGAAGATTTTCTGCAATACCTGCGTTTCGAAAAACGATATTCCCCGCACACGATCCTCGCTTACAAAAGAGATTTACTTCAGTTTCAGGAATATATTTCAGTGCAGTTCGATCTGGATGAGCTTCAGAGCCTTGCAAGCTATCATGTTCGAAGCTGGCTGGCCTCCTTAAAAGAGGCCGGGCAGTCGCCCCGGTCCATCAACCGAAAGCTGTCCGTGATCAACAGTCTCTACAAATTCCTTATGCGTCAGGGTGCGGTGGTCACCAACCCGGTGACGCAGATACACTCCCTGAAACTCCCCGAACGCCTGCCGCAATACCTGAAGGAAACAGAAACCAGGTTCCTGTTTGAAGAACTTTCCTTCGGTACGGATTTCCGCGGATTTACCGAAAGGCTGATCTGTGAGTTGCTGTATCAGACCGGTATGCGGCGCAGCGAAATCATTGGGTTAAAAGAAGCCGATATTGAATGGTCCCTCCGGCAGGTAAGAGTGCTGGGGAAGGGAAACAAAGAAAGATTGATTCCGCTGAATGAAGATATTTTATCGAAAATAAAAGATTATCTTAACGAGAAAAGGAATATTGCCGGTTGCGACGAAGATCACCTGCTGGTAAGGGAAAACGGGCAACATTTGTATGCCTCCTACGTTTATCAGGTGGTCAGGAAATACCTCTGGCAGGTTACGACCCTGAAGAAAAAAAGTCCACATGTAATGCGACATACATTTGCCACCCATTTATTGAATAACGGAGCCAATATCCAGGCAATCAAGGACCTTTTAGGGCACAGCAGCCTGGCTGCCACACAGGTTTATACGCATAATAATATTGAAAAGCTGAAAGAGATCCATAAATTAAATCATCCGAGAGGATAATTGTTAACCATAAATTTTTACTTATGAATGTGCAAATTCAGACTGTGCACTTCGATGCGGACAGTAAGCTGCTTGACCATGTGAATGCGAAGATCGAGAAACTGCGAACGTTCAATGACCGGATTATCGGGGTAGAGGTTTACCTGAAGCTCGATAACGTGGTGCATGCGATCAAGGATAAGGTGGCTGAGATCAAGGTTTACGTTCCGAAGCATTCTTATTTCGTCAAACAATCCAGCAAGACCTTCGAAGAATCATTCGAACGGGCCTTCGATTCTATGGCTAACCAGCTGAAGCGGCAGAAGGAAAAGATGATGGCATAACATAGCATGTTCCAACCATGTAGTGAAAAATCCGGTCTTTGTCAGGAGACTGGATTTTTTATGTCCCGTCTTGTAATAAAAGCGGAAAAAAACTATTTTGCAACAACATCTACTTAATTTAAGGTAACATGCAGCTTCGTCTTCTGGCAGTTCTCTGTTTTTTAGCCCTGTTCTCATCATCCTGTCGCAAAAGCAACTTCAGTAAAGATGATCCGTTTCCTGAAGAGTTTTCGCCAAGTGTTGTGATCAGCAGCCAGAATGGCTTTGTTTATGCACTCAGCCCTGAAACCGGCAAAAAGAAATGGGAGTTCAATGCCGGCGCGAATGTTCAGGCTTCTCCCGTGGTATACCGGGATTTCCTGTATATAGCAGCAGAGAACGGCTTTCTTTATAAGATGGACCCCAAACGAGGAGTTGTGAAGAACATCTTTAATATCAACGGACAGCTGTTGTCTACCCCGGTGGTCGACGGAGATTTCCTTTATATAGGATCCGGCAACAACGCCATGAGAGCTTATGATATCAAAGCCGACACACTGGAGTGGGTTTCTTATACAAGTGGTAATATCATTTCATCACCCACCATCTTCGACACATTGGTACTATTCGGCAGTTACGATGGTACGGTATACGCCTTTGACAAAAGAAACGGGGATACGGTCTGGATGTTTAACTCTGCCGTTGGTAACCAGTTCTATTCTTCCCCTGTTGTTTCCGGAGGCTTTGTATACATCGGCGGCTCCAATGGAAGGATCTATAGTCTGAGAGTTAATGACGGAAGCGTAAGATGGATCCGTCAGACAGCCGGTCCGATTCAAAGCTCGCCGATCGTTTATGGCGGTAATGTGATCTTTGGCGGCAATGATAACTATCTGTATTGTGTTGATACTGCCACCGGCATTCCCCGCTGGAATCCGATTTTCCTCAATGACCGGATCGTTTCCTCACCTTATGCCTATAACCAGCTCATTTACGTGGGCAGTTACGATTATAACCTGTACGCGGTCAATATCATTGACGGCACGATCAAATGGCAGTATAAGACGAACGCCATTATCAAATCATCCCCTATGGTCTATCAGAACAAGCTGTATTTTGCCAGCCACGATAAGTTCCTTTACTGTACTGAGCCAGGCACCGGTAAGCTGATCTGGAAGCAGAATATCAACGGACTTATAGAATGCTCGCCTGTTGTGGATAATATGGACGGTCTGCCGGTCTATACCTCCTCAATAAACGGTAACTCTCCTCAGTAAGCAATTAATTCTCAATATTTTAAAGCCCTGGCATCCGCCGGGGCTTTCTGTTTTAGGTATTTATGCCCAAATAATATATGTATTATTATTTGTTTGTTTCTCCTTTTGGTTCCTTAATTTAGAAAACTGATGTACGGATACCTGTACATACTTCTGTTAAAGAATAGTGATTTTTGATACAGTGCGATCAGACTTTACAAGGCGGTTTTTATCTGGATGTAGCATTGCTGTGTACATGTACGTGGACTAAATGTTTGGAACAGACTTTTTTGAAGGAGGAAGCCGAAAATCCTTAAAAAGAGTAGGCGTAAAAAAAAGGGGGATTGATGAAACTAAGATTACTACAGGCAAGCAAGCTTGCTCTGGCTGGTGCTCTGATGTGCCTTGGGCTGAAAGCGAATGCCCAATCGACCGTGCAGATCGGTTCCGGCACCTCGACCACCAACTATTTTCCGATTTATTCCTGCTATGGATACAATTATTCGCAGCAGATCTATCTGGCCAGCGAACTGCAGACCGCAGGCGCTTCCGGCGGACCAAGCTATATCAGCAAGATCCGTTTCCAGATGACCAATGCCACAGCTTCCACTACCTGGAACAACTGGACGGTATATCTTGGCAATACAACGAGCACGGGACTTTCTACTTCTGGCTGGATTTCTTCCGGCTCGCTCACTCAGGTGTTTACAGGGACAATCCCTACACCCACCTCCGGCACCTGGATGGAACTGACACTGGCGACGCCTTTTCTCTGGGATGGCAGCAGTAACCTTGTAGTGGCTGTTGATGAGAACACGGCCAGCTATACCTGTACTGCCTCATGGCTCGGTTACAGCGCAACTGCGCCAGCCACCGGAACAAGGGGCATTCTTTATTACAGCGATACGCAGAATCCTGATCCGGCATCTCCGCCTACCGCGAACTATTCCAGCAATACATTGGCCCAGGTTCAGTTTGAGGTAACGCCGGCCGCTGCCTGTGCTGCTCCTCCGACCCCGGGTACTGCTACCGTTTCCAACGCCAACCCCTGCCCGGGCACAAACGTTGTCCTGGGGCTCACAGGCAGCTCTGTAGGCAGCGGGCAGACGTATTCCTGGGAAAGCGGACCAACAGCCAGCGGTCCCTGGACTTCTATCAGCTCACCGTCTTCCGGTTATGCCTATTCTGTTACTGCGAATAGCTCCATGTATTACAGGACTGTGGTGACTTGCAGCGGCAGCACAACCTACTCGCAGCCGGTATTCGTTAACGTGCCTGCACCTTTCCCTGGGGGTATTTACACGATCAACAATGCGATGCCGACGGATGTGAGCAGCGGTGGTACGAACTTCAATTCGTTTACTGACTTTGCCAGTGCGGTCAACTGCGCCATTGCAGGTCCTATCGTGGTCAATGTGGCTCCGGGCACCTACAACGAGCAGTTCATCCTGAATAATGTGGGCGGTACATCAGCTACCAATACCATTACCATCAACGGCGGCGGTGCTACACTTTCTTACGTGTCAACCAATACCAACCAGAGAGGTGTAGTGACCCTGAACGGCACTGACTATGTGACCATCAACGGTCTGAACATCGCAGCCAGCAGTGCCAGCACATCATCTTTTGGATTCGGTGTGTTTATGACCAATGATGCCGATTACAATACCATCAATGGTTGTGTGATCACCCTGGACAGCTCCGTTTCCTCTACCAATTATTCAGGTATCGTAGTGAGCGGCTCTGCCACTTCGGCTACCACAAGCGGTTCAGGCAGCGATTACATCACCCTGACCAACAATACGATCTCAGGCGGTTACTATGGTATCACAGCCATGGGTGCTACCGGGGCAGGTGTGCTTCAGGACTGGGTGGTTACCGGCAATACGATCAAGGATTTCGCTTACTATGGTATCTACAGCAGCTATACGAACAATGCGCTGATCGAGGGCAACAACATCCACAGGATGACCCGTCCCAGCGGTACGCTCAACAGCTTCTATGGTATCTATATGACCTCGGGTCATACCAACCTGAAGATCCGCAGGAACAGGATCCATGACCCCGCCACCCTGGCGCCTTCTACTTCGTTTACGCTGTACGGTATTTATCTGAGCAGCAGTACACCTACTGTTGGAAATGAAAATGAGATCAGCAACAACGCGATTTACAATCTTCATTCAGAAGGTTCGCAATACGTGCTCTATAACAGCAGCTCGGGCAATACCCGTTACTACCACAACACGCTGTCGTCTGACTACGCTGCATCTACCGGCGGCTCTCTTACCCGTGGTTTCTACCAGATCACTGCGCAGTCGGGTATCGAGCTGAAGAACAACATCATCAGCCTGACCCGTGGCTCGGGAACCAAGCATGCCATCTATATGGGCAGCAGCACAATTACCGGTTTCAGCTCCAACAACAACGATTTCTACGTTGCCGGCGGCGGAACCAACCACGTGGGTTACTGGTCTGCCAACCGCACCACGCTGTCCGACTGGCAGACAGCCTCAGGTCAGGATGCTAACTCGGTAAGTATGGACCCGATGCTGGCCAGCCCGGCCACCGGAGACGTGACACCGACGAATGCTGCCCTGGACAATCTGGGTACACCGATCCCGCTGGTGACAACTGACCTCCTGGGCAACACGAGGAATACCACAACTCCTGACCTTGGCGCTGTTGAATTCAGTGTGCCGCCATGCACTGGTACGCCGGTAGCAGGCACCGCAGCTGGTCCTTCGTCAACTTGTCCGGCGAATCCATTCACGTTAGCACTTACGGGCTATACAGTAGGTTCCGGTATCACCATCCAGTGGGAGTCAGCTCCTGCAGGATCCGGATCCTGGACACCGATCGCGAATGCTACAACTTCGACTTACGCTGTAAACAGTCAGTCTGCGGCTACGGATTACCGTGCGGTAGTGACCTGTAACGGAACCACATCTGCTACTTCGAATACCGTTTCCGTAGCAACGAATCCGTTCTACAACTGCTATTGTCTGCCTACCAGCGGTGGCGGTACGGGTTCCATGATCACCCACGTGAACATCGGGTCTATCAGTAACAGCTCTGCTTCGTCCAACCCGACCACGTCTCCCTACTACTCTTCCTATAACCAGAGCACCAACCTGGTGCAGGGTAGCCAGGATTCGCTGAGCGTGACCATTGGTCCGGCTGGTACTTATACCGGCGCGATCGTATCCATCTGGATAGACTACAACCAGGATGGCGTTTTCGATGCCTCAGAGTGGCAGCAAGTGGGTACGAACATTGCAGGTGGCACAACCGCTACCATAGCAGTGAACGTTCCCGCTACTGCAAACCTTGGTACCACCGGAATGCGTATCCGCAGTCGCGGTGCCGGTAATACCAATGGTGCAGCCGATGCCTGTACGACCATGGGATCGGGCGAGACTGAAGATTATCAGGTTACTATCGTTCAGAGTCCGCTGGCTGTGAAGCTGGATAACATCAGCGCGGTGAATGCGGGCAGCCGCAACCGTGTGGACTGGACCACGGCGACCGAAGAGCGTGGTGATTACTTCGAAGTAGAAAGAAGCATCGACGGAACCAGCTTCGTTAAGATCGGTACCGTGCAGTCCAAGGGTGCGGCATCTGCTTACAGCTTCTGGGATGAGACACCTGCGCAGGGTGTGAATCACTACAGGCTCAGGATGATTGACATCAACAGCTCCTTTAACTACTCTAAAGTAGTCAGGGCAACAGTATCCGGCAGCACAGCCTTTACCATCGAAGCGTTCCCGAACCCGGCAAGGGATGTGGTGAACGTGAAAACGCACGGCACTGCCGGTGCGAATGCAACTATCTCGGTAACAGATGCTTCAGGAAAAGTTGTCCGCGTTGTGAACGTGGATAATAATTCAGCAGCGATCGACCTGGGCGGTCTGTCAGCAGGAGTTTACCTGATTAAATATTCAGATAGCAACCATACGCAGACAGTTCGTATCAGCAAGCAATAACAGCTCACTATCAATAATTACAAAAGCCGCCCCGGAAACGGGGCGGCTTTCTTTTTTGGGTTTTGTGCTGATTAGATTCTTCTGATGCCGCATCAGGCAAAGGTTTTTTTATGCTCAAACAGGCAGCCGCTGATTGAGGAAAAGATATCGGCGGCAACAGAAACGTTATTGCAGAACTGAAACGGCCCCTGTCGCCAGACAGAGCATCTTCAGCCTCAGATCCAGTGATTTTTACTTCAAACAAGATCTTTACCTCATCACTCAAAGAGGCTATGATTTCACTCAAAGCCACTATGATTTCACTCGAAGTCTTTATGACTGCACTCAAAGTCTTTATGAGTGCAGACAAAGAAGCTATGAGTTCACTCAAAGACACTATGTATGCACTCAAAGTGGCTATGAGTTCAGTCAAAGACGTTATATGTGCACTCAAAGTGGCTATGAGTTCAGTCAAAGACGTTATATGTGCACTCAAAGAAGCTATGAGTGCAGACAAAGAAGCTATGAGTGCAGACAAAGAGGCTATGAGTGCAAACAAAGTCGCTGCGAGTGCAGACAAAGAAGTGGTCCCTTCACTCAAAGTCTTTGCCGGCTCGCCTAATAGTGCTTTCCTGTGCGCGATTGTCCGTCGGCGCCTCTTTGGAAGCTGGGCTTTTCAGCTGATAATCAACAGGGTTTATGTTCATGCTTTTTCCTTAATCTACAGCAAGTGACCAACTGTAATTTTCCCGGCGAGCATAACTGTGCTAACTTTGCGTCAAATTGTTTTGTGAGAAAGATATTTACGCTCCTTATGCTGGCGCCGTTAGCGCTGGCTGCTCAGCCCAATGGTTACTACAACAGCGCAGCCGGGTTAAACGGTACCGCCCTGCGACAGGCGCTTCATGATATCATAGACAATCATAATGATATAGGGTATAGTGCGCTCTGGTCGGCATATGAGCAGACAGATGCCAAACCGAACGGAAAGGTCTGGGATATGTATTCCGACAAGCCGGGACAAACCCCGCCTTACGAATTCAGTTTCGTGACTGACCAATGCGGTTCCTACAACAGCGAGAACGATTGCTTTAACCGGGAGCACACTTTTCCCGATGGTTATTTCAATGGCGCCAGTCCGATGCACTCGGACCTTTTCATGGTGTTTCCTTCAGACGGGTTTGTAAACGGTAAAAGGTCGAATTTCCCCTACGGAAAAGTGAATAACCCCACCTGGACCAGCCTAAACGGGTCTAAGCTGGGACCTAATGCCTTTCCCGGCGCACCTTCAGGTACCGCCTTCGAGCCGATCGATTCCTTTAAGGGTGATCTTGCCCGAACCTATTTTTACGTGGCCACCCGGTACTTTAATGAGGATGGCGGCTGGGACGACTGGGAAATGGCCAACGGGGCCGAACTAAAATCCTGGGCTGTACAGATGCTGCTGCAATGGCACCATAACGACCCCGTCAGCGCCAAGGAGGTCAACCGGAACAATGCAGTCTACAGCTTCCAGAACAACAGGAACCCGTTTATAGATAACCCCATGTACGCAGATTGTATCTGGGGCACAGCGGATTGCTCTCAGACTACTTCAGTGAGCGGTCCGGATGCCGTGCAGCTGTATATCGTACCCAATCCTGCCAGTGATTATGTGGAACTGCAGTCCGGACAAGTCGGCGGTGCCATCAGCGTCATGGTCATCAGTACCGATGGCAAGGCTGTTTACCAGGGAAACTTGAATGACAGGGCAGGGCTGCGTATCCCGGTTGACAATTGGGCGAAGGGTGTCTATATGATACATTTTCGAAGCGCCGGCAACGCCGGCGTGCGGAAGCTGGTCATCCAATAATACTCAGGCGGCATTTGCCGCCTTTTTTTGTAGTCTAAAAATCCCTAAGTTGGCGCTATGATCGTTCAGGATATAGTCAGGGCGCTGGAGTCTGCTGCCCCTCTTTACTACCAGGAAAGCTATGATAACAGCGGTCTGCAGGTCGGAGATCCGCAAATGGAGGTAACCGGCATCCTGGTGACGCTGGATATTACCGAGGCTGTACTGCACGAAGCCGCACAAAGCGGATGCAACCTTGTCGTGGCGCACCACCCGGTAATATTTTCAGGACTGAAAAAGATAACAGGCAAAAATTACGTGGAGCGCATCGTTCGCAAGGCGATAAAAGAGGATATCGCCCTTTATGCCGCTCATACCAACCTGGATAATATGCGCAGCGGTGTCAATGCAAAGATCTCAGAGTTGCTGGGGCTGGAGCATACCGCAGTGCTGTCCATGAAAATGGATACCCTTGCCAAGCTTTACACCTTTGCGCCCGTTGATGCTGCAGACAAAGTGCGGGAGGCCCTTTTTGCGGCAGGAGCGGGTGAGATCGGCAAATACCGGGAATGCAGTTTTAGTGCCAGGGGAACAGGAACCTTCCGTCCGGAAGAGAACGCCGATCCTTATATAGGTCAGGCAGGAGGAGTACGCGAGAATGTGGATGAAGTAAAGATCGAGGTGTTGGTACGTAAGGACAGGGAAGTGCCGGTGATGAAGGCTCTGTTTGAAAGCCATCCTTATGAGGAAGTAGCCTTCGAGTTCATTGCCCTTCAGAATCCGAACCAGGAGATAGGGGCGGGAATGATCGGCTCCCTGCCGGCGCCGCTTCCCGAAAAAGAGTTCCTGGACCGGCTGCGCGATCGGATGAAAGCATCCTGCATCCGTCATACTGCGCTCCGTGGCAGGGAGGTGAGCAGGGTAGCGGTTTGCGGGGGATCGGGCAGCTCTCTGCTAAAGGATGCGATTGCAGCCGGGGCTGATTTTTTTGTCACCGGAGATTTTAAGTACCACCAGTTTTTCGATGCCGATGGAAGGATCGTGATCGCCGATATAGGGCATTATGAGAGCGAGCAGTTCACAAAAGAGCTGTTGGCAGACATTCTTAAGAAAAATTTCCCTAATTTTGCCATTCTTTTATCTAATATTTCCACAAATCCGGTAAATTATTATTGTTAATATGGCTACTGTAAAAGACTTTTCGGTTGAAGAAAAACTGATCGCGGTCCTCACCCTCCAGAAGATCGACTCGAAGATCGACGAGATCAAGACGCTGAAAGGAGAGCTTCCCATGGAAGTAAAAGACCTGGAAGACGAGATCGAAGGACTTCAGACGAGGATCAATAACATCGATGCTGAGATCGAAAGCATCAACAAATTCATAGAGTCTAAGAACGAAGCCAAGAAAGAGGCTCAGGCCCTGATCAAGAAATACGAAAAGCAGCAGGATAATGTAAAGAACAACCGCGAGTTCGAAGCGATCAATAAAGAGATCGAAATGCAGGAGCTCGAGGTGAGGCTGAACGAAAAGCATATCAAAGATGCCGGCTTTGAGCAGAAGGAAAGAGCCGCTCAGCGTGCGAAGACCGAAGAAAAGATCAATATGATCCAGGAAGCCCTGAACCAGAAAAAGGCGGAGCTGGAAAAGATCATTGCTGAGACGGATAAGGAAGAAAAACAACTGGCGGAAAAATCATCCGTCGCTAAAGAAAAGGTGGACGCCCGCCTGATCACCGCCTATGACCGCATCCGCAGCAGCTACAAGAATGGCCTGGCTGTAGTGCCGATCATGCGTGATTCCTGCGGGGGCTGCTTCAATATCATCCCGCCTCAGCGCCAGTCGGAGATCCGCCAGCGCAAGAAGATCATTGTTTGCGAGCATTGCGGACGTATTGTGGTGGATAATGATCTGAACGATTCTGTCAAGATCGGAGACTAATCAAACTAAACCATAACGTGGAGGAGGGCCCAGCCGGTCCTCCTCTTTTTGTTTTTGGAGGTGACAGCGTATAAACGATAATATCATTAGATATTCTTATTTAACTAATGATTCACGATAAATCAGTCTCTTAACGCTGGTTTCTGCGGTATTCGGCTTATTTTTGCCCCCGCATTAATTCAGGAGCTTGTTATCGTCTGCCAGAAATATCATACTCGGGTTCATTGATTTCTTCCACCAGCCTTTTTCCAGGTGGATCGATCTGCAGACCTTCCGGTACCTCGCCTGCGGCGGAGGCAACACAGTTCTGGACATCATTATCTACTTTATCAGCTACAACTTTATTCTGGACAAGCAGGCAGTTGATCTGGGAATGCTGACCATCTCTCCGCATATTGCTGCTTTCCTGATGTCTTTCAGCATCAGCTTTCCGCTTGGTTTTGCCTTATCGAAATATGTCGTGTTCCAGGAGTCTAACCTCCGGGGACGGGTGCAGCTGTTCCGTTATGCCCTGCTGGTGGGTATGTGCATCATTCTTAACTATGTGTTCCTGAAGCTTTTTGTAGAATGGTGCCATTTTTATCCTACACCTTCCAAAGCACTGACAACCGCCCTGGTTGCCGTGTTCTCCTATGTTTCACAGCGCAACTTCACGTTTAAGGTGAAAGAGGTGTATGCAGAGGCGCCGAAGCGCTAAGTCATTCCTTTTTATAATTTTTTCTTTAACTTGTTGGCTGTGTGATGAAATTCAGCCTACTGTTGCTTTGCCTGTATCTATCTGTACGCCCCGCCTATGGTCAGGACAGTCAGGTTATGCAGGCTGCGCTGAAGGAACAGCGGTTCAGGGAAGCGATAAATCTGGCAAAATCCCGGCTACAGGAACACCCGGGCGACGTGCTGGCGACTCATGTGCTGGGCCGCGCCTACCATCATTTGAAACCCGACAGTCCCTACCGTTATTATTACGACTCGTCCAATTATTATCTCCTTCAAGCGCTCGCACTTGATAAGGAAAGGACCTGGGTCAGTCACTGGTCGGCTTATTATCTGGCAGAAAACTATTTTATTCAGGGAAAGAACGCCAGTTGCCGGGAAATGATGCTGAAGGCACTAAGACTCAACAAAACTGAGACAGCGTCATTTTCTACAAAAAGGCTGGCGCAGCGCTCCAACCTGGGCGACTTCTTCGATAACTGGGTCACGATTCAGTCGGAGCATTTCATCTTTCATTTCCAGGACACGGCTGCCATCAGAAGCATGGCACGTTTCATCAATAGCCATGAGGATGCCTTTGTAAGGAACAATAAAATATTTCAGGCGCAGCTGCCTAAAAAGATAGATTATTATGTATGGTCGGATGCAACGGCTGCAAGGCGGATACTGGGTGCTCCGCTGGGCTTCACGGTCCCTGACCTGGCGCTGTGCAATGTGAGAACAAATCAGACCGTTGGACACGAGCTTACCCATGTGCTGAGCCACTGGGGATGGGGACTTCCGGTACAGCATAAGTCCCGGCTGATCAATGAAGGGGTGGCTGTGTGTTTTGACGGGGGTGTGCGGGATAAGGACGAGCTGGCAGCAACGGTCCTGAAAGGACAACCTTATAAAAGTATCCTAGAGATATGGAACAATGATGCCGAGATCCCCGAAGAGATCCTCTACCCGGTAGCAGGTGCTTTTCTGGGCTGGCTGCATCACATGCTGTCTCCGGAGGAATTCCGCTCGCTGATCAAGAACCAGACCCCCGCGCAGCTACAGCAGCTTGCCGGCGATCGTTATGCGCAGCTCATCGCAGATTTCAACGCCCTGATAGGCTTTCGGTAGTCCTCGTTCAACTGGCAAATCACTAAATCAGCATATCAGCACATCAGCACATTAGCATTACCTTTGCCCCCATTATGACCCAGGAGCAACTCAAAGAGATGCGCGAAAGGGTGCAGCACCTGCATCGCTTTTTAAAGATCGAAGACCGCAAAGCCAAAAATGAAAACGACCGGGCACTAACCCTCGCGCCCGGCTTCTGGGACGATAATGCCCGCGCCACAGGGATCCTGAAAGAGATCAAACTGAATGAGTTCTGGATCGGGCTGTATGAGCAGGTGAATACTGCGGTGGAAGACTTTGCGGTCATGTTTGAGTTCTGGAAAGCAGGAGAAGCGGGTGAGGACGATGCACGAGAAACCTACGAAAAAGCAATCAAGGAAATAGAGGAGCTGGAATTTAAGTCTACCCTCAACGAGCCTGAGGACGAGATGCCTGGCGTCATGGTAATCAACTCAGGCGCTGGTGGTACGGAAAGCCAGGACTGGGCAGAAATGCTCCTGCGCATGTACCGGATGTATGGTGAAAAGCAGGGTTGGAAAGTGTCGGAGATAGATGTGCAGTACGGCGACGGCGCCGGCATCAAGCAGGCAACCCTGGAGTTCGATGGCGCCTTTGCCTATGGTTTGCTGAAGGCCGAGAGCGGGGTGCATCGCCTCGTGCGTATCTCGCCTTTTGATTCCAACGCCCGGAGGCATACTTCGTTTGCTTCGGTCTTTGTATACCCGCTTATAGATGATTCCATCGAAATCGAGATCAACCCGGCGGATCTGGAATGGGAGTTCTACCGGTCGGGTGGTAAGGGCGGTCAAAACGTTAATAAGGTAGAAACGGCTGTTCGCCTGAAGCACCTCCCGACAGGCATCATTATCGAATGTCAGCAGGCCCGTACCCAGGGAGAGAACAGGGAAAAAGCAATGACGATGCTGAAAAGCCGCCTCTACGAGGAGGAGCTGCGCAAGAGGGAGGAACTGAAAAACGCCGCAAACGCGGGGAAGAAGAAGATTGAGTGGGGCTCGCAGATACGATCCTACGTGTTCCATCCCTATAAGATGATCAAAGACCACCGTACTGATTTTGAAGTCGGCAATGTGCAGCCGGTTATGGATGGCGAATTGGGCGATTTTATCAAGGCGTACCTGATGAGCGCCCGGGAAGAATAAGATGATCTTCTTAACCTTTCCTGATAAACACAAGGTCGATCAGGGCGGCAAGCAGGATGCCACCGGCATAAGCGATCAGGTCAGTCCACAGGAAACCGAACCCCAGTACCAGGGCACCCAGCCTTGTATGCCGGATAGAATCAATCCAGGGTGCATGGTATAGCTGGCTGAACTCGATTGCGCAGGAGAATGCCAGCGCCGCAAAGACGGCCCGCCTGACGCTCCAGGCCGGCAACAGCAGACGACAGCCGAAATAGATCATGGCCGCCCAGATAAGGTCACCGATCCAGAGATTGACGCTTCCTGCGAAAAAGGATCTGAGATGGCGCACCGACATCCCGGCGATCATTACCGCAAAGGTGATCACACCGTAGGCAACTCTGGACTTCAGGTGTCGCATCAGTTCATTCTTTTTTTCAGTTTTCTAAAGTCGCAACAGTTCGTAGACCCGCACAACACTTTTTCCGGAATAGAAGACAGTGGTCTGCTCCGTCAGCGTTAGCAGCCGCCCGTCAAAATGCTCTACCCGAAGGATTATCTTACCGGAAGGTAGGGAGCGGAGCACAAGGAATTGCCGGCCATTATTGAGTGTTGTGCGCCAGCAATACTGATCCAGATCATTGAGCAGGCAGTTTCCCCGGCTTTTGATGAAAATGCTTCCATTGAGGTCAAAACCGAACCTGAGTCCGCAGCCCGAGTCGCGGACAGCATTATTCGAATCCGATCCTGCATATTCTCTGAATCCGACCAGCTCCCAGCTATTGGCTGTAAGCAGTGCGTTGAAATTGCCAATTCCTGAACCCTGCGTGCCTGGCTGTGCGCTGACACCTAAAGGAGCAGTATTCAGCATCAGGATCCATAGAAGAAAAAAGGGTAATATTTTGTTTCGCCGGCTTGGCATCAGGCAGTTGTCATCAGCTTGTTTTGGTCTGTCCGCGTCTTTGTCGGAACTGCAAGTATAGGGTTTTCGGCTAATTCCATTTCTATTTTGCTGTCAGCGCAAGCGCTTCGTACTCGTTTTGTCGCTGTTTGCTAAGGTTTTGCAATCCAGCTTGTTATGAGTTGCCCGGAAACCTGTCTCTACATTCATAAGACGTGTGTCCTGTTCATTTCCCCTATAGCACGTAACTTGCCTTTCCTTATGGCCGAGACGAAAAAGAAATTGATTGATACTGCGCTTCTTGCCCGGCTTTTTTCCTATGCCCGCCCCTATAAGAACAGTTTTTTATTTGCTGCCGTCATGTCCGTAGTGCTGGCGGTGCTGTCGCCACTGCGTCCTTACCTTATCCAGCTTTCGGTTGATAAATATATCAGCCGCAACCTGCTGCAGGGGCTCATCAATATCAGCATCATCCATTTTACCCTGCTCGTTGCCGAAAGCCTGCTTCGGTTCTGGTTTCTGTACCGGATCAACTGGCTGGGGCAAACCGTAGTGAACGATCTGCGCAAATCGGTGTTCCGGAAGATCCTGTTCCAGAACATTGCTTACTATGATAAAACAGCCATCGGAACCCTGACCACCAGGACGATCAATGATATCGAAGCGGTCAATGACGTTTTTTCCGAGGGTATCATCTCGATCGTTGCAGATGTGCTGACCATCCTGGCTATCATCGTTGTGATGCTGATCACCGACTGGCGGCTTACCCTGATCGTGCTGATCACTTTCCCTGCAATCATCCTCGCTACTTATCTGTTTAAGGAAAGCGTCAACAAATCTTTCAACCGGGTGCGTAACGCTGTTGCCGCCCTGAACGCATTTGCCCAGGAACATATAACCGGCATGTACCTCGTACAGGCGTTTGCCGCCGAAGACCGGGAGATGGAAAAGTTTCGCGAGATCAACAAAGAACACCGTAATGCGAATATCCAGGCCATATTTGCCTATTCCGTGTTCTTCCCGGTAGTGGAGATCATTCTGGCTGTGTCTATGGGACTGCTGGTCTGGTATGGCGCAGTGCAGATGTTACACTACGAGGTGACGGCAGGCGTAGTGATCGCTTTCGTAATGTACCTCAATCTGATGTTTCGTCCGCTCAGAATGCTGGCCGATAAGTTCAATGTGCTTCAAATGGGATTGATTGCCGGCGAGCGGGTGTTTTCCGTACTGGACAGCGAAGAGCATCAGGCTGATAATGGCAACTATAAGCCAACTACATTAAAGGGCGACGTCCGGTTTGATCAGGTGAAGTTTGGCTACAAGCCGGATGTGCCTGTGCTCAAAGGCGTGTCTTTTCACCTGCCTGCCGGACAGACCATGGCGGTGGTAGGACATACAGGTGCCGGGAAGACCTCCCTGATCAGCATTCTTAACCGGCTTTATGATATCCGGTCGGGCGTAATTGAAATTGACGGCAGAGATATACGGAACTACGAGCTGGACAACCTGCGCTGCCATATCGGTATTGTGCTGCAGGACGTGTTTCTGTTCTCAGGCACCATACATGATAACATATCCCTGCGCAACCCTGAGGTCACACGCGAAAAAGTGGAAGAAGTCTGCAGGATACTGGGCATCCACGATTTTATCCTTTCGCTGCCAGGCGGTTATGATTTCGATGTGATGGAAAGAGGGAATACGCTCAGCCAGGGGCAGCGTCAGCTGCTATCCTTCGCGAGGGCCCTGGTCTATAACCCTTCCATCCTTATTCTCGATGAGGCTACTTCCTCGGTTGACAGTGAAAGCGAGCGGCTGATCCAGCATGCGATAGATACCCTGACCAAGGGACGCACTTCCATTGTGATTGCCCACCGGCTTTCCACCATCCGGAAGGCAGACCAGATCCTGGTGATGGACCGAGGGCAGATCATTGAAAGGGGAAATCATGAATCCTTGCTGGCTGCAAAAGGAGAATATTATAGGCTGTACACCTCTGTGCAGACCGGTGCAGAAACGCAGGTTTAATAAGTCATTTTAGCAGTATACTCATTCCGTCTAACTATTGCCGGGTCTGCTTCATTCGTCTTTTTTATTATAGGAAAAAATATAGATAAGAATGTGGTCTTCAGGCGGCATTTGCGCTACAGTTTCCCTAATTTTAAGGAAACGTTAAAACCTGTATACATGAGGAGAGTTATGTACGCAATGGCGCTGGCAGCCTTGTCAGCAGCCGGCAGTGATGTCCTGGCACAATCAAGGAGTTGTGCCGCCCATGATCATCTGTTACAACAGCTGCAACAGCACCCCGAGATGAAGGCCGAAAGAGAGCGGCTGGAAAACTTTACGACACAGTTTGCACAAGACTTCGACAAGCTGCCTATGAAAACAACTGCCGCTATCTATACGATCCCGGTGGTGGTGCATGTATTGTATAACAATACGACACAGAATATCTCCGACGCCCAGATCCAGTCGCAGATCGCGGTGCTGAACGCAGACTTCCAGAAACTAAACAGTGACGCCAGTCTGGTGCCATCGGCGTTTGCAGGTCTTGCTGCCGACTGCCAGATCCAGTTCTGCCTGGCACAGCGGGACCCGATGGGCAATGCAACAACGGGTATCGTGCGTAAGTCTACGGCAAAGACCGCATTCAGCGCCGATACCGATGACGCGAAATATAATTCTACAGGCGGAGACAACGCCTGGCCCGCAGGCCAATACCTGAACCTTTGGGTAGTGCCTAACATTACCAGCGGTGGTATGAGCGGTATCCTGGGCTATGCACAGTTTCCCGGCGGTCCCGCCGCTACTGACGGCGTAGTAATCGGGTACCAGTATTTCGGTACTACAGGTACTGCCGCTGCACCGTTCAATAAAGGACGTACCGGCACGCACGAGGTGGGACACTGGATGAACCTGTACCATATCTGGGGTGACGACGGCAGCGCCTGCAGCGGCAGCGATCTGGTGGGCGATACACCCAACCAGGGCGGTGAGAACTATGGCTGTCCTTCCTTTCCCAAGCTGTCCTGCAGCAACGGACCGAACGGCGACATGTTCATGAACTATATGGACT
>Ga0196964_10000533_pt1 | contig 22620 bp, 15 predicted proteins | sample S1_10metaG_FD_148615 | JGI IMG/M metagenome (GOLD analysis project Ga0196964, IMG submission 148615) | Soil microbial communities from Anza Borrego desert, Southern California, United States - S1_10 | ecosystem: Environmental > Terrestrial > Soil > Desert | place: USA: California | collected... | reverse complement strand
CCGACATCTTTAACAGCAGCTCTTCGGAATGGAATGGTTTGCTTACATAAGCGTTCATACCTGCCGCAAAATACCCCTGAACATCTTCCTGCAGCACGTTGGCTGTCATGGCAATAATCTTGGTGTCGCGGGCCGGCGGCGGGAGTGTTTGCCTGATCGTACGGGTTGCTGTCACCCCATCCATGACGGGCATCTGGATGTCCATCAGTACAACGTCATATACCTCCTGGCTGATACGGTTTACAGCTTCCTGGCCGTTCAGAGCTACATCTATAATGATTCCGGGTATGAGCTCTTTCAGGGTATCTTCTGCCACCATCCTGTTGAATTCATTGTCTTCTACGAGCAGCAGTTTTACGTTTGTAAGCTGCTGCATCGTATTCGCATCGAGCAGGGGAGCAGCCTGAGGCTCGGTCTGAACGTCTGATTCCTGGAGCGGCAGCAGCACCGTAAATGTCGTTCCTTTGCCTAATTCACTTTTTACACTGATCTCTCCCCCCATGAGCGATACGAGCTGACGGCTGATGGTGAGCCCAAGTCCGGTACCCCCGAACTTACGGGCAACGTCTGTGCCCGCCTGCGTAAAGCTTTCAAAGATCCGGTCCACGTAATCTGCAGCAATACCAATGCCTGTATCGGCAACATCTAGTTGCAGGAAGTTCTTTTTGTTTTCTTTTTTCAGGACCGAAGCCTTCACCAGCACATATCCTTTTTCGGTGAACTTTACGGCATTCCCTGCGAGGTTGATCAGTATCTGATTAATACGTGTAGGGTCACCTACCAGTCTTTGAGGAATGTCATTGGCTATTTCCAGCCTGAATTCAATGTTCTTTTCTTCCGCCTTCAGCATCAGCATATCGCGCATGCTCTGCATCACTTCCCGAAGTGAAAAGTCTGTTTGCTCTATTACGATCTTGCCAGCCTCGATCTTTGACAGGTCCAGAATATCGTTAATGATGACCAGCAAATTGTCGGCCGACTGCCTGATCGCATGCAGGTATTTCATCTGGTCGGGTCTCGGATCCTTTCCCAGCAACAGCCTGGTCATACCAACAATGGCATTCATCGGTGTTCTGATCTCATGGCTCATATTGGCCATGAATTGCTGTTTCAGCTGGGCCGTTCTTTCAGCCACTTCTTTTTCCTTCCGTGTGAGCTCGATCTGTTGCCGGATCTGAAGGTTGCGCAACTTGTTGAAGGTGGTTTGCTGGAAGATCTCTTCTTTCAGCTTTTCGTAAGTTTTAAGGTGATAGAATGCTCTCGGAATATCGCCCATCTGGTCATAAAGCACTGCCAGCGTTTCATGGATACTCATTACGTCATGTTTCCTGGAATATTCATCCGCGAGTCCGAAGGCATCTTCCAGGTGGCGTAAAGCCCTTTGCAGGTTCTCCTGGTCCATGCACATCCTGCCGATATAATAATGGCAGATAATCTGGATTTCCACATTGCCAAGCTTCTGCGCCTGGTCAAGCGCTCTGGAAAGATACTTGCTCGCCTCTTCCTTCCTATCCATTTTATAGTATACCTTACCCAATCCGCTTTCAGCCATTACGTAAGCCACCGTATCTTCTCCGGAGTGCCTCAGGTTCTCTTCGAAATAGTGAAGCGCATCATCGAATGATTCCTGCTTAAAGTAGATATTGCCCAACGTAATATGGAGGCTTTTCAGCCTGGCAGTGTCATGTTCCCGTTCAAAGATCGGCAGGCAGCGGAGGGCATACTCCAGCGCGCTGTCGAAATCGTTCAGGTCGTATAGCAGGTTGGCAATACTGTTTAGGTTTATCGACTGGGCGAATTCGTCTCCCAATTCTTCGTTGATGACTAACGCGTTTTCATAATAGCTAAGTGCATTGGAAAGATCGCCAAGGTCACGATAGATGTTGCCAAAATTATTGAGCACCCTCGCCTCCAGCTTTCGATCCTTAACTATTTTAGCTAAATAGTTTGCTTTATGAAGGGCTTCCAGCCCAAGTTCATAATCTCCCTGGAGCCAGTAGCAGGAGCCTTTTAGATTCAGTCCCCTGCCATGCCCTCTCTGGTAGCCCGCTTTAAGCGACCGGCTGATGATCTCGTCTGCCATGGCCGACGCTTTTTCGGTATCATAGCTCCGTACTTCCACTGCCATATCCACCAACTTGTCGATTTTCTCCTGTTCATCTGTCAGTCCGGCATACTCCTGCTGCAGCTGTTTGAATCTGGTAGTATCCATAGTATACAATCTTCATAAAAATAAAAACCTCCTGCGTGAATGCAAGAGGTTATTATTTACTTAACCTTTATTACCTAAACAGAATTATCCGTTCTTTTCCTGCCTTTGGTACTCTTCCATGCCCCTGTCCTCATAACTGGTATAGACCGCGCACCAGTGTCCGATCAGGGATAGTCCCCACGCAGCAATGATCCATGCGTGCCAGGGGTAAGCCCAATGGTGCTCACCCTGCTTGCGGTGAATAAGCACCATGATTACAGTAGCGATAGCAAAAACGATCAGATGTATGAAAAAAGTACGCTTCTGGCTGGCTGTAGGCGTTAATTTGCGAGGCATTAAAAACAGTTTTGCGCAAAGATAACGGCTGAAAAGGATAAAATGAAATGCCTCAGCCTTTAGTATAAGCAATTTCGAATCTATACAGCAAGGTGTCGTCCGTTTCGGCCGCCCTTGCCTCCAGTTCATATTTGTTGTTGTGATACCCTTGCCTGATATGCTCCAGGACGTATTTAAAGAGGAAGGAAACAAATCCATGCTGCTCGTACTGGTCTACGTGCTTCAGTTCGTGAATAAGCCATTTGCGGCTTTTCAGAAAGCGGTTCCTTGATACATTAGATAAATGGATGGTTCTGCCGATCACTATGGCAACCTGCGGGCTGCCCAGTTTCTTTGCTGCCAGTCCTGCGATCCAGGAGTTTTCTTTAATGTATACTCTTGTTTTTTTATCCGTCACGACTCCACTTCCACTTGTTGTTCCCTGTCTAAATACAAAAAGCGCACCGTTAGGTGCGCTTTTCTGCCGGTTTTTTATCTCGAATCAGATTCTGGCTTTTGCAGTCTGCCTTAAGCTGTACGTACCGATAAGCTGATAGGTGCCGAACAACAGGGCGCTGCCGGCAAGGTCACCGATAAGCGTATTCTTATAGAATGGGATCGCAAGCGTGTATGTCGTTACCAGTGCGCTGAAACCTGTGCCATGCCAGCCCTGAACGAATACACCAAAGTTGGAAATCAGGAAGAACAGGCTGGACGCACCCAACGTATAGCCCAGCAGCTGTACCGGTTTGATCTGCTTCATGGAAAAGCCAAGCATGGTTGCCGCAGCGAGTCCTGCATAAGTAAAGAACTGGGAAATATCATAGAAACCGTCAATGCTTGTGAAGAACTGGAAATAAAGATCTGCAGCAAACTGCGCCAGCAAAGGCATCAGGAATGCGTACTTCTTATCCTTAATGACTGCGCCGCTAAACAAGCCCAGGGCACCAATCGGAGCGAAGTTATAAAAATGTGCTTCGCTGAAGATAACCCGGGAAGCTGCGGCTGTAAAGATCAGAACTGCGGCAAGCAGGATGTTCGTATAATTATGTTTCATGTTTTACTGTACTTCTCTGCAAATATACTTCTGCTTCGTTAAAGACAAAACCGGACAATATCAAAATATAAACGGCTGCGCAGGCAGCCGTTTATATTATTCGAAACTAATTTATTGCAAGCCTCTTCCGTGGCATTGTTTGTATTTTTTTCCGCTTCCGCAGGGACAGGGATCATTCCTGCCTATTTTCGGACCCGCCTGTACGGGGGTGCGCCGCAGGGCCGGATCTTCGTCGTAGACATCCTGCTCATCAGCTGCGTAGTCCTGTCCTGCTTCTTCTATTTCTTCCCGGTTGCTGTGCATCTGACTCATGTCCGTATGCTGTGGCATTCCTGTGGTTGCCTGGGAAGGTGTCTCCTGAACAGGAATGCCGGCCCGGAGCAGGAACGAAATAATATTTCTGTTTGTTTCCAGCAGCATCTGCTTGAACAGGTTGAAGGCTTCGAACTTATATATAAGCAGCGGATCTTTCTGTTCGTAGGAGGCCATCTGTACAGAGCTTCTGAGATCATCCATCGCACGCAGATGGTCTTTCCAGGCTTCGTCGATCAGGGCCAGGGTCATGCTTTTTTCCAGGGTCTGGATAATCGGACGAGCTTCCTGCTCAACAGCCTGTTTCAGATTCGCATAGATCTGGATGCCGCGAATCCCATCGGTGAACGGAATAACGATATTCTCCACCCGGTCTCCGTTGGCTTCCAGGATCTGGCTCAAGGTAGGCATCATCTGCTCCCTCATGCTGCTCCATTTCCTGTTGTAGAAGTCTTTAGCCTGGTGGTAAAGCTGATCGCCAATTGCGTTCAGGTCGGCTTTTTCAAAACCTTCCTTTTGGGTTTCAGGCTCCAGTGCCAGGTGTTTCATCACCTCTATACGGAAGGTTTCATAATCTCTGTGCTCTTCTGCCTGCTGGGCAAGATCTGCGCAAACGTCATAAAGCGCGTTGTCCAGGTCGATCGCCAGGCGGTCGCCGAACAGGGCATGTCTTCTCCTTTTATAAATCACATCCCTTTGCGCGTTCATCACATCATCATATTCCAGCAGGCGCTTACGGGTTCCAAAGTTGTTCTCTTCTACTTTTTTCTGGGCGCGCTCGATCGATTTGGTGATCATTCCATGCTGCAGTACCTCACCTTCCTTATGACCCATCTTGTCCATGAGTCCGGCGATGCGTTCTGAGCCGAATAACCGCATCAGCTCATCTTCAAGCGATACAAAGAATTGAGAAGAGCCCGGGTCACCCTGACGACCGGCTCGACCGCGAAGCTGTCTGTCTACGCGACGGCTCTCGTGACGTTCGGTACCGATAATGGCCAGACCGCCCGCTTCTTTTACGCCGGGTCCGAGCTTGATATCCGTACCGCGGCCTGCCATGTTCGTGGCTATGGTCACTGCACCGGAAAGACCTGCTTCGGCCACAATCTGGGCTTCTCTGGCATGCTGCTTTGCGTTCAGCACATTATGGGAGATCTTTTTCTGCTGCAGCATTCTGCTAAGCAGTTCAGAGACTTCCACTGAGGTAGTACCGACAAGTACCGGTCTGCCGGCGCCTGTGAGCTTTTCTATCTCGTCGATTACGGCTTTGTATTTTTCCCTTTTTGTCTTGTAGACCAAATCCTGCTGGTCTTTCCTGATAATCGGAAGATTGGTGGGGATACTTACTACATCAAGTTTGTAGATTTCCCAGAATTCTCCTGCTTCCGTTTCCGCCGTACCGGTCATACCGGCAAGCTTGTGGTACATACGGAAAAAGTTCTGCAGGGTGATGGTCGCAAAGGTCTGTGTCGCGGCTTCCACCTGGACGTTTTCCTTCGCCTCGATGGCCTGATGCAGCCCGTCACTGTAACGGCGGCCTTCCATGATACGTCCGGTCTGCTCATCAACGATCTTCACCTTACCTTCCATCACCACATACTCTACGTCCTTTTCAAACAGTGTATATGCTTTGAGCAGCTGCTGTACCGAATGTATGCGATCTGCTTTGATGGCGTATTCCTGCAGTAAGGAGTCCTTCCGCTGGGTTTTTTCTTCCTGTTCAACAGGTGCATTGTCGATTGCCGTCAGCTCAGTCGCAATATCCGGAAGTACGAAGAAGTTCGGATCTTCGCCCGCACCCGTGATCAGCGAGATACCTTTCTCTGTAAGGTCGACACTATTGTGCTTCTCATCAATCGTGAAAAACAGCTCGCTGTTCACCTTAGGCATATGGCGCTGCTGCTCGCCCAGGTAATAGTTCTCAGCTTTCTGCAGGATCTGGCGATTACCTTCCTCGCTCAGGAATTTAATCAGGGCACCTGATTTGGGAAGACCTTTGTAAGCCCTGTAAAGATACAGGCCGCCGGTTTCCTTGTCGGTTTTCCCTTCAGCGATTAATCTTTTTGCTTCGGTAAGGCTGGCGTTTACCACTTTTTTCTGGGCCTCCATCAGCCGCTCGATCCTGGGCTTCAGCATATGGAACTGCTGTTCATCACCTTTAGGCACAGGACCAGAGATAATCAGCGGTGTACGCGCATCGTCGATCAGAACGCTATCTACCTCATCGACCATAGCGTAGTGGTGCTTGCGCTGTACCATTTCTTCAGGATGCTGCACCATGTTATCGCGCAGGTAGTCGAAGCCGAACTCGTTATTGGTACCGTAGGTGATATCTGCCAGATAAGCACGGCGCCTCATAGGAGAATTAGGCTGGTGTTTATCGATACAGTCTACAGTGATGCCCAGGAATTCAAATAGCGGGCCGTTCCATTCCTGGTCACGGCGGGCCAGATAATCGTTTACAGTTACAAGGTGCACCCCTTCGCCGGTTAAGGCGTTGAGGTATGCCGGAAGCGTAGATACCAGGGTCTTACCTTCACCGGTGGCCATTTCAGCAATCTTTCCTTCGTGCAGCGTGATGCCACCGATAAGCTGTACGTCATAGTGTACCATGTTCCAGGTAACCGTATTGCCTGCTGCTATCCAACTGTTGCGGTAATAAGCTTTGTCGCCTTCTATCCGTATATTATCTCTTTCCAGCGCCAGTTCCCGGTCAAGCTCAGTTGCGGTCACTTCCAGCTCATTATTTTCCTTGAATCTGCGGGCGGTTTCTTTAACGACTGCAAATGCCTGAGGCAGGATTTCTTTGAGTACCTCTTCGATGAGCTCATCCCTTCTTTTGATCAGTTTGTCTACTTCATCATAGATTGCTTCCCGGTTTTGCAGTTCGGCTTCGGGATGTTCGTCTGCCTCCGCCTTTCTGGCAGTGATTTCAGCATCTATTTCCTTCAGGTGCTCCTTTATTTTCTGGCGGAATTCCTGAGTTTTATAGCGAAGCTGGTCATGAGACAGGGATTGAAACTCGGAGTAATATCTGTTGATCTCGGCAACGATCGGCTGGATGCGCTTGACGTCTTTGTCAGATTTACTTCCGCCGAAGATTTTAGAAAGAAAACCAATCATTTTTATTAGTTGAATATTAAGAACCGGCTGTTTCCACCGGACATAGTTTAACGATACAGTATTGTGTTATCAAATGTCGTGCTGCGATTCAAGGGCTGACAGCCTGGCATACAAGGGCGTCAAAGCTACGCCAAATGCAGGATTCATCAAAGGGTAATATGATGAGAATAAGGCAGCACGAAAAATTTTTAACACCATCTCTTGCAAGCCAAGAAAATTTTTATGTATTTTGGAAACGATTTTGAAAAACACGCTTGATTATGAAAAAAACCTTCGTCCTCATTACAACTGTGCTGGCAACGGTATTCTTTGCGAACCGGGCTTTTGCACAAAGTGAAGAGCTGGTACGCGTTTACCGCTGGTACAATCCTGAGGATAAAAATTATGTGACATTAGCTGAAAATGAATATCAGGAAGGTCAGATTCTCAACTGGGGCTGGAAGGATAAAACGCTTATATTCTTTGCATACCGTACTCCCGGGCCCGAAAGAGTAGCCGTAAACAGCTGGTTCAATCCTGTTACCAAAGATTATATTAGTGTAGCTGAAGACGAGTTTACTGACGATCAGATGCTGAAAATGGGTTACAGGGACAAGAGGACCCAGTTCTATGCGCTGACACGCCGCGGCCCAAACACGCTGACAATCTATCGCTGGAAAGTGAATAAGAACGACGATTGGGTTACTATTCCTGAAGAAGGTAATACCGATGCTTATTTCAAGAAAGGATATCATCATAAGACGTTCCAGTACTATGGTATCCTGCGCAACGTAGATGCTCCGATCTACAATCAGCTTTAATTCAACCGAACTGTAATAAAAAAAGATCCCCGACGGGGGATCTTTTTTTATTGGTGATGCCGGTAACTCAGAGCACCTGAACGATCAGAAACTTAAGATATTGTGTATTTGGGACGTGCCAGAGAATCGGGTGATCGGAAGCCTGGGTCTGCCAGGTCACCTGCTTTAGTTTTCTTCTGGCATCTTTTGCTGCCATATCTATTGTCTTCAGGAAAAGTTCCGGATCCACCAGGTTGGTACAGGATGCCGTTACCAGGAAACCACCGGGTTTCGTAAGTTTCATGCCCCTCAGGTTGATCTCCTTATACCCTGTGATCGCTTTTTGAATATTCTCCCGGCTTTTCGTAAAAGCAGGAGGATCCAGCATCACCACATCATATCTCCGGCCTTCCTTTACCCATTGCTTCAGCACATCAAATGCATTAACAGACTCAAACCTGCAGATATGCTGGTAGTTATTCAGTTCAGCATTCCTCCGGGCTGTAGCAACAGCGTTGTCGGAGATGTCCAGTCCAAGTACTGATTTGGCGCCATAGTGCGCTGCATGCAGCGAAAAAGTGCCGGTATAACAAAAAGCTTCCAGTACATCGGCATCCTTTACTATATGCTGAATAGCCCTGCGATTGTCCTGCTGATCCAGGAAGTATCCTGTCTTTTGTCCGTTGACAATATCTACATGAAACTTCAGTCCGTTTTCATTAAGGATGATATTTGTGTCAAAAGGATCGGAGAGGAATCCTTTCTGCTGGGGAAGTCCTTCCAGCTCCCGCACCGGGACATCGTTGCGCTCATAAATACCTTTCGGATTAAATATTTTCCGGATTGCATCGACGATCGCATCCTTCCACCGGTCCATTCCGAGCGCCAGGGTCTGCAGGACAAAATAATCGTTGAACTTATCAATGATCAGGGCAGGCATGCCATCCGCCTCACCGAAAATAAGCCGGCAGTTTTCTATGTAGCCGATCTGCCTGCGGTACTCCCAGGCTTCAAGAATCCTGCGATAGAAAAAATCGTGATCGATCTGCTCATTCTTTTCCCGGGTAAGGAGCCGGATCCGGATCTGGGATGCAGGGTTGATATATCCTTTTCCAACAAATGAACCATTGTAGGAATAGACCTCTACGATATCGCCGGGTTCAAATTCCCCCTCGCTGTCGCCCAGCTCGTTGGCAAAGATCCAGGGGTGCCCGTTCACTACTCTGTCCCCTACTTTTTTCCTCAAAAAAAATTTAGCCATTGCGCAAAAATAGCATTGAAATAAGGCTTTTTATTTCGGTACAGCCCTTATTCTTAATTATTTTTGTAAACATTAGGAGCATAACATGTTGCATAAGCTGATCATAAGAAACTACGCGATTATAGATCATTTGACGATTGAGCCGGATAAGCATCTTAATACAATCACAGGAGAAACCGGCGCCGGGAAAAGTATTATCCTGGGCGCACTATCCCTGATACTGGGTGAGCGCGCGGATACCTCCGTGCTGATCAATAAGGAAGAAAAATGTATCGTCGAAGCCCATTTCGACGTGCGGGATAATAAGGCATTCATCCGCGGACTGAAGCAGGAGGAGCTGGACGAGGAGGATTTCTGCATCATCCGTAGGGAAATCAGCACCAGCGGCAAGTCAAGAGCCTTTATTAACGATACGCCGGTGACCTTGCAGGTACTGAACCGGCTCACCTCTCTGCTGGTTGATCTGCATCAGCAGTTTGATCATATGGCATTGGAAGATGATCATTTTCAGCTAGACGTAGTAGATGCGATCGCCCAGAACGGTGAACGAAGGAAGCAATATCAAAGCCTCTATAAAACATATAAAAAGATCTCGGGAGAGCTGACCGCCGCCCGCCAGCAGCAGGCAAGCTGGCAGAAAGAAGCGGATTACAAGCAGTTTCTCTTTGACGAACTGTCCCAGGTTTCCTTCCGGGAAAACGAAGTGGAGGAAGCAGAACAGCAGCTCAAACAGCTCGCTTCTGCCGAAAAGATCATTTCTGTGCTGCAGGCGAGCAGGTATAGCCTGGAAGAAGGCGAGCAGCCGCTGGTCAATGAGCTACGCCGCCTCGGTCACCAGCTGCAGTCTATCTGCGATGTGATGCCTGATGTGATAGCGCTGCAACAGCGGCTGGCGTCTGCCCATGCCGAACTTAAGGATATCGCTTCAGAGCTGGAGCACCTGGAAGGCAGAGTCAGCCTTGATCCCGGCAGGATGCAGGAGCTTCAGGAACGGGTGGATATAGGATATAAGCTGTGTAAAAAACACGGTGTCCAGACCACTAATGAGCTGCGCAGGATACAGCAGGAACTGGAAGAAGAGCTGAAAGCAACGCTGAATCTCGGCGAACAGATCGAGAACCTGACAAAACAGCAGTCGGAAATATACAGGCAGCTTGAAATGGCAGCCGGGCAGCTCCGGGAGCACCGCCAGAAAGCGGCACCAAAGATTGCCGGAAAGGTAAATGAACTGTTGAAGCTGGTAGGCATGCCCAATGCCGAGATAAGAATTGCCATTGAGCCTTTGACCCAGCCGGATGCAGCGGGCATGGATGAGGTGAAGTTCCTGCTGGATGCCAACCGGAGCGGTCAGTACCTGCCGGTATACAAAGCCGCTTCAGGGGGGGAAATGAGCCGGATCATGCTTTGCATCAAATCGCTTACTGCAAAGGCAATGCATTTGCCGACGCTCATCTTCGACGAAGTGGATACCGGTATCTCCGGTGAGGCCGCCCGGCAGGTGGGTGTGCTGCTGCAGGGTCTGGGCAATTATCACCAGGTGATCTGCATCACGCACCAGCCGCAGGTAGCGGCAAAAGGGGCAAGGCATTTCTTTGTATATAAAGACCTTGACCCCAAGAGCCGGATCACTACCAGAGTAAGGATCCTTCAGCCGGAGGAAAGGGTGCTGGCTATTGCGCAGATGATCGGCGGTGAAAAGCCGAGCGAGGCGGCGCTGCAGAACGCCAGGGAACTGGTAACGCTGTAACTCATCAAATATACAGTCTATCCAAACTATGCGGTGCTGCCGGAGGTCTGCCGTCATGATCGGTAGCATCTTCAAATAGATTTACATCCGAATACAGCACGGTTCGGGTAATGTCCAATGAGGCACTGCGTTTTATAATCGGTTTTTTCAGGACATGTAGTAATTCTTCCCTAAAGCCAATGGAAGAAAGGATGATGCATTAGGAAAAAAACTAGTACTCAATTCAAAAGACCGTCATACCAAAATATCTGAAACGAAAGCAATGGCTTTTTTTAAAAAGGCATCGAGGATTGAAGCAAAACACGATGCCTTTAGGAGAGAAGCATCGTGCTTTAAGAGGAAGACCTCGGCTTTTAAGACAGAGGCATCTCGATTTTAGACAAATGCATCTGCTTTTCTCGCTAAGGCATCTTACTTTTTCTCAAAAGCATATGTCATCGTATCAAAGGCATCGTGTTTTGCCTCAAAGGCAGACGCTTTTCTCTCAAAAGCGTCGGCTTTTTATAAAAAGGCACATGCTTTTTTCTTAATGGTATTTGCGTTCGTTGCAAAAGCATCGTGTCCTGTCTTAAAAGCATCGTGGTCTCTTTTTAAGGTGTTGGCATTCGATACATGCTTCAGGAAGGTCAGAAACGCAATGGTGACTTCAGAAATAAAAAAGACCGGCGGGCGCCGGTCTTTTTTGTTTAGTGCTTTTATAACTAGAGCGCTATCATTTTGGTTCTTGCAAACCTCACGCCCGATTTATTCACATCAACGATATAGGTTCCTTTCGGCAGGTCGCCTGCCTTTACCTGCAGCTGACCATCGCTTCCGAAGGTCGCGTGCTGCTTCATTATAACCTGGCCGGTAAGGTTCACCATGGTTACCTCCACAGCCTGTCCAAGCAATGCAGTGTTCGAAGTCACGATCCTGAAATCACCACGGTTCGGATTCGGTGCTACTGTGATCACATCAAACGCATAAGGCATGTCTGCAATGCCGGTTGCGGTCATATGCTTCGGGGATTTCCACATACCCCTTCCATAGGTCGCTGCCCAGATCTCGCCGGTGGCCTGGTTGACGCCCAGATCCGTTACTTCAACCGTCGGCAGCCCATTGCTGAACATTTCCCAATGGTTCATGCTGGTATCCCTGTAGAATACTCCGACATCTGTACCGATATACTTGGTGTTATTGACAGGGTCTGCCAGGAAACACTGAACCGGTACATCGGGAAGACTGTCATTCATCGCCATCCAGCCGGTGTTCAGGTCATACGTCTGTACCTTTGTTGTGCCATACCCACTGAACGTTACCCAGAGCTTATTCTTGTCCCAGGGGTCAATGGCAATATCAGATATCCTTCCGGAAGGTACGCCGGGCACCGTAGTCCAGCTCGCCCCAAAGTTCTGCGTATAGCGGATAGTGCTGTTGCCGGTTACAGCTACGATCATCTGGTCATCAGCCGGAGTCATTGCCAGTCGGCGGACGAACGGACCCGAGATTGAAAAAGAAGGAGAGATATCTACCCAGCTATCGCCCCGGTCATAGGAAACATAGATATGCCGGTAGCCGGCAATCAGGGTTATCGGATCCGTAGGATGCAGCAGAAAAGGTGTGATCCAGTCGCCTGTAGGATTGCCGGGTATATTGTTGCTGATATTGTCAAAGCTGGAACCATTATTAGTGGTCCGGTTGATCTCACCGTTCTGGATCGAGGTATAAAATATGCCCGGGTCAATATAATCGATCTGGCACTCCATTCCATCGCCGCCGGTCAGCTCATTGAACAGGGTACCCGTAAAGTTGATCCGCTTGCTGCCGTTATCCTGAGATCCGCCGAGCACAAATGGCGCAACATCGGCAACAGCGTTCCGGTAAAACTGGGTGATGCCCATACCATTCGTCAGGTCATTCCAGAGAAGTGCCGCAGGGTTGGACGTTTTGTAGATGCCGCCGTCATTACCCTCATACAACACACCGGTACGGATCGGGTGGAAAGAAAGGAAATGCTTGTCGGCGTGCACGGTCTCTACCCCTGGCAGTCCGCTGTACCACTGGTTTACAATCTCCCAGCTTAATCCACCGTTCATCGACTGGTAGGTGTTTACGCCTCCTACCAGAATCTGGTTGGGATTGGTCGGACTGATCGCAATACACAGGTCATACCATGCCTGACCATTACAAGTGCTGACATCCAGTGTCAGCGGAGTAGCCAGAATGTTCAGGGAGCAATCATTCTCATCTCCATATATGCGGGTAAAGCTTCCTGCGGAATCGGCAGACCGGTAAATTCCTTTCAGCGCGCTGCTGCCGGTAGCCACTACCGCCATCACCATATGGGGATCTGCAGGCGTTACTGCCAACGCAATTCTTCTCGTGCTGGTGAAGCTGGTCATCTTGGACCAGGTAGCACCGCCGTCGGTAGACCGGTAAATATTACTGTTGTTTTCGTAGGAAGCGGCGTAAATTATTGACGTATCCGTAGGGTGGTATTCGATATCCTTGAAATGACCGTTAGATACATCAGTCCAGGATTGTCCGCCATCGTATGATTTCTTCAGCCCTTCACTTGTCGCCACCAGCATAGAATTGCTGTCCAGCCTGTTGATCAGGAGCTCGTTGGTGAGTACGAACTGGCTTGGTGCATACTGAAGTCCGGTCATGTTCCAGCTCTGTCCGCCGTCGGTAGACTTCATGATGCCTACGCTGTAGGTGTCGCTGGCATCGCGGTCGCCGGTACAGATATAGATTACAGACGGATTCTGCGGGTTATAGTCTACGTCAGACACCCCAAGTACAGGCAGATTATTATACAGGGGTGTCCAGGTCATGCCGTCATTTACCGAACGCCATGCACCGCCACCGGCACTTCCGATGATCAGTGTGTTGGAATCGGTGGGGTGAAAAGCGATCACGTTGATGCGTCCCAGTCCGCGGTACGCTCCGGGTGAGTAGCTGGGGCCTTTAAATTCCCATTGGCTCTGGTCAGCCGTGGTTTTTGCCATTACCCGGTGCTGTTTTTTACTTTGCCGGTAGCGGTTCCACTCCTGCATTGTCCGGGCAGGACTTACCATGTTGCCATGCTGATCCAGATGGTTCTCCCAGTAATACAGCCAGCGGCTGAAATGGTAATTCTTATCTTCCTTCCTTATTCTGCCGTTGTCAACATATTTTTCTTCCTTTTCAGCTTTTGCCTTCTGCGCTGCTGCCGTTTTTTCCTGGGTTTCCCGGATTTGTTCCAGATTTCTGGTAGTTGCCGGCATTTCAGTCCAGTGCTGTGCCGTCAATGACTGGACGCACAGAAAAGAACCAAATAATAAGATCAGTTTTTTCATTTTGGTGTTTAATCAGATTATGGCATGGCGATATCCGGCTTCCTGGTCATTTTTTCGACCGGGATATGCATCCAGCCGGACCCGCCTGTCTTAAAAAATATTGCTTTTTCGCTTGCTTTCGCTGCTTCCTGTGGGATAGCAAACTTTCCGCCGCTCATAGGTAACAGCCGTAAAGTATCTCCCTGTTGCACTGCTTCCGGCGCTATATCCAGAAAACGTGGATTTCGGTCGGCAGGGACATTGACCCTGGATACTTTCTGGACTCCGGCCGGCATCCAGGCCTCACCGTCTTTCCAGAAAAAGGTTTCGGGAGATGTTGCGCCATTCCAGATAAGGTAAAGCTCGTAGCGGGTAGTTATCTCATCTTCTTCCCGACCCGGCAGCGTCCGCTGGGAGCTTGCTTCTATGAGGCTTGCCATTCTGCTATTGGTCGCGTCCGCCTGCCGTGAGCCGGAACAGGCATACAAAGCTGTTATTATCAGGAGTGTCAGTCCTACAGAATGGCTGAATAACTGCATATATGGAGGAAAAAGTAAAAATACATAAAATATCCCCCGATATGGGGCAGCAGACTATTTATTACCATTAATTTACCATTCTAAGACTTTTTTAACCTGGGTTGTAATTGGTTCATTTTCAGGATACAAGCTCTTGCGCGAGTAAGAAGGGCGCTTGTAATGTATAAAGCCCGTTTTCAGATATAAGCTTATTCGATCCGGTTTCTGCTTCCATAGCCGGCAGGTTTTTTTACATTCGGAGCATCATGGAGGCAGAAGTTATCATTATAGGTGCGGGCATCAGTGGACTGGTTGCCGCCAGGGAGCTGACCTCAGCCGGGCACAGGGTGCTGGTGCTGGAAGCCCGTGATGTGCCCGGCGGGCGGATCCGTGAGGTCTGTAAGCCGGGCTTCACCAAAACCGTGCAGGCAGGAGCGGAATTCATCCACGGCGAGCTGGATGACAGCTTTGACCTGCTGCGAAGCGCCGGCATTGGCTGGGCAACCTTTAGCGGAGAGATCTGGCAGAAGAAAAAAGGAAAGCTTTCCCGGCAGGAAGAATTCATTGAAGGCGGCGAAGCGCTGGTAAAAGCATTGGCGGAACTGAAAGAGGATAAGCCTGTTGCCCTGTTTCTGGAGCAACATTTCCCGGGAGCGCAATTCAGCATGCTGCGCGAAGAGGTCACCCGGTTTGTGGAAGGCTACGACGCTGCCGATACGCGCCGGGCATCGTCTTTTGCGCTCAGGGAAGAGTTTATCGGCGAGGACGACGAACAATATTATCCTGCGGCGGGATATTTTCCGCTGGTCAGGTATCTTACTGATGCTTGCAGCCGGGCAGGAGGCAGGTTTATGTATGGCCACCCTGTAAAGGAAGTCGCCTGGGAGCGTGGACGTGTCAGGGTCCGCACTGCTGCGGGGGAATACGAGGCGCAGCGGGTACTGGTTACAGTTCCGCTTGGTGTCCTGCTGGCGCGGGAAGGTGCTCCTGCGGCGATCCGGTTCTCACCCGGGCTACCGGAGATACGAAATATGGCAGCGGACCTGGGATACGGAGGGGTGATCAAATACAACCTTCAGTTCAAAGAGCGTTTCTGGGAATATGCGGTGCCCGGATCCGACCTGTCAGCCCTGAGTTTTTTGCTGAGCGATGCGCCCGTGCCTACCTGGTGGACCTATCCTGAGGACACTGTACCCATACTTACAGGCTGGTTGGCCGGACCGGCAGCCGCGGCTAAGACCGGTCAGCCGGAGGAGCTTCTACTAACGCTCGCTTTAGATTCGCTTTCGCAGATCTTTGGTTTACCACAGGAAAAGCTGAGGACACTGCTGACCGGCTGGGATGTGGCAGACTGGTTGCAGGATCCTTATAGCCTGGGAGCGTACAGCTATGCTACGGTCGGGGCAGCAGATATCCGCAGCAGACTTTCGGCCCCTGTCAGTGATACAATCTGGTTTTGCGGAGAGGCGCTGGCTGCGTCTGGTGTCGGTGGCACGGTGGATGCTGCCATTATTTCCGGAAAAGCCGCAGCGCGGGGTCTGCTGCATATACTAGGGTAATAAATCCGGGCGATTTAATGCGCTCCACATTGCCTGCATCAGCCGGGTAAAGTGTCGTTTGAAGCGTTCATCACCGGATTCGGCACCAGCAACAGACGGAGAGAAGAGCACGCAGGCAGGCAGCAACTACCGAATGATTTGACAGATAAGGTCATTGTTAAAAAGTGTAAATGTGACTTCAGAGGTCGCAGCTTAGATTTCAATGAAAAGCCGGAAGATCTTCCGGCTTTTCTTTCTGTACAATAGTTAGTTCTTTACCAGTTTCATTTCCTTCAGCAGCCAGCCTGCGTTGCCAAACTTCTCTATGATAAATAAGGTATAGCGGATATCCAGGCTGATGTTGCGGCAAAGTGCCGGATCGAAATAGAAGTCGCTCATCGTTCCTTCCCATACGCGATCAAAGTTGGTGCCGATAAGCTGCCCCTTTCCGTTTAGGACAGGACTTCCGGAATTACCCCCAGAGGTATGGTTCGTAGCTATAAATGCCAGTGGTACCGTACCGTTCACACCCCAACGTCCGTAGTCTTTTTTCTGGTGCAGCTGTTTCAGCTTCTCGGGCACCCTGAATTCTTCCACTTCCGGATTATCCTTCGCGATTGCCTGGTCCAGGTTGGTCTGGAAGCTGTAGTTGGCAGGTCCGTCGGGGTCCATGCCCTGCACCTTGCCGTAGGTAAGCCGGAGCGTCAGGTTGGCATCGGGATAGAAATCCCGATCCTTGTCTTTTTCCATCTGCGCTTTCATATACAGCCGGTTCAGGTAGCTCATATTGTTCTGGTAATTGGTCAGGATCGGTGCCAGTGTGTTCCTTCGGTATTCAGTGATACCATTATAAAGTCTCCAGGCGGGGTCGGACAGGATCTTCATGGAATCCCTGGCGGTAACACCGGCTGCAAACTGCTGCAGCCGGGTCTGGCTCGCGAGCAGGCTAAGATTAAAAACATCTTCTGCCATCAGTCGCCAGTTGCTTTTGTACTCGCGGGCCATTTTCCTGTAGGAGGCTGGTACCCAGGAGCCCGCATTGTTAACGTACATCGGCATCAGGGCCTCGAACACATCACGGTCCGTGCCCGCGTCGTAATTTTTATAAAACCCGGCAAGAGAGCCGGCAAGTTTGGCGATTGAATCCCGGAGCGTGGTCTCAGGCAACCGTGCACGTATGGTCTGCAGCATCCTGTCAAGCATAGCCGCCTGCTGCAGGATCTCAATGCCCATGATCGCTTCCTGGATATAGGTTTCGGCCTTCAGCGCGCTGTCGGCCCGCAGCGCATTGACCTGCAGTCTTGCCAGCAAATCATCTGCCCACGGATAGGTCTTGTCGGCAGATGCCCAGGATTGAAACCCTGATTCGTAGTCTTTCTTGATGCCTGTAACATTATTAAGCCGGAGTCCTCTTACTTCACCCTGCCATTTTTTCCAGCCATTGGCAACGCTTGCTCTTTTAGATGTGTATTTAAGGAAAACATCCCGGTCAGCAGTCATATTGCGGGTCCACGATTCCAGTCTTTTGGTGCGTACATCTATCCTTGCCGGATCTACGATCGAATACACCTGGTTAAGCTGGTAAGAGGAAATATACTCCTGCGTGGTGCCCGGGAACCCGTAGACCATCGTGAAATCTCCCTCTTTATAGCCACCGGTGTTTATTGTAAAGAAGTTTTTTGACTGGTAGGGCCTGTTATCCTTGCTGTAGGCTGCGGGTTTGTTGCCTTTGCCTGCATAGACCCGGAACATGGCGAAATCTCCGGTATGACGCGGCCACATCCAATTGTCCGTATCGCCGCCAAACTGACCGATGCCGTTCGGCGGGAATGCTACCAGCCTGATATCCTTAAATGTTTCCGTGAGGATTACCCAGTATTGATTTCCGTAATAATACGGCTTGATGGTTGCGTCCATCTTGCTTGTATACCGGTAGCCTTTTTCCAGATTACGGATCCTGATGGCGATAACGCTGTCACGATACCCGTTCGGCAGCGTATCCGCCAGTCCTTCCAGGATAATGCCCGATACGTTTTCCATTTTCCGGATATAGGTCACGGTCAGTCCCGGACAAGGAATTTCCTCACCCATATTCTGCGCAAAGAATCCATTGGCGAAGTAATCTTTTTCCCGGCTGCTCAGACCCTGAACCGTACCGTAACCGCAATGGTGATTGGTCAGCAGCAGTCCTTTCGGTGAAATGATCTCACCGGTGCAGCCGGAACCGAATAGAACGACGGCATTATTCAGTCCGGAACCGTCAGGGTTATATATCCTGTCTACCGGTATCTGGAGTCCGTTTGCCTTCATGTCGGCTTCCCTTTTTTTCAGAGTTGGTGGCAGCCACATTCCTTCTCCGGCGAGGGCTGGAAGGGAGTAGCCAACGAGCATCAGCAAAATAGCAGTCTTGTTCAGGAAAGACCTGTAAGTACTTAGAGAAGACATGATTGATAATTGATTTTCGAGAAATAAAAATAAGCCCTTGCTATAAAAGTTTTACCCAAATCGTTATATTGGCCTAATATAAAGTGAAATTCTTTTTCAGGATTATGAAAAAATGCTTGCTTCTCGCAGCGCTGATGGTGTTGCAATTGAGTTATGTCAAAGCCCAAAACCTTTTTAACGCACCGGATACGGTTTGTATCCGCCAACCAATACAGCTTACCAGCAACGTTGCTGCAAGTACTTACTACTGGGGTTTTTGCTCCGGTTTTCTTTTTGACCAGCCTCAGGGAAACAACCTGGGTGTAATCCCGGGTTTTGACAATCCGGGCGCTATCGAGATCGCCAGGGAAGGGAATAAATACTATGGGTTTGTCGCCAACACCGGAAATAATGAGATTCTCAGACTTGACTACGGTATCAGTCTTTCCAACACTCCCGTTGTCACTTCCCTCGGTACCCTCAACAACACAATGCCTGAGATCCCGTCCAAGCTGTACCTGACAAAAGACGTTGCAGGCAACTGGTTTATGTTCGTCTGCGGGGGTACCACGGCTACCAACTCCTCGCTTGCAAGGCTGGATTTCGGAGGCTCACTGTCCAATATGCCCAATAGTGTCAACTTCGGAAACCTGGGCAATGTACTGAATGCACCGCGGGGTATATTTGTACTTGAAGAAGCCGGAAACTATATAGGTTATGTAGCTAACAATGCAGATAACAGGCTGATCAAATTGGACTTTGGTAATAACATCTCCCTGACACCCAATGTAATAGATCTCGGTCCTGTCTTTGCCCTGACCAATCCTTCCGATATGGTGGCCGTTAAGGAAGCGAACGACTGGTACGTATTCGTGACCAATCAGGGCAGCAATTCCATTACCCGCCTTGACTACGGAGCTTCCGTCGCCGATACGCCCGTGGCAAACGATCTTGGCACCATGGGTAACCGTCTTTTCGGGCCCAGCAGCATCACTTTTGCCCGTGATTGCGGTTTCATCCATCTGTTTGTTACCAATGCCGTCAGCAGTGACATCACCATGATCAACATGCCCGGGATCCTCGGTCCCTATACAGCCACGATATTTACCGGCGTCGGCGGTATGGCGCTGCCTACCAGCATCTCACGTATCATTCGTGAGAAGGATAACATCTACACTTATGTGACCAATGGCTTTGGCAACACGCTCTCACAGGTTGTTTTTCCGAGCTGCACGACCGCGACGGTCACATCCTCAACCCTTTCGGTTCCGCCTAGCTACTCCTATAGCGTTCCCGGAACCTATAACGTTTATTTTGTCACGAACGAGGGTCAGCCGGATATGCAGGTACAGTGCCAGCAGATCGTAGCGCTACCCATACCGCAGATGACCATCAGCAATGATACCGTGATCTGCCAGGGAGATACCATAGAGCTGTTTGCCCAGGCATTCGGCTCGCTGAGCACTACCTGGTCGCCAAATTATAATATTGACGATACTTCCGACTTTGCTGTAAAGGTTTGGCCGGATTATACGACCGAATATCATGTTGTGCTGCCTTACGCCAATGGCTGTATCGTGGACACACCGGTGAATGTAACCGTGCACAAGAACAGGGCTGACGCCGGTCCGGACAGGATCATTTTCGACGGTGCCACGACACTGCTGGGCGGTCCGTTTACCAGCTACAGCGACACGATAGGATTATATACATACACCTGGTTTCCGAACGAGTATATCACTGATACCACGATCATGAACCCGGTAGCCGCGCCACCAAATGATTTCGTTTATTACCTCGAGATCAGGGATAAATACGGTTGCTACGATATCGATACCGTTGTGGTTCGCGTTGATTGCAATAATCTGAACCTCCCTAATGCCTTTGCTCCTGAAAGCCGCCATCCTGAAACAAACAGCTTTGGTATCCTCAACAACCAGATCGTAAAGCTGAATTATTTCCGGATATTCGACCGCTGGGGTAAGGAAGTGTTCTCCACAAACGATCCTAAGATTCGCTGGAACGGATTGGTTGACGGAGAGCCTGCTGCCGTAGGCGTATATATCTGGGAGGCAGACGGTTTCTGCTTCGAAGGGCAGCGTTTTAAACGATCGGGGAACGTCACTTTATTAAGATAGCGCAATACCAAGAGCCATGTTATGCCTGCTTATCTGCTTGAAATAGAGCTTTCGACAGACAATGAGATCATGGAAGTGATCCCGGAGCACAGGAAGCATATCAATGACCTTTTTGGCAAGGGAAGCCTGCTTTCCTACAGTGTCTCCGCAAACCGCGACCATATCTGGTGCGTGGTCAATGCGGATGAGGAGCGGGAGGCCATGGATATCGCTGCCGGATTTCCGCTCAGAAGGTTCTTCATGGACGTGATCTGCCATCCATTGCTATTCCACAATATAATGCCTGCAGAGCTTCCGCAAATATTTCTAAACTGAAAAGAGCCGCCATCCGGGCGGCTTTTTTAATTGATAAACTCTATTTTTTCATAGGCAGAAATGAGCAGTCAGGATGCCTTCGGTTGGGTGTAATGAGCGAACTTTGCCCTGGATCTGAAAAAAACTATTTAAACAAAAAAGAATTATGAGCAATCAATTCGTTACTGTAGGAATGAAGTTTCCTGAGTTTAACAAGAAGTCGGTAGTCTCTATTGAGAAGGACAAGGAATTTCAGGAGATCTCCAATGCATACATCAATGGAAAATGGGCGGTGATGTTCTGGTGGCCTAAGGATTTTACATTCGTATGCCCCACCGAGATCGCTGAGTTCAATAAGAACTTTACCAATTTCCAGGACAGGGATACGGTCCTGCTTGGTGCTTCCACAGATAGTGAATACGTACACCTTGCGTGGAGAAAAGATCATGCAGACCTTAAGGACCTTCGGTTCCCGATGATCGCGGACACGTCCAAGAGCCTTGCGGAAGCCCTCGGCATCCTGAATGAAGGAGAAAAAGTAGCCTATCGTGCCACTTTTATCATTGATCCGGATGGAATCGTAAGATGGGTCAACATCAATGATCTCTCCGTAGGGCGCAACGTAGCTGAAGTGCTCCGCGTGCTGGATGCGCTGCAGACCGACGAGCTTTGCCCCTGCAACTGGTCGAAGGGAGAGGAGACGCTGACCTCAAAGCTGGCTGCGGAAACCGCATAGTCAGACTGATCAATATAAGATCCATCCGGACCGGATGGATTTTTTTTAATTCCGAAAGTCAAACTAATAAGAACAACTATGGATATTTCTCAGAACGAGACCATTTCGAGCTTCTTCGGCGATCTGGGTATTCCGCTGACTCATAGCAGTATCAGCCTGCAAAAGCTGGTAGCGGCCGACAGCCGTTTTCTGCGCGACCTGAAGCTTAACGTCAACAACGTGCTGGGCAGCAGCAATCTTACCCGCAAGGAGGCGTATCTGCTGGCCCTTTCTGTGGCGGTTAACGAGAAGAACGAGATCCTGATGCAGGCTTTTGAGACAGGTGCGCTGAAAGAGGGTGCCAGTGAGGCAGAGATCGCCGAGACACATGCCTGCACTGCAGTGATGAATGTAAATAATGTATTCTACCGGTTCAGACACTATATGGCAGGGCTGGAGTATTACGAAAAAACGCCTGCCGGACTACGGATGAATGTAATGATGAACCCGGTGATGGGTAAGGAATTCTTTGAGCTGATGAGCCTTGTCGTGTCCGCTGTCAATGGCTGTGAGCGCTGTGTGACGTCGCACGAAAACTCTGTAAAACAGCACGGCGCCACCGAAGCCCGGGTCTATGACGCCATTCGGCTTGCGGCAGTGATCCGCAGCCTTTGTGTTGTTATTTAATAGTACTTTATCTCAGGTAAACAAAAGTCCCGGCATATGCCGGGACTTTTTTCTATTCTCTCTCTCTGTATTGCTGAATCGTGAAGGCGTAAAGACGTAAAGGCGTAAAGTCGCGAAGTCGCCCGTGTGTATCTGTACTTGCTACTTGCTACTTGATACTTGATACTTGATACTTGATACTTGATACTACTGCTGCGTAGC
>Ga0196964_10000532_pt1 | contig 22624 bp, 17 predicted proteins | sample S1_10metaG_FD_148615 | JGI IMG/M metagenome (GOLD analysis project Ga0196964, IMG submission 148615) | Soil microbial communities from Anza Borrego desert, Southern California, United States - S1_10 | ecosystem: Environmental > Terrestrial > Soil > Desert | place: USA: California | collected... | reverse complement strand
TATCGGTGTGCAGTCCACACCCAGTTTAGCAACCACGTATTCTTGTAATGCTGCTACTGGAGTTCCTTCAGGTTTGGGGATATCTTTTACCATGCCGGCATCCTGTTCAGGCGTACCATCCCCCGGTTTTATCACAGGTCCTGCAGGCACCATTTGTGCGAATACGCCGGTGACACTTTCATTAAATGGTTATACGGTAGGCGGAGGTATCACATTTCAATGGAAATCTTCTGCTACACCGGGCGGGCCTTATGCCGCTATCCCCGGAGCTACCAACACTACTTATTCTTTTACGTCAACCTCGACAACATATTTCATTGTAACAGTAAGATGCAATCCAAGTGGGCTTGAATCGAATACCGCTGAATTCGCGTTGAACGTTAGCCGACCTGTTCACACTAATGTTATTGCGACACCAAATACGGTCTGTGCACCGGGAACGACAGTAATTACTGGTACTGCGTCGGGAGGGACCGTGAATCCCGGCAATTACACGCATTCGCTCACCGGGCCGGGTACTATTGTGCAAAATCCCCCGGGCGGAGCATTTAATGCGAATGCAAGCTTTAATGTTAGCAACATACCGGCAGGGGTACAGACCTATACACTAACAACCACGGACGCGATGGGTTGCACAGTTTCCACACCAGTTACAGTTACCGTAAATCAAACTCCGACGATCACGATTACTCCTTCGGCGCCGGTGATCTGTAACGGGGCAATTCAACCCTTGACTGCCAATGTTAGTCCGGGTCCGGCTAACTATACCATGACAACTTCTACCGGTAATACGCTGGTACCTGGAACTACGCTGGTACCGGGAAGCCAGGCTGATGACGCTACAGTTTTAATCACACTTCCATTTACTTACTCCGCATATAATACCAACTATACACAGCTAAGGGCAAGCACAAATGGAAACCTGCAGTTCACAACCAATAACACTGCATTTTCAAATACATGTCCGCTGCCCAATTCCGCAATGGGGGTTGCGTTCTTCCCGCATTGGGACGATCAGCATACCGGGCGAACAGCTTCAGAGGGTATTTACACTTCTGTCAGCGGGGTAGCGCCAAACAGGATTTTTAATATTGAGTGGAGAGCAGAGTATTTCTCCCCAACTACAAATGCGATTGTAATTAATTATGTAGCTCGTTTGTATGAAGGACAACAACGGGTGGATTTCATTTATGGAACTGTTCAGAATGGGGGTGTGAGCGCTTCGATAGGAGTGCAGAATTTCGCAGGGGGCGCATCAACAACGTTTTCGTGTAACACGAATACTATCACATCAGGACTGGGCGTCTCGTTTACCATGAATGCATTCCCCGTTACATTCTCACCAGTTACAGAACTTTACACAGATCCGGCGGCAACTGTCCCTTACACCGGTACTCCTGTGTTGACCGTTTATGCAAAGCCAACAGTGACCCGGACTTATACGGCTTCTTATACAACATCGCAGAACTGCACCGGAACTGCCAATGTCACAGTTACTGTTAACCAACTACCCGCGATCACGGCGCAGCCGCAGAATTTGCCTGCACCACTTTGTCCAGGTTTCAACGCTGTGTATACTGTTACAGCGACAGGAACAGGGCTTACTTATCAATGGCAGGTAAGTACCGACGCCGGGGTCACCTGGACCAATATCACTAATGGTCCGCAATACGGCGGAGTCACAACCAACCAGCTCACGGTATTTAATGTGACAACTTCCATGAACAATTACCTGTATCGTGTGATCGTAAGCGGCGTTTGTCCGCCACCGGTGACTTCAAATTCCGTGACCCTTGTAGTTGCAACACCACCGACAATTACCTCTTTAACAAGCAACCCTACCACACCAACACTCTGTGCCGGCACGAATATTAGTTTCACAGTTGTAGCTACAGGAACGCCGCCACCGACAATTTATCAATGGCAAATAAGTACAAATAATGGCGTCACCTGGAATAATATCACAACGGGTGCATTCACATCCACCTATACGTTAACAGGCACCACCACCGCGATGAGTGGACACCGTTTCCGGGTGCTTGTTACCAATAATTGCGGCCAGACCACCACATCCAATTCGATCACGATCACGGTCAACCCGGCACCTACCGTTGTGGCGACCGATCTGTTTAATAGAAGAATTTGTTTAAGCGACACATTAATTCCATTGGTAGGAACACCTGTCGGCGGAAGTTGGAGTGGTATAGGAGTTTCTGGGTTTAATTTCGTTCCCTCAGCAACTGCAGTTGGCAATTATGTGCTGACCTATACATTCACGAGTAATTTGGGTTGCACAGCCAGTGATACCACCAGAGTATTCGTGCAGGATTGCCCTGAACGGGCAAGATTGCTGATCGATGATGCTGTGATCCTGTTCCCTAACCCGAACAATGGCCGGTTCAATCTCAAGATGAATAGCACATTGTATAATTATCTGGGCATGCGGGTTTATAACGAAACAGGAAACCTGGTGAAATCAATGAACTTTACCGGCATGTTCTTCGGTCGTACGGTGCCCGTTAACCTTGGCCATCTGCCAAGTGGGGTCTACATTGTCAAATTGTATTACGATGATGGAGTAAGAACTTCTGAGAAATCCTATAAGGTGTTGATCGGCCGGGATTAAAAATTGATGAATCAATAATGAAAAGCATCCCGATAAAACCGGGATGCTTTTTTAATTTTCGACCATGCATTCACTGGAGTTGGAAAAAATATTGGAAGAAGAAAAAGTTCATTTTTCACCGGTTGTCCCAATTGACCGGGGAAAAGATAAGCTCGTTCATTTGGATCTATCGGAAGGAAATAGTTCAATGTCACCTGATGTTTTAGCTGACATAAAGATATTTTCGGCAGCTATTCAAAAATTGATTGCCGATGAAAATGCAAAGTATGCGATCGGGGGTTATGCTGAACTGCGCACTGTTTACAAAAACAGTAAAGTATTTGACCCGGATTTACCGGGGGGCGAGCCAAGGCGTTTTCACCTCGGTATTGATATCTGGGGTAAACCGTATACAAAAGTGATGGCTCCCTTGGATGGGATCATTCACAGTTTTGCTTTTAATAATCGGGTAGGAGATTACGGGGCTACTATCATTCTCGCGCATCATTTAAAGGGCTGCAATTTTTATACATTATACGGGCATCTCAGCTTAAACTCGATAAAGGATAAGCAGGAGGGACAGACGATCGCGAAAAGGGATGTGTTTGCAGAATTCGGGATTCCTATTGAGAATGGTCATTGGCCACCTCATTTACATTTTCAATTGATTTGGGATATAGAAGATCATAAAGGCGATTATCCTGGTGTTTGCAAATATTCAGAAAAGGAAAAGTATTTGGTAAATTGTCCGGATCCAGACCTCATACTACAATTGAATAAATACGTTGATTTTTGAGATGCGGGATCGGTGATTATGAAACGAAATTTTTTCCCGCATCCCGTATCCCTTTAACCTGCAATTCATTTCTCATCCCATAATTCAATTCCCTTTTCTGAGACATATCCTACAATCACCTCGTTGTAATTTTTGTCCTCATAATAAACATAAGGATAGCCGTTCCGTAATCTTAACCGATCATATTTGGGAGCAAATAATTCTTTTCCGGTACGATCGATGAGTCCATATTTGCCAATTTCCCTTCGTATGATCGGCCCGCCTGTTGTCATCCAACTAAATTCCCCCAGGCTGTAAGGAGTCTTAGAAATGACCTTTCCGGTTTTATCTATGAGATGAATATCCGAGGTTCTACCATTTGTGATCGTTCTGACCTGCGCCAATCCACCTCGGAAAGCAAAGACGCTATTGTATTGCGTAAATGAGGGTTGCCCGGTTTTGTCAATAAAATACCTGAAATCGATCACCGCGTAACCTTCTTTAAATTCATCTGCTGATTTAAAACCACGCTTATCAAACAAAGTGTCCCCTTTTTTATTAAGGAACATATAAACAGTATTCTGGTTACTATTTGCGATCAAAGCGATACCGTCTGAAAATGGTTTGGCTTGCCAGTATTGAGGTTTGATCACCCATTCTCCCTGGGTATTCATATATCCCATTTTCTGGCTTGCCATATCACGTGCGGGTGCTAGTCCATCCACAAATTCCTCGGCACCGGCAAGTTTAACCGGTATTTCACTGCCCGTACTGCGGTCGACCCAGGTACAATATTGCTTGAATGTCGCGTCGGTGCCTAAGATCGCATGATATTGGGAAGATGCGTCGTCAATATCGTCGTATTTGAAGTCAATAAGTTTTTTCCCTTTCAGATCAAATAAAGCTGTTTTTTTATTTGCATCCATCACTTCAAAAGTGTTCGATTTAGGCAGAAACGCAATCCTGGCATATTCCAAAGGAATGATGGTCTTACCTTTGTTATCGATAACTCCAAACTTGTTATCCAGTTTCACAATGGATCTTTCTTTTATAAAAAAACCTGCTGAAGAAAACTGCGGCCTAATCATTTCTTTGCCCTTGGCGTCAAGGAAACCATAAGAATATTTTTTTTGTATGCTGTCATAAACAATGACCAGTCCCAGGTTATCTGTATGCGGGTAAGTGATATTATAGACAGGCTGCACAATGATCTTTTTACTTTCATCGGAATAACCCCATAATTTTCCTTTCCGGTAAGGATACAATTTCTGCGCTGAAACGATGAATGAAAGGAATAAGAGTGCGGATAAAGAAAGCAGTTTCATTTTTTCTTTTAAATATAAAGAAGGACGATTGTTCAGAAGAAAAATTCTGAAGATCAGGCCATTTTTAACAACTTGAAAGCATGGTTCCATCGATTATGGAGCATACCTGGTATGCACCAGAGAATGCAAAGTGGCTCAATGGCCCTGGCCGATTCTACTCCACCCATGTCCTCAGTTTCCCAGCCAAAACGGGTTAATATATCCGTAACCGTTTGTTTTGCATCGGCATCGTTTCCGCAGATAAACATGGTAGGCTTACCGCCCGGGAAGTTTGGTTTGTACATAAAAGCATTCCCCACGCAATTAAATGCTTTCACCAGTTTCGAATCCGGGACCAGCTGCTGTAGCCGTTCCATGAGTGATTGTTCCAGGCTGGTGAAGAATTTCAGGACTCCATTCTCAGGAGGCGCTGCTGCTATGGGATTGGTAGCGTCAATGATCACTTTACTAGAAAAATTTTTTTCCCCTGCCAGCCTGATAGCTGATTCAGTCACGCTGCCGCCAGTAGCTAATACAATGATCTCTCCGTAACGGGCAGTTTCATCAAATGTACCGACCTGGCCACCGGGATTTTCATTTTTCCATTTTACCACATCATCTTTTGAAACATCCCTGGTGCCCAGCATCACTTCATACTTTTCGCTGAGAAAAGCCGAGGCCAGCACACGCCCGACAATACCCGAACCGATGATGCCAACCTTCATAATCCAGATTTTGACCGATTAATATTTAGCTTTACAAAGTTTAATCAAAAAAACCCAATGCCTAACCCGAACCTGAGCCCGGATAATAAAAACCTGACTGCTGCGGACAAGGAATTTGAAAATAATATCCGGCCTTCGCATATCAATGATTTTTCCGGGCAGGAACAGACGATCGAGAATCTTCGCATATTTATCAAGGCTGCGAAGATCAGGGGCGAAGCGTTGGACCATATTTTATTTCACGGTCCCCCAGGGCTTGGAAAAACCACACTGAGCCGGATCGTGGCTAATGAACTCGGGGTAACGATCCGGGAAACATCCGGGCCTGTAATAGAAAAGCCGGGCGATCTTGCCGGTCTGCTCACCAGCCTGGAATCAAAAGATGTTTTATTTATTGACGAGATCCATCGCCTGAGCAATGTCGTGGAAGAATATCTGTACGCGGCGATGGAAGATTACCGGATCGATATCATGATCGATACCGGACCCAATGCGAGAAGCATTCAACTTAACCTGAATCCTTTTACATTAATTGGTGCCACTACAAGAAGTGGCCTGTTGACCGCTCCGTTATTATCCCGGTTTGCGATAAAGGCCAGGTTGGAATATTACCAGTCCGATACTTTAAATAAGATCATCCAGCGATCCGCTGGCATCCTGCAAACAAAGATCTCACAAGATGCTATCGCTGAAATTGGACGAAGGAGCCGGGGTACTCCCCGGATTGCAAATGCATTACTTCGCCGGGTGCGGGATTTTGCGCAGGTATTGAATGATGGGCAAATAGATATTGGCATAACAAAACATGCATTAAAAGCTCTGAACGTAGATGAGCATGGCCTGGATGATATGGATAACAGGATCCTGCTGGCGATAATCGAAAAATTCAAAGGGGGGCCTGTCGGGATCACCACCATTGCTACTGCTGTAGCCGAAGAGCCGGGCACATTAGAAGAAGTGTATGAACCATTCCTGATCCAGGAAGGTTTTTTAAAAAGAACACCAAGAGGAAGGGAAGCTACTGCGAAAGCTTATGAACATTTGGGAAAGAAAGACCCTGGTTCACAGTACGGTACCTTATTTAATGTTTAGTGATGAGAATTTAGCATTGGATTTTAGAAAAAGCTATGAAAACGGCCTAAACTCTAAACACTGAACCCTAAACTGTTTCTCAACTTCCCGCGTGAACTACCAGCCTGAACCCATTCCCATGAATATTTACGATCTCGATATTGGGATCATCCTTTAGATATTTTCTCAGCTTGGCGATATACACATCCATGCTTCGCCCGTTGAAATAGGTATCGCTACCCCAGATCTTTTTCAATGCCTGTTCCCGGGGGAGCAGATCGTTCAAATGTTCAGCCAGCATTTTCAACAATTCATTCTCTTTCGGTGACAGTGTTTGAGTGATCCCGTTATGACTCAGCTGCCTGAGTTTCGGATTGAAATGGTAACTAGCCAGGTCAAATTCCTTATTTTCTGCTTCTTTATTTAATTCTTCATTCCTTTTCAGAATGGCTTTTATTTTATGTAACAGCACATCGCTGTCAAAAGGTTTTGTGATATAATCATCGGCGCCCAGTTTGTAACCCTGGATCACATCTTCTTTCATGGTCTTGGCACTGATAAAGAACAACGGAATGTCCGGGTCTACATCCCTGATCTCTTCTGCCAGGGTGAACCCATCCATATTGGGCATCATTACATCCAGCAGGCAGAGATCGTATTTCTCGCGTTGAAACGCGGCCAGACCCAAACGTCCATCTCTTTCGAGTGTAACATCATAGTCATTTAATTCAAGATAATTCTTCAAAACACTTCCCAGGTTCGGATCGTCTTCGCACAATAAGATTTTTGGTTTTTTACCTTCCATGATTCAGAATTTAGAGTTTATCTTTTTTCCCGGGTGTGCCGGGGGCGATAAAGGTAAGAAATTGTGTTTTTTACAAATACATAAGCCTTCCGGGGTTATACCTTTGCATTTTACAATCAAAAGTCAAACAAAAATCATGCATATTACAAATGATAACCGCCTTAAGAAGCTAATCGTCATCGGGGATCGCTTACTTATTAAGCCGACCAAACCCAATGAACGCACAGATAGCGGGTTATACCTGCCGCCTGGTGTACAGGAAAAAGAGAAAGTGCAGCAAGGTTTTGTGATAAAAACCGGACCCGGCTATGCCATCCCGATGCCCGTGGAAGATGAACCCTGGAAAGCCGAAGATGAGCAGGTGAAATACGTTCCTCTCCAGGCAAAAGAAGGAGATCTGGCAATCTTCTTAATGAGTGGAGCTACAGAAGTGATGTATGAGAAAGAGAAATATTTTATCGTACCCCAATCAGCCATACTGATGTTAGAAAGAGACGAAAGTTTATAAAATACCAAATAACCAAAATCGCGAATCCAGGTTGAACTGATAACACTGGAATTTGGTCCCAATAGCCCGAGCATAGGCGAAAGATCGGGATTGGTATATTTAAAAAACAAATTCTCTCCATTCACGAGATAAATAAATACCATGGTGGATAGGGAAAAATTCCTGAAGGTTATAAACGAGGGATACCGTTTTAAGGCAGAAAGTTTTAAGATCGGCGCGGGTATGTTAGATGGATCCGTAGTAAACAGCGCAGATATTTTTATTCCATTAAAAACGATGAACCGACATGGCCTGATCGCGGGAGCCACAGGAACGGGAAAAACCAAATCCCTGCAAGTGCTTTCGGAGGGATTGAGCGATGCGGGCATCCCGGTGTTGCTGATGGATATTAAAGGAGACCTGAGCGGCATAGCTGCCGCTGGTGAATGGAATGATCAGGTAAAAGAAAGATGCCAGTTACTGGGAGTCGAATTTAAACCGAAAGCTTATCCTGCTGAGTTACTAACACTGAGCGATCAGAAAGGAACCAGGTTAAAAGCAACGGTCAGTGAATTTGGACCTGTGCTTTTATCCAAAATACTTGGACTAAATGATACCCAGGGTGGGTTCATGGCGCTGATTTTCAAATATTGCGATGATAGTAAACTCCCATTACTCGACCTGAAGGATTTTATCAAAGTACTTCAGTACATCAGTAATGAAGGCAAAGCAGAGTTGGAAAAAAGCTATGGAAAGATATCTACAACATCCACCGGCACGATTCTGAGAAAAGTGATCGAGTTGCAGCAACAGGGAGCCGATCTTTTTTTTGGAGAGAAGAGTTTTGAGGTTGAGGACCTGATGAGGCGATCCGTTGATGGAAGAGGGATCATTTCTATCGTGCGGGTTACAGACCTGCAGGACAGGCCGAAATTGTTTTCCACTTTCATGCTGCAATTACTGGCTGAGCTTTATGCCATTTGCCCCGAGGAGGGTGACCTGGAAAAACCCAAGCTGGTCATGTTCATTGATGAGGCGCATCTGGTATTCCAGGAAGCGAGTGAGGTTTTGTTGCAGCAAATAGAAACGATCATCAAACTCATCCGTTCCAAAGGCATCGGCGTTTATTTCTGTACACAAAATCCGATGGATGTTCCTGGTCCTGTGTTGGCCCAGTTAGGTTTAAAAATCCAACATGCTCTGAGAGCATTTACGGCCACGGACAGGAAAATGATCCGCCAAACTTCGCAGAATTACCCTGAAACAACATTTTACAAGACCGAAGACCTGATCACTCAATTGGGGATCGGTGAGGCGCTTATTACCCTGTTGAATGAAAAAGGAATACCTACCCCGCTGGTGCATTGCATGATGGTGCCTCCTAAAAGCCGAATGGATATTCTATCCGAAGCTAAGATCGAGAAACTGGTGAATGAATCGCAACTCACCGGGAAATATAACCAGGTACTTGATTCGAAAAGCGCTTATGAAATGTTGAATGAAAAACTGGTAGATGCCGCTGAGAGGACTGAAGAAACAAGACAATCAGCCAAGAAATCCAAGGACAAAAGCATACTGGATGACCCGATGGTCAGGCAGGCTAAACGAACTGCGGCTAGTGTATTGACAAGAACTTTATTAGGAGTTTTAGGTTTAGGTGGGAGATCAAGAAGAAGAACTAGATTATTCTAAATAGGGAATTTATAGAATATTGAACGAGGATCAACGAATAATGAATGTTGAAGTTATTGTACACTTCGACGTTCGACGTTCCTTGTTCGAAGTTCACTTTAGTCTCACCCATCCCTTTTCATCCATCTCGATCTTATTTTCTGCCTGGAGAAACTCAAGCACTTTCCAGGCTTTCTCTTTTTTTATTCCGGACAATTTCGTGAATAGTTCCCGGGTAGGGAGTGGTTCATATTTTACTGTATTTAGTATCCGGTGATTCAGGCTTTCAAATTCTTCTTTAGTTAGTTTCACCGATTTCTGGCTAAGGCAATTATCACAGATCCCGCAGGGAATTGCCGCATTATCTCCAAAATATTTGCAGATCATCTGGCTCCTGCATTCTTTTTTTGCGTGTACGTAATTGATCATACGACTGAGACGTTCCCTGAATTTTATTTTACGTTTTTCATAAGCCTGCATATTTATCCGCAAATCTTCACTTTTGACGCGATCTTTTAGTAAATGCAATTGTGGCCCCTCGCGCTGTGGGTGGTAGTCTATAATGCCACTGTGATAAAGCTGGAATAATTGTTTTTTAACTTCTTCAATGGGGATCCTCATTAAACCGCTTATCACTGTTTCAGATAGGTTGACCGGGCCGTCAAAAATACCTTCATACATTCTAAGCAGGTTCCTGATCAACGGTTCATGCAATGGATGCATCTTTTCAAATTCGTACAGGTATTGTTTATCTGTAGTGAATTGAACCATAGAGGGACGAAAAATTTGTTCATTGAACGATAGCCACTCTTCCTGTTCGAGTGCTTTTAATGAATGGATCACTGTATAGCTGTTCAGCTTAAATTTTCTAAGAAAGTCCGCAATATCGAAATCATAATATTTCCCTTCATTACTACCGGCTGGAATTTGTAAATAGTTAGCGATGGATTGGTAAACTGCGCGGATCTCTTCAAGTTTTGGGTAACGGGTATTTGCCTGTAATTCCAGTTCATGGATATCATTTTCATCATGTAGCAAAACCGTATACGCCCTATTTCCATCCCGACCGGCTCTCCCTGCTTCCTGGTAATAATATTCCAGGCAATCCGGCATATCCGCGTGGATCACTGTTCGTACATTGGGTTTATCGATACCCATTCCAAATGCATTGGTGCAAACGATCACCCTTGTCTTATCATTCATCCAATCTTCCTGCCGTTGATTCCTTTCTGGAGTGCTTAACCCGGCATGATAATGCTCAGCGGAAATATGCTGAAGCCGGAGCAATTCACTGATCTCTGAAGTCCTTTTCCTGCTTTTACAATAAATAATGCTGCTGCCCTGTACTTTATTGAGGATCTCAATGATCTTATTGATCTTGGAATCCACCCGGAACACGCTATAAGAAAGATTGTCACGATGAAATGACTGGCGGAAGATCTTCCAACTATTATTATTTATTTTTTCGTGATTTAATTTCTGGCAAATATCCTGTTGTACTTCCGGAGTTGCCGAGGCCGTTAAAGCAAGAACAGGGATGCCCGGTAACTCACTTCTTAACGCGGCGATCCTCAAATAAGGTGGGCGGAAATCATAACCCCATTGGGAAATGCAATGCGCTTCATCTACTGCTATAAGAGTGATGTCAAGCGCTGGTAAAAATTCTTTGAACAAAGTTGTCTCAAGCCGTTCCGGCGAAACATACAGGAATTTACAATTGCTGTTTCCCGCCAGCCGCAACACATTGATCACTTCTTTCCTTGTCATCCCGGAATAGATCGCGAAAGCTGTAATATTTTTTTTCCTGAGATTTTGTACCTGGTCCTTCATCAGTGCGATCAGGGGAGAGATAACAAGGCAGAGTCCTTTTTTATAAAGAGCGGGTACCTGGTAACAGATGGATTTCCCTCCGCCAGTTGGTAATAAACCGAGAGTATCATTGCCCGATAGTACTGATTGGATGATGTTTTCCTGGAGAGGGCGGAAGTTGTCAAATCCCCAATATTGTTTAAGTACCTCGTGAGTCGTCAGTCGTGAGTCGTGAGTTTGGGACATACCCCAATTTCGGTGAAATTCATGAGTCTCCTGGTGTAAGTCTTGAGAAATTCAGTAAGGGGTCTGTTATTTCAACATTTTGGAAAGCATCTGGAAAGTTCGTTGGATCAATCTGCCGAGTTCTTCTAATTTTTCCTTACTGCTAAAATCAAGTTCTATAGCTATATCCCAAGCAGTGTCTACTTCAATTACAGAACTTCTAGCGATTTCATAAAAGCGCTTTCTTTCAGCTATAGACTTCCTGGAAGATCCTTCTGCAACATTAAGGTGAACAGATAAAGCAGCTCTCCTGATTTGAGTTAACAAGCCAAATTTTTCTTCATTGGGAAAATCTCTTGTTTGTTTATAACAATTTAGAACAAGAGACTTGCAGACCTTAAAGATGTCAAGTTTGGTATGAGCTAATTCTAAGAACATAAAATGGTTTTCATAAATAAACCATTTAATGCTCAAGAAAAAACGGGAAAAATCCCGAAAAAAACGGGAAATTTCCCGCTCTATACTCACGCCTCACGTCTCACGTCTCACGACTTACGGCCAATGATGTAACAAAGAATTTTTAAACAACCTTTTTCACAAACAACCTCACCGAGTTAACAGCTAACACCACATCACTTAACCCCATCACCAGTGCACTAAATGTCGGAGTTAGAAACCCGAGTGCCGCAACCGGGATCGCAACGATATTATACGCGAAGGCCCAGAAAAGATTTTGTTGGATCGTCATGTAGGTATGCCGACCAAGACCAAGTGCATAGGGGAGCTTTTTCAAACCCTGGTTCATCAGGACGACCTGCGCAGTTTGCATGGCGATCTGGGAAGCATCATTCATCGATATGCCGATCGTAGCTTTTGCGAGGGCTGGTGCATCATTGATACCATCCCCGACCATCGCTGTGGGAGTAGTCTTACTTAGCTCAGTGATCTGTTGTAGTTTTTGTTCGGGCGTTTGTTCAGCTATTACTTCATCAATATTTAACACACGGGCTATTTCCCTGCATTTGTCCAGTCGGTCCCCGCTCAGGAGAATGGTTTTGATATTTTTTCCTTTAAGGTAATTGATCACGCCTGCTGCTTCAGGTCTGATCTCATCCTGAATATCCAGCCAGCCGATAAGCTGGCTGTTTTTGAGAATATATACACTATGATGATCTTCATGGCTCAGTCCCATTGCAATTTTGTGGGATCCGGCTTTCCATTCATTTCCTTCTTTGTCCTTTGCGACTAATCCCAGTCCTTTTATTTCTTCTATAGACTCCCAGCTGATCAGGTTTTTTGATTTTTCTGCAGGGGTCCCTGGTGACCAGGCTAAAACAATACTTTTAGCAATGGGATGATTGGAATATTTTTCCAGTGAATAAACAACCGACCGGAACATCCCTTCGCTTAGGTCTTTTGAAATGATTTTGAATTCGGCAATTTGAAATTCGCCTGTGGTGAGCGTACCTGTTTTGTCAAATACAACCTGATTGATATTACGGAATAATTCAAGGCTCTTAGCATTACGGAACAGGATCCCCGTCCTTGCTCCACGCCCAAGACCCACTGCAATGGCTGCGGGGGTTGCCAATCCCATAGCACAGGGACAGGCGATCACCAGCACAGCAATACTGCGCATAAGCGCGGGTGTGAATTCCTGCAATATGACCCAATTAATAGCAAGCGTAATCACGGCAATGCCCAGCACTACCGGGACAAAAATGGCGCTGATCTTATCGGCCAGTTTTTGCACAGGAGGTTTTTCGCCCTGGGCCTGTTTGACCAAATTGATGATGCCTGCCAGTACAGTAGCACTTCCTATAGCGGTCACTTGCGCCTTCACGGTGCCATCTGTAAGCAAGCTACCCCCGATCAATTTATCTTTCGGGGATTTTTGTACGGGGATGCTTTCACCCGTGATGATCGCTTCGTTCGCAAAAGCTTCTCCCCAAAGGATCTTACAATCGATCGGCACTTGTTCACCTGACCGGATCAAAATAAGGTCACCTACTTTCAATCTTGAATTTTCAACAACAAAAATCTGTTCTTTATATTTATCGTCATACGCGATCATATTGGCCATTACTTTTTGAGAACGGACCAATGTGTTCAGCGCCCGCTGAGTGGATCGCACTGAGGCATCCTCGAGATAATTGCCAAAAAATACCAGCGTGATGATGGTAGCAGTCGTTTCATAGAACATATATTTTTCCGCCTGGCCAATGATCGTCCCATACAGGCTGTATATAAAGGCAGCAGTGGCTCCGACTGTAATAAGCACATTCATATTGGGCATCCCGTTGCGAATGCTTTTGTAAGCGCTTTTTCCAAAAAAGCTCATCCCAACGATGTAAACTGGAATGGTCAACGCTAACTGGACTACAGGATCCATTAACCAGTGCACATGAAGGCCTGGGATCATGTGCAGCATTAATAGCACAGTAAAAGGGAGGCAAAATAAGAATCGTTGCAGATGTGTGGAGAGGATCTTTTTCTTTTCAACCTTTGATTTTCCCGGCAAGCGAACGGTATACCCAAGTGCCTCGATCCCTTTAGCTATTTTCTCGGGGGAAACATCACCATTCAGCTCAAAAAGAACCTCTCCGCTCGCAAAATTCACACGGATATTCTTCAATCCCTGTTTTTCCAGGTACCGGCTGATCGTCATCGCGCAATTCGAGCAATCCATTCCTTCCACATTCCATTGAACCATTTGCATATTGCAAAATTAGTTTACAATCCCGGCAAGCGCAGGATTTTGGATTCATATGATTACAACAAGGTTGCTATATACAGTTAAATTTGTCATATGGAATGGGTTTTTACACTGGAAAAAATACACATTGTTGCAGAAGAATTCCTGGCGGGGCTGGATGATCATCAGGTAATAGCGGTACATGGCCCAATGGGAGTGGGGAAGACCAGTTTCATACATGCTGTGGCAGACAATAAGAAAGTAGAAGATATCGTTGGCAGCCCCAGTTTTTCGATCATTAATGAATACGTATTCCTGGAAAATGGCACAGAAAGAAGGATGTTTCATATAGACTTATATCGTTTGGAAGACGAAAAAGAAGCAATGAATGCAGGCGTAGAAGATTGTCTTTACCGTGGGGATCTTTGTTTTGTTGAATGGCCTGAACGAGCTCCTGGTCTGTTTCCTGACGATACTATACATATATATATTGATCTCGTCAATGAGCATACACGCCGCCTTCGAATCGGCAATAATTAGCTACTTTTGAAGTTCAGCCCAAGCCAACTAATGAGCCAGCAAAAGCCAAAGATCAGCACCTCTTTCAGCTATGAAACCCTGGAGGAAACGCTGGATATCAAGCCCAAGGGCGCGCACATGAACATTGGCATTCCCCGGGAGATCGCTTTCCAGGAAAATCGTATAGCCTTAACCCCCGACGCTGTCAGTGTATTGGTAAGCAATGGACATCATGTGGTGATCGAACACAATGCGGGTGAAGCCGCTCATTTTCGTGACAAAGATTACAGTGAGGCGGGTGCGCGCATCTTATATGATCGTGCCGAAGTTTTTAAAGCGCCGATCCTGGTAAAAAGCGGGCCTGTAGTAGATGAGGATCTTTCTCTTTTGCAATTGAACCAGGTAATTGTTTCTCCCATCCATCTTTCCCTGCTGAAATCCGAACTCCTCGAAAAGATGATGGAAAAAAAGATCACAGCGATTTCTTTTGAAAATCTAAAAGACGATAGTGATTCTTACCCCATCGTAAGAAGCATGAGTGAGATCGCCGGGAGCGCAGTTATGCTGATCGCCGCGCAATATTTAAGTTCCGCCAATCATGGTAAAGGGGTATTGCTTGGTGGGATATCCGGTATTGCTCCGACCAAGGTACTGATCATCGGCGCGGGTATTGTCGGAGAATATGCCGCGAGGGCCGCCCTGGCACTGGGAGCATCAGTAAAAGTTTTTGATAATAGCGTTTATAGATTAAAAAGGCTTCAAAATAATATCGGGCATCGTCTGTGGACCTCCGTGCTCGAGCCGAGAATGTTATCGAAACAATTAAAGACCTGTGAAGTGGCGGTGGGCGCATTGGGATCGCAAACCGGCAGAACACCTATTGTGGTAACTGAAGAGATGGTAAGTAATATGCGTGCGGGTTCTGTGATTATTGATGTCAGTATTGATCGCGGTGGCTGTTTTGAAACTTCGGAGATCACCACTCATGAACATCCTGTTTTCCTCAAATATGGAGTGATCCATTACTGCGTGCCGAACATTCCTTCCGGCTTTGCGCGAACTGCTTCACAGGCTATCAGTAATGTGCTGATGCCATTATTACTGGAAGCCGGGGATGAAGGAGGATTTGAGAACCTGCTTTGGCATAAGATCCATTTACGCACGGGAATCTATCTATTTAAGGGGGCACTTACCAATTTTTATTTGAGCCAGCGGTTTGATCTGAAATATACAGATTTGAACTTACTTATTGCGAGCCAGAGATAAACGTGAGACCAGGAATGTGAGTCGTGAACCCCGATGATTATCGGTTGTGTGAGGGTTAGAGGATTCGTGATTGCCGTTCGATTTTTCACGTTTCACCTATCCGGAAGCCACTTTTTCCATTTCAAAATATTTATCTGCTCATTACAAAACTCGTATTCCTGCGGATCATTTGAGCTCACTAATACCAGGCGGTGTTTACAATGGTCGTTGATCAATTTGTTATAAAGCTCTATTCCTTCTGCATCAAGATTAGTACAGGGCTCATCCAGCAGAATTATGGGCACATTAGAGAAAATTGCCTGCGCTAATTTCACCCGTTGTTTCATGCCCGAAGAATAATATCTGATTTGTTTATTGACTGCATTTTGTAGACCGACTATTTCAATGATTTTTTCTGCAGAAAAATTGGGAAGAAAAGGTTTGAATCCATGATGAAAGTCCAGGAATTCCCTTACTGTCATTTCCTCGATTACTTCCAGGTAAGGAGCACAAAAGGAAATATATTGATAAAAAGTCTCGCTCTCCAAGGTCTGTTTGCTGGCAGTGGCCTGACTGACTGATCGTGAACTGTCAAACTGTGAACTGGCTGGCTGCTGGCTGAATTGAATATTTCCCTCACTTAATTGAATTGCTCCACTCAGGACCTGTAATAAAGTAGATTTCCCTGAACCATTAGGCCCAATGATCGCATAACTATTCCCCGAGGTAAAATCGTGGTTGAGATGCCGGAAGATCCATTCCCGGTTGAACCGCTTCCCGGCATCAGTCAAAGATATCGTCATCCCCATTTTGTTTGCTGAAGCGTTTAATGATGCCGCGCTTGGAATTGCGGATGAATTGAATGATCTCGTCCCGCTCATCACTCACGGAAAATTCTTCTTCCAGGTATTCAACAGCTTGCGAAATATTCAGGCTCTTTCCGTACAGAACACGATAGATCTCCAGGATATGATTGATCTTTTCCAGCGTGAATCCTCTTCTTTTCAGGCCGATTGAATTCACACCAGCATAAGAAAGAGGATTTCGCGCAGCCTTGATATATGGAGGAACATCTTTTCCCACGAGTGAGCCGCCGCTAAGCATGGAATGTTTCCCAATTGAAACAAATTGATGAACTGCGCACATACCACCCAATATCGCCCAGTCACCAATCGTTACATGACCAGCGATCTGGGTATTGTTACTGATAATGCAGTTATCCCCAACTATACAATCGTGTGCCAGGTGGCAATAGGCCATCAAAAAACAATTCTTTCCCACTACCGTCTTTTCTTTTTCCTTCGTGCCGCGATGTATCGTTACAAATTCCCTGATAATGCAATTATCTCCGATCTCGGCAATGGAATATTCGCCTTTGTACTTGATATCCTGTGGCGCTCCTGCGATCACAGCTCCCGGGGAGATCTGGCAATTTTTCCCGATGCGCGTCCCGGGTAGCAGGGTAACATTCGACCCGATCCAGGTCCCTTCCGCGATCTCCACATCCTGGTGAATCACCGTAAAAGGATCCACTTTCACATCGACGGCCAGTTTTGCTTTAGGATGGACATATGTATGAGGATGGATCATGAATTTTAAGCGATTCTCAACAAACCATCAAAGGTAGTTGTTATGTAGCTGCGAGCTATGAGCTGCAAGCTTCAAGCCTCAAGCTTCCAGCTTTAACTAAAAACAGGAAACTATAAAACCGGAAACGCTGAAAGACGTATTTTCGCAGATTAAACATGTACAATCCCCCCGATATACTGTCCCTGGCCTATAAACAAAGCCTCATGGTCGAGGAGATGCGTGTGTTGCAGGAACGCCAGCAACAGATCCCGGGTTCAATTCATTATTCGATAAAGAGATATGAACGGAACATCCAGTGGAACATTGACGATATGGGAATGATGGTCTATCAATACAAGCAAACGGAGCCTAAAGAGAATTACCTGGAATTGCGTTTTTGCCTGAGTGGGAATGTGTATTGTCGTAAGAAAGAAACAGAATGTGACCGTTGCCAGTTGGGGGCTTCCCGGCATTGCGTTGAAAGGGTGGAAAGTGTGGATGTGGTCTGTTTCCGTTTTTCCCCGATGCAGCTTACACAGTTCGTGAAACCCAGGAAAGGAGACAGCACGCTCACCGATGATATACTGAATTTCAAGCATGAATCGTCTTTCACCAAGATCCTTCCTCTTTGTGGCAAGACCCGGATGGTGCTTGAAGCGGTGCTAAACCATACTTACACCGATACCCTGGAGAATATATATATCAATGCGCAAACGCAGATGTTATTGCTGTATTCCCTGGATTGCATGCTGGGAGAAAAAGAGATCGATGTGGTAAATTGCAAATTTCTGGCGAACGAGGCAGACCGGGAAAAGATCGTTCGGGCCAGGGAGATCCTGATTGAACATATTGGAGAACCCATCACGATCAAAGAATTAAGCCGTAAAGTGGCGATCAATGAATGTTACCTGAAAAAAGGATTTAAGGAATTGTTCGGCACCACTGTCTTTGATTTCTACCAGAGCCAGCGCATGGAACATGCGAAATATTTGCTGTATGAAAAAGGATTAAGTGTGACAGAAGTTTCGATGTTATTGGGGTATTCTTCTATTTCTCATTTTTCCACAGCATTTAAAAAACATACAGGTTTGAAGCCTTGTGAATTGTTGTTACGTTAATCCCTTCCCGTGTCGTTATTCAGGCGGGCGTTAATTCGTCTATTCGTATTAAGTATCTCCGATTCACGATTTTCTGGTCAACGAGTCAACCTGTCAGCTTTTCAATTCTTCCCACGGTAATTCATAATATCCCTGTCAAAAAGATAAAGCCCGCTCTTGTCATCCCCGATCATTTCTAATTTATCATTCAGGATACGCGCCACCCGCTCTTCTTCGATCTGCTCATTTACATACCATTGAAGGAAATTATGCGTGGCATAATCTTTTTCTGTCAGGGAAAGATTGACGAGATCATTGATGCTATCGCTGACCTGTAATTCATGTTTCAGGAATTCCTCAAACATCCTCCGAAGTGACTGAAAGGTGACCATCGGCTGTTCAATCGCCGGGATCATGGCAAAACCCCCTCGCTCATTAATAAAGCGGATCAGCTTGAGCATATGCATCCTTTCTTCATCGGATTGCTTGTAAAAAAAATCAGTCACTCCCTGCAGACCAGGTTGAATCTCTGTCCAGGCCGCCATGGCCAGGTAAGCCTGGGAAGATTCTGCTTCCATGGCCACCTGATTGTTTAACGCTTCCTGCATGAGTTTGCCTAACATAGAAATAGTTTTTTTTGAAGGTAGTTAAATCCTTTTGAACATGAATTGATATGGATCAGCAAGTATTCTTTTCCGTATGCGTAAATCATTTTCCCCTTTCCGTAATCATAAAAATATTTGCAGGCGGAATTTTGCACGCAAATCATTAATCAGCAAGAAATGTTCAGACGAATTCAATTCTTATCAGTACTCCTATTTTCTGTCACGATATTGTCAGCTCAGGATAGTTTGAAGGTCTTTCACGATGATTCTACCCAGCTCCAGCATAAATACCTTCCCGATCTCACATTGGTAGGTCGGTACAGCAAAAGCGATTATCAGCAGCTACCCGAAATCGTGGGTACCAATATTTATGCGGGAAAAAAGAACGCACTGATCGTGCTTGATAACGTACAGGGAAACGTGGTCACTAACACTATGCGACAGGTACTCGCGAAAATCCCAGGTATTCATGTTTGGGAAAGTGATCCCAGTGGAATACAGATCGGCATCGCAGCAAGGGGATTGAGCCCGAACCGCAGTTGGGAGTTTAATGTGCGGCAGAATGGGTACGATATCGCAGCCGATCCCTTCGGGTACCCGGAAGCTTACTATAATCCTCAACTACAGGCCGTACAACGCATCGAGATCGTAAGAGGGCAGGGCTCACTTCAATATGGTCCCCAGTTTGGCGGACTTGTGAATTATATTTTGCGGAATGGCAGCGAGATAAATGAGAAGTTTGAATTTGAAACACAGCAAACTATTGGTAGCAACGGCTTATTCAATAGTTATAATGCTTTTGGAGGCAGGAATAGTAAATTTCATTATTATGCTTTTTTTGATCACCGGAATGGGAATGGCTGGAGAGGAAACAGCCGGTATTACTCCAATTCAGGTTTTGGGACATTTACGTATGTTATTACACCTGCGTTTAGTTTATCAGCCGAGATCATGCGTTCGAATATCCGTAGCCAGCAACCCGGCGGACTTTCTGATCTACAGGTACTGGAAAATGCAAGACAAAGTTTTCGGAGCCGCAACTGGTTTGATATCACCTGGACCACTCCGGCGTTGATTGCCAATTACCGGCTGAATAAACATACAAAATGGAATACAAAATTGTTCGCCACGATCGGGGATCGTAACAGCGTGGGATTTTTGCAGCCGATGAATGTAAAAGATTCTATTAACCCCTCTACGCTACAGTATAACAATCGCGAAGTATTGATCGATCATTACCGCAATTATGGATTGGAGAGCCGGATCATTTCTGTCTGGAAACTGGGGCGTATCAAAAACGACTTTTCGGCAGGCATTCGTCTTTATACTGGCGAAACGCACAGGAGATCAAGTTCGAAAGGAACTACAGGCACTGATTATAGCCTGGCGATTGAAGGGAATTTTTTACGGGATATCCGGTTTGATTCACGAAATGCTGCTGTTTTTGCAGAAAACATTTTCCGGCTGAATGAACGAATTATTATCATTCCCGGATTTCGATATGAATGGTTGAAAGGAGCAGCTGGCGGTATTAACAATTCGGTGAATGGGATCCCGCAGTATTTGCAGGATATACGAAGAAGCCGGGGCTTCCTGTTAGCGGGGATCGGGGCCGAATACCATATTGTGAATACTGAAATATATGCGGGCATCGCTCAGGCTTATCGACCCATTCAATTCGCAAACCTGCAAGCGCCGCCAACAACAGATGTTGTGGATCCTTATCTCGAAGATGCCAGGGGATACAACGCTGACCTGGGGTATCGTGGAAAGCTGAAAAATTACCTGCAATTTGATATCAGCGTTTATTATTTACAATACAATAACCGGATCGGGACAGTTACTGTCAGTGGCACACCTTCTTACCGCATGATTACGAATGTGGGTAATAGTACGGCAAAAGGATTCGAAGGATATGCGGAATTCAATCCTGTAAGAGCCTTTGCAAAGAATCAGTATGCTGACCTGATCCTTTTTGTATCCTATGGATACACAGATGCAAAATACGGGAGCGATCATAAAGATGCCAATACCAGAGGCAAGCGGGTTGAAAACGCACCGGCGCATATCGTACGTGGCGGGATCACTGCCGGGTATAAGAAATTTTTATTGGCCGGCCAGGTCAATTATACCTGCGAGATCTTTTCTGATGCAAATAACACAGTAGCCGTTTCAGCGAACGGTAATACCGGGCTGATCCCTTCCTATACAATAACGGATCTTTCTGCCAGTTATCGATTTTCATCGGCTATCACAATCAAAGCTGGATTGAACAACTTATTTGATACAAAGTATTTTACCAGGCGCGCTGGTGGTTACCCGGGGCCGGGAGCTTTGCCAGGGGATGGCCGCACGTTTTTTATTAGTATCGGAGCTAAGCTTAAGAAATAGTGGTATAAATGCCTAAGTGGTTAGTTGAGTTAGGCTTACCCTGGATGCCAGGATGGTTTCATCAAGATCAGCATAGCTGAGGGCATTATTTAAGAACCAGCTTTCAAAGGCCGATGGAGGCAAATAAATTCCGCGTTCCAGCATGAGATGGAAAAATCTGCTAAATAATCTGTTATTTGCCGCTGCTGCCGTAGTGAAATCCAAAACGGGGTGATTGCTGAAATGAAGACTGATCATGGATCCGATCTGGTTGATCACGTAGGGTTGCATGCAGTCTTTTAGAATGGTTTCGAGCCCGTTTTTCAGGTACGAAGTTTTTTCTTCGAGCTCTTTATAAATGTGAGGACTGTTTTTTAATTCTTTCAGCACGGTATAACCGGCAATCATTGCTATGGGATTTCCGCTTAATGTTCCTGCCTGGTAAACTTTCCCGAGGGGAGCAATCTCTTGCATGATCTCTTTTTTGCCCCCGAATGCTCCTACTGGCAAACCCCCGCCTATTACTTTTCCATAAGTTACCAGGTCTGCCTTGATGTTGAATTTTTCCTGGGCTCCTCCTGGCGCCAACCGGAAACCTGTCATCACTTCATCAAATATGAGGACAATTTTCTCCTGGTCACAAATCCGTCTGAGTCCTTCCAAAAATCCTGGCTGAGGTAAAATGCAGCCCATGTTACCGGCAACGGGCTCAACAATAAGAGCGGCGATCTCTCCTTTATTTTGATCAATAAGAGCGTGAATAGATTCTATGTCGTTATAGCGTGCAATAAGCGTATCCACGCTTACCGTTGCGGGAACACCGGGCACATTTTGAATATTAAAAGTTGCCACTCCACTTCCCGCTTTAACCAGGAAAGCATCGGCATGTCCATGATAATGACCCTCAAATTTTATAATCTTATTCCTGCCTGTATATCCTCTCGCAAGCCGAATCGCGCTCATGCAGGCTTCCGTCCCGCTACTCACCATACGGATCATATCTACATTTGGGACCATGCTTATAATCAACTCAGCCATTTCTATTTC
>Ga0196964_10000531_pt1 | contig 22655 bp, 22 predicted proteins | sample S1_10metaG_FD_148615 | JGI IMG/M metagenome (GOLD analysis project Ga0196964, IMG submission 148615) | Soil microbial communities from Anza Borrego desert, Southern California, United States - S1_10 | ecosystem: Environmental > Terrestrial > Soil > Desert | place: USA: California | collected... | reverse complement strand
CCTCTACGGCCGCTCGACGAGCGACGACAAGGGACCGATCGTGGCCCTGATGGCGGCCCTCGACGCGGTGCGCGCCTCGGGCCGCAAGCCGTCGGTCAACATCAAGGTGTTCATCGAGGGCGAGGAAGAGGCCGGCTCTCCCAACCTGGAGCGCATCCTCGCCGCCAATCGCGATCTGCTGAAGGCCGACGCTTGGATCCTGCTCGACGGCCCCGTCCACCAGAGCCGCGCGCCCCAGGTGGTGTTCGGCGCCCGCGGCGTGGTTGGGCTGGAGATGACGGTCTACGGCCCGACGCGGCCGCTGCACGACGGCCACTACGGCAACTGGGCCCCGAACCCCGGCATGATGCTGGCCCGAATGCTGGCCGAGCTGCGCGGCGAGGACGCGCGCATCCTGATCCCGGGCTTCTATGACGACGTGCGGCCGCTGACGGAGGCCGAGCAACGGGCGATCGACGCCCTGCCGTTCATCGAGACCGAGCTGATGCGCGACCTGGGCATCGCGCGCGTCGAAGGCGCCGAGCGGGTGGTGGAGGCGACCTCGGCGCCGTCCCTGAACCTGCGCGGGATCCGGGTCGGCGGGGTCGGCGACGAGGCGGCCAACGCGGTGCCGACCGAGGCGCGCGCCTCGATCGACTTCCGCCTCGTGCCCGACCAGACGCCGGCCAGGGTGCGCGAGCGCTTCGAGGCCTGGCTGAAGGACAAGGGCTGGCGCGTCGTCGGCGCCGCGCCGACGGCGGAGGAGCGCCTGGCCCATCCGCGCGTCGTGCGGCTGGAGTGGGGTTCGGGCTATCTGGCGCTGCGCACCGACATGACCCTGCCGGCGTCGCGCGCCGTGCTCGCCGCCCTGGAGCGCTGGCAGGGCAAGCCGGTGCTGGTCGTACCCATGCTCGGCGGCAGCGTGCCGATGCACTTCTTCGCCGAGACCGGCGCCCCGGTGCTGCTCGCGCCCATGGTCAACCACGACAACAACCAGCACGCCATCAACGAGAACCTGCGGCTGCAGAACCTGTGGGACGGAGTCGAGATCTACGCCGCCCTCATCGCCGACCTCCGCTGGTAGCGGCAAGCGCCTTCGGGCGTTGACGAATCCCGCTTGGCGCGCACCGCGGGCGTGCTACGCCTTGGGGCGGGCGAGGGGATTCCATGACCGACATCGGGCGCGAGAAGATGAGCTTCGACATGGGCCGGGTGGTCGACCGGACCTTCGGCGTGCTGTCGGCCAACATCGGCGTCTTCGCCGTGCTCGGCCTGCTGCTGTCGGTGCTTCCCGAGGCGGGCCTGGCGTGGGTCCAGACCCGGTACCTGACCCCCGACCCCGCCAATCCGACCGGCCTCTACATGACCGGGACCTTCTGGCTCTTCACCTTGGGTAGTGCGCTCGTCGGCATCATCCTGCAGTGCCTGATGCAGGCCTCGGTCATCCACACCGCGGTGGCGGACCTCAAGGGCCGCTCGGCGGGGACGGGCGAAGCTCTGAGCGTCGCCTTCGCCAACCTGGTCCCGCTGTTCCTGCTGGCGCTGCTGATGGCGCTGGGGATCTTCGCAGGCCTGATCCTGCTGATCGTGCCGGGCATCTTCCTGGCGGTGGCCTGGATGGTCGCTGTGCCGGCCATGGTGGTCGAGAAGAAGAGCGTCGTCGAAAGCCTGGAACGCAGCTGGCGGCTGACCGAGAACAATCGCTGGTGGCTGGTGCTGATCACCCTCGTGTTCCTGCTGGGGGTGTGGTTCGTCTCGGCGGTCGTCGTCGGCATCGGCATAGCCGTGCTCGGCGCGGTGACCGGAGGCTTCGAGCAGGCCGCCGCCTGGGCGACCATCATCATCGCCCCGATCATCACGGCGGTCAGCGCGGTGATCGGCTCGGTCGGGGTGGCCGCGATCTACTTCGAGCTGCGATCGATCAAGGAAGGCGTCGGCGTCGATGACCTGGCCAGGGTGTTCGAGTAGACCTCAGACGTCGTGCTTGTCGCGACGGCGACGGCCCATCAGCAGGCGCGCCTCCAGCCGCCCGCGCAGGCCGGCGTAATAGGCGCTGAGGAAATCGTAGTCGCTCTCGTTCGGATCGATGGCCCAGCCGATCTTGTTGGCGATGCGGTCGGCGACCGCCCGCATCGTCTTGCGGTCGCGCAGGCGCAGGACGTCCTCCAGCACGTGCAGCTCCTTGATGCCGTAGGCGTCGAGCTGGGCGGTGGTGAAGGCGTGCCGCTCCTTCTTCTCGCTGGCCACGTCGGCCAGGTCGCGGGCCAGCCCCTGCTTGGGCGTGCGCACCACCCAGGTGCCGCCCACCAGGTCGCCGGCGCGCAGCCGGTCGCGGTTGAACAGCGGGAAGAACAGGAACACCGAGCACCAGGCGATGCCCAGCAGCAGGGTCCAGCCGCCGACGTCGCCGTGGCTGACCGCCAGGCCCAGCACGGTCAGGGGCATGAACACCTCGAGCTCGCGCATGGCGTTGCGGGCGAACACCGCCTCGGCCCGGAGGCGTCCGCCGTCGCGGGCGGCCACCCGCAGGCCGAGCGCCCGCTTGCCGGGCGTGGCCGCGCGCGGCGACAGCTCGAAGACGGTGAAGTAGGCGTTGCGCAGCAGGAACGAGCCGACCAGCCAGATTATGGTCGCGACGTCGGCCCCGAGGCTCGGCTGCGAGCCCGGCACGACGCCCTGGGCGGAGGCGGCTGCGAACCCGGCGAGGATGGTCAGAAGGATCAGCGCGCCGACGATGATCAGCATGTCGATCAGGAAGGCCGAGGCGCGCTGGCCGGCGTCGGCGATGCGCAGGCGCAGGTCCACGCCCTCTGGCGTGATCAGGGTGCGCTGCGCCTTGTCGGTCACGACCGCGGCGGCGGGTCCGGTGTTACTGGCCATCGGTCGCCTCCCGCCGGCGAGGCCCGTAGAAGTAGAGGCCCCACATCAGGGCGGTGAGCACGGCGACGCCGTAGCGGGTCCAGTCGCTGGTGATCAGCTGGCGGCCGAAGCCCTCGAGCAGGCCGGCGAAGAACAGCATCACCACCACCCCGGCCATCACCGTGGCCGCGCTCCGTCCGGCCTGGGCGGCGGCCTCCAGCCGGGTTCGCGTCCCGGGGAAGGCGATGGCCCAGCCGATGCGGAAGCCGGCGGCGCCGGCGAGGATGCCGGCGAACAGCTCGGTGACCCCGTGGATCATCAGCCAGCCGCCCAGCTCGAAGCCGAGGCCCCGGCTGGAAAACAGCGCCATGAAGGCGCCGAAGATCGCCCCGTTGTAGGTCTCCAGCACCGCCGTGGGCACGCCGAAGGCGAAGCCGAGCGCGAACTCAAGCAGCGAGACCTGGGAGTTGTGGGTGAACAGGGCGGTGGCGAACACCGACAGGCCGCTCTCGCCGCCGCCGTCGTAGAGGGTCGCGCGCAGGCTCTCGGTGGTGGCGGTCGGGTCGCGCCCGCCCGCCAGGCCCTGGGGCACGAAGGCGTAGTACCAGTCGGGGTCCTGGGCCACGAGCAGCCAGGCCGCCACGACGCCGAGGAAGAAGAACCCCGCCGAGACCAGGGTCTCGCGCCAATGCGACTGCACCGCCCGCGGCCACTCGCGGGCGAAGAAGCTGCTGAGCCGGCCCCACACCGTCGACCGGGCGCCGTAGACGAAGAAGTAGGCCCGCGCGGTCAGGGTCTCGAGGTAGTCGATCAGGCTGCGGTCGAGCGAGGTGGCGCGCGCCACCGACAGCGAGGAAAGCGCGGCGCGGTATAGCACCGGCACGGCCAGGATCTCGTCGTCGCTGAGGCTGGACGGCGAGCCGCGCTCGACCTTGTCCATGAGGTGCTCCAGCCGCCGCCAGTCGGCTTCGCGTTCCTGCCGGAACCTCTGGCTCTTCAGGCGCAGCTCGGCCACGGCCATCCCCTCACAACAGATCCCGACGCTTGAGGTCGAGGTAGGCGTTGAGCAGCTCCGGGCCCATCCGCTCGACCGGCGCGTCGACCACGTGCACGCCCATGCGGCGCAGCCGGTTGATCACCACCTCGCGCTCGCGCAGCAGCGCCCCGGCCACGACCGCGCGCGAGACGTCCTCGGCCTCGGCGGGCTCGGCCTCGGCCAGGGTCTCCAGCTCCTCGTCGCGCATCAGCACGAACAGCACCAGATGCCGTCGCAGCAGGCGGCCGACGTTCTCGATCATCAGCTCGGCGTTGGTGGAGTCGGTGAACTCGGTGAACACCACGATCAGCGAGCGCCGCTGCAGATCCCCCGCCAGCGAGGTCAGGCCCAGGGTGTAGTTGGTCTCCTCGGCCGAGTAGTCGACCCGGGCGGCCAGCCGCTGCAGCATGGGGAAGGCTCCGACGCCCGAGACCGCGCCCGATACCACGCGCGGCTTGGCGTCGAAGGCGAACAGGCCGGCGCGGTCGCCGTTCTTCAGGCACACGTAGGCCAGGATCAGCGAGGCGTTGATCGCCCGGTCGATGCGCGGCTGGCCCTTGACCGGCTCGCACATCACCCGGCCGGTGTCGATGGCCAGCACGATCTGGTGGTTGCGCTCGGTGCGGAACTCCTTCGCCAGCAGCGCCGTGTGGCGGGCCGACTGCTTCCAGTCGACGGTGCGCCGGTCCATGCCGCGCTGGAAGTCGCGCAGGGCGTGGAACTCCGAGCCTTCGCCGGTCTCGATCTGGGCCTTGACGCCGAACATGGCGTCGCGCGCGAACAGGCGCACGGCCTCGTCCTTAACGCCCTGGATGTTGGGGCCGATGGGCATGGCCAGGTCGAGGGGTTGGTCCAGCTGCTTCCAGACCAGGCCGAGCGGGCCGCGCCAGCGCGCCCACAGCCGGTTGAGGATGGCCTGGCCGCGGCGCTCGGGCGTCACCTCGAACCGGGTCTGCACGCCGCCGGCCGACAGCGGCAGCCGCACCGGCTTGAGCGCCAGGCCGAGCCGCGGGTCGCCCTCCAGCACCGCCTCGATTTCCGGCGGCCGGGCCCCGGCGGTGAAGCGCGCCCTGACGTCGATGCCGGCGGTCGAACCGATGGCCACGTAAGGCGGCGCGTCGACCACCGCCTGGAACCGGTGGCGCGACCCGGCCAGCACCGTGTCGGCCAGCAACAGGCTGAAGACAACGAGGATCCAGCCCGGGCCGGCCAGCCACAGCGCCGGGTGCAGCACGCCGATCAGGAGCGCGACCGGCGCCCCCGCCGCCAGCAACAGCACGGCCCGGCGCGTGGGGTAGATCATCGCGGCGCGGCTGTCTGTTCGACCAGGGCCATGACCGCCTGGTCGACCTTGCGGCCCTCGATCTCGGCCGCCGGCGACAGGATCACGCGGTGGCGCAGCGCGGGCAGGGCGAGCGCCTTCACGTCGTCGGGGATGACGTAGTCGCGGCCCTCGAGCGCGGCGCGGGCCCGCGAGGCGATGGCCAGCATGGCCGCGGCGCGGGGCGAGGCGCCGGTCTCGATCTCGGCCGAGGTCCGCGTCGCGCGCACCAGGTCGACGATGTAGCCGATCACCTCGTCGGTCAGGCGTACGCCGGCCACCGCGCCGACGGCGGCGGTGATCGTCTGCTGGTCGGCCACCGGCTCGACACCCAGCTCCGCCGGGTCGGGGAAGCCCGTGCGCATGCCGTGGGAGGTGACGATGGCCGTCTCCTCCTCGCGCGACGGGTATTCCAGCACCTGCTTGAACAGGAAGCGGTCCAGCTGGGCCTCGGGCAGGGGATAGGTGCCCTGCTGCTCGATCGGGTTCTGGGTGGCGATGACGGTGAAGCGCGGGCTGAGCGTGTGCTCCTTGCCGTCGATGGTCACCGAGCGCTCCTGCATGGCCTCCAGCAGCGCCGCCTGGGTCTTGGGCGGGGTGCGGTTGATCTCGTCGGCCAGCAGCACGTCGCAGAACACCGGCCCCTTGGTCAGGGTGAAGGCCGAGGTCTGGAAGTTGAACAGGTTGGTGCCGATGATGTCGCCGGGCATCAGGTCGGGCGTGAACTGGATGCGCCCGAAGTCGAGGCCCAGGGTGCGGGCGAAGGTCTGGGCCAGCAGGGTCTTGGCCGTGCCCGGCGGCCCTTCCAGCAGCACGTGGCCGCCGGCGAACAGCGCGGTCAGCATCAGGTCCACCGTGTGCGACTGGCCGATCACCGCCTTGGCGATCTCGGAGCGCATGCGCTCGGCGATCGGCTTCACATCATTGACGTGCACGGGTCATCTCCAGTTTCCAGCGGTGCAGGTTGCGGGCGACCCTGAGCAGGTCGCCCGGCGTCTTGGCGGCGCGCGCCTCGGCGGCGAGCGCGGTGAAGGTCTGGGTCGCGCCGAGGCGCGCGCCGACGCGGTCGAGGAAGGCGTCCAGGGCCTCGCCCTCGAGGTTGCGCGGCGCGGCCACCGCCCGGGCGACGCCGCTCCGGACCAGGGCCGCGTAGGGGACGGCCATGCGGTGCTCGCGGCGCGCCAGGCGGATCAGCTCGGCGGTGTTGTCGGCCAGCGCCCGCTTGCCCAGCGCGATGGCGCGGGCGGCCTCGCGGGCGGGCCCGAAGCGCACGGCCGCCTGGAAGGCCACCAGCAGGGCGGCGGCCAGCAGGCACAGGGTCGCGCCCAGCAGCGGCGGCTCCAGCATCAGCTTCAGCAGGTTCCGCGTGCGCGTCAGCCCGTGCAGGGTCAGGTCGAAGATCACCGGGCCGTCGCCGACCCAGATCAGCTGCAGCAGGTCGTCGGCCGCCGCCGCCCGCCGGACGTCCTTGAGGCCGTGGGTGTTGAGCAGGTCCGGCTCGGCCAGGACGTAGACCCGCGTCCTGGCGTGCATGGCCACCACCGGGACGCCGGCGCCGTCGACCAGCACCGGGATCCAGTCCGGGCCGGAGATGGTCTGCAGGAACCGCACGCGCCCCAGCGGTCCGCCGAAGGCTTCGCCGTTCGGCCGGTACAGCTGCAGTTCGGCGTCGTCGCCGCGGCGGGCCACGGCGGCCTTGAGCTTGCCGATCGGGTTGGTCACGCCCCGCTCGCCCACCAGCCCGCGCGCCTGCACCCAGCCGGGCCGCTGCGGGTGCCCCCGCACCTCCCATTTCGGCAGCACGACGAGGGTCGGACCATCGTGGCGGATCTGTTCGAGCGCCGCGTCGTCGTGCCATTCGCCCGGCGTCAGGATGAGCAGGCCGTCGGCCGAACTGGGCCCCAGCGGCCCGCGGCTCAGCACCACCGGCCGGCCCTCCGCGGGCAGCAGGCGGGTCAGGGCGGCGAAGCCGATGGCCGAGCGCGACATGGCGTGGGCGCCGCCGTTGTCGCCGCGCTGCAGGTCCGGCGCGTAGGCCGACAGCACCATCACCCCGGCGAAGGAGAAGACGCCGACCAGGATCAGGATCAGCACGGTGCGGGCGGAGAAGCCGCCCTTGGCGGCGGTCGCTTCGGCGGCGGGGACGGTCATCGGCTCCACCCCGCGGGCAGGGCGAAGGCCTCGTAGGCCTGGCGGCACTGGACGAAGGTGTCGCGGTCGACGTCGCGGCCGCCGAACAGGCTGCGCTCGACCGCCTCGGCGATCAGGCGAAAGGCCGGCCGCGCCGACGGGGGCAGGGCCTGCAGCGAGGCGATCTCGCGGGCGGTGAAGGCGCGCTTGACGGTGTGCGGCCGGCGGCTGTCGATGTCCTGGATGCTGCGGATCAGGAGCAGGCGCACGGCCTCGGCGAAGCGCCCTTCCGCGGCCAGCCGGTCGGCGTCGGCCAGCAGGGTGCGCGCCGCCGATTCCTCGGGCCGCCAGTCGGGCTCGCTCACCTTGGGCTGGTCGGCCTTGGGCCGCCGCTCGAGGCGCAGGCGGGCCAGCTCGCGCACGATGAAGAACAGGACCAGGGCGACGATCAGGGCCAGTCCGCCCCAGAAGACGAACTGCATGATTGGCCCCAGGGCGTTCATGAAGTCGCCGAAGGCGGTCATCCAGTCGGGGCGGTCGACCGGCGGGCGCGGCGGCTGGGGTGTGGCGGCGTCGAGGTCGAACTGCAGGCTGCGATCCTCGAGCAGGCGCCGGTGGGCGTCCTCGAAGGTCTGTGCCGAGCCCTGAGCGGGCGCCTTAGCCATACGCCCCCCAGCGCGATGCAACCGGAGCGGACCTTGGCCAAAAGCCGCGCGTTCGTCGAGGCCGATTTCGCCGCGGGCTCCGCCGTTCAGCGCACGGGGTCGGTGTTGGGGTGGTGGTCGTCGTCGTCGACGGCCGGCTCGGGTTCGCCGAGCAGCGCGCGCAGACGCTGCGCCGACACCCCCAGCCGATGGCCGATCTCGGCGTCGGTCAGGCCCTCCAGCCGCCAAGCGGCGATCACGTCGCGATCAAGGTCCACGGCATCGGAATGCCCTAGGCGCGGTGCGGTTGCCGCGGCCGCGCAGTTCCGCTGTTCACCGAATCATTTGGCGCCCGTGACGCAGCAGTCTTCCGGAATCGGAGCCGGGTTGTCCGACTTGATCCAGCAGACCGCATGCGGAGCCTGGTAACCCGGCTTGACGTAGGTCCACGACCGACAGGCCGCTTCCTTGGCGCAGGCCGCCTCGCATCGACCGGGATCGGCGGTCTCGAGGTCGAGGCGGCCGCCGATGTTCGTGCCGTAGCGCGCCTGGCCGTCGGTCCAGGCGCTCGGTACCGGGACGGCGGTCTGGCCGGGACCGTAGTAGGGCTGGGCGTATGCGGACGACGCGGCTGCTTGCGCGGCGGGCACGGCGACGGTTGGCCCGACGCAGACGCCCTTCGTGTCCCGTTCACCTGCGCCGGCTCGCCGCACGAATTGCCCCCCCACCCAGACCTGCCGCTCGCACACCCAGCCGTTGTGGCAGTCTCGGGCGGTCTGGCAGGCCTCCCGGCAACGGCCGTTGGCGCAGACCAGCGGCTCCTGACAGTCGCCGTTGAAGGTGCACTGGGCGGAATAGACGCGTGGTTGCGCTTCGACCCGGCCCGGTTCGATGCTCATGAACACGGCTGTCCCGAGCAGTAGGCTGGTGAAGGCGAGGGCCGTCGCCGACGGCCGCGAAGTCCTGAACATGAGGGCGCTCCCCGCAGATGTTCCGACCAGCGTGACCGTTGGCCCGCCGCAACGCAAGTTCGCCGAACACCGTTATTGCCAAGCCGGAAAATTCTCGCATAACCTTCAGCAAAAGAACCGGCTGGGGGGCGGGGGTTATGAGGCGGTTGGCAGCGGCGGGCGCGGTGCTCCTGCTTGGCCTGGTGTCCGGCGCACACGCTCAGAGCTACGTCTACGAGGCGGTCTCCGAGGCCGGCATGCGGCAGACCGGTCAGGTCGAGGCTGCCGGAATCGTCTGGACCTGCAACACCAAGTCGTGCGTCAGCGAGGGGCCGTGGCCCGAGCCGGGGATGGAGGCCTGTCGAGCGCTCGCCCGCGCCGTCGGCCCCCTCGCCAGCTACGGTCATCAGAAGGCTCAGTTCGACGCCGCGCAACTGGCCGAGTGCAACGGCAAGGCCGGCGGAAAACCCGCCACCGCCGCCGACACGTCGCTCACGCTCGTCGCGCCGCCCGTGGCGGTCGCGCCGCCCGTGCTGACGGCGCCGTCCATCAGTGCGGGCCAGCGGCTTCCGCGTCCGTTCGAAACCCGTCAGGACTGCGCCGAATGTCCGGTGATGATCTGGGTGCCGGGCGGAACCTTCGGCATGGGCGCGCCGACGGATCGGGGAGCCGAGGAGGTCGTCGTCGATCCACAGTCGTTCTGGGCCAACGAGCCCCGGGTGCAGGATCTGCCGAACGGCGACGTCCGGGTGCGGCTCGCCTGGGGCTACTCCGCCGCCTTGCCGCGGCGGACGGTGACCGTGCAGGGCTACTGGTTGGGCAAGTTCGAGGTCACCCAGGCCCAATGGGACGCTTGCGTTCGCGCCGGGGCGTGCCGCGCGCCGCATGACGCCGCCCATTTCACCAGCGGTCCGAACCATCCGATCACGCACGTGAACTTCTACGACCTCCAGGCGTACGTGCGCTGGCTGTCGGCCCGCACCGGCCGGCGCTATCGCCTGCCGAGCGAGGCCGAGTGGGAATACGCGGCCCGCGCCGGGGTCGACCAGCCGCGCTGGTGGGGGCCCCTCGACGAGGCGTGCCGTTACGAGAACATCGCGGACCGCGGCGACTACATAAGCCAGCGCGGAATCGGTTGCCGCGACGGCTACCTCCTGCAGGCCCCCGTGGGCGCCTTTCCGCCGAATCCGTGGGGTTTCCACGACATGCTCGGGAACGTCGGCGAGATGGTCCAGGACGTTTTCATAAGCGGCTACGCCGGCGTCCCGAACGACGGCGCCGCCTTCGATCCGCCTGGCGGCGGCATGCGCGTGATCCGCGGCTTCGCCATCCAGGACGCGAGCTACGCCAACGTCTGGCTGAGGCACTTCACCGAACAGGGCCACGAGCAGGTCACCGGGGGCGTGGCGACGCCCGGCGCCGAGGATTGCGGGCCCGAGCGCGCCTGCGGCTACGACTTCGGCTTCCGGGTCGCCGCCGACTGATCCCGCGGCTCGCCAACCGACGGCGCATCCCGTAGGGATGCCGGCGGATCGTACGGGGCGTACCGGGCATGAGCGGCTTTTTCGTGGGGCGCAGCACCTGGGACCTGGACTTCGTGGTGCAGGCCTATCCCGACGAGGACACCAAGGTCCGCGCCGACAAGCTGCTGTCCATGGCCGGCGGGCCGGGGCTCAACGCGGCGGTGGTCTACGCCGCCTTCGGCTTCCCGGCGACGCTCTACAGCGTCGTCGGCTCGGGGCGCCTGGCGGACGCCGTGCGCGAGGACGTCGGCGGTTTCCGCGTGCGCATCATCGACGCCGCGCCCGGCCAGCACGACGTGCTGCCGGTGTCGAGCGTGGTGGTGAACGAGGTCAAGGCGACGCGCACGGTCGTCTCCTCCAACCCCCAGGTGGAGGTGCAGCGGCCGACCGAGGAGGTCTGGCGCACCCTCGAAGGCTCGCGGGTGGTGCTGATCGACGGCCACATCCCCGACCTCGCCCTGCCGGTCATCCGCGAGGCCAAGCGGCGCGGCATCCCGGTGGTCATGGACGGCGGCAACTGGCGCGAGGTGCACGCCGAGCTCCTGCCCTTCGTCGACTACGCCGTGGTCTCGGAGCAGTTCCTGCCGCCGGGGACGAGGACCGCCGACGAGGTGTTCGCCCACCTCGAGGACGTGGGCGTCGCCCACGTCGCCATCACCCGCGGCGAGCGGCCGCTGAGCTGGCGCGCGGACGGCGAGGGCGGCGACATCGCGCCGCCGACGGTGGAGGCGGTCGACACGCTGGGGGCCGGCGACATCTTCCACGGCGCCTTCTGCTGGTCGCTCGTCCAGCAGGGCGATTTCGTCGCGGCGCTGCGCTTCGCCGCCGAGGTGGCCGCCTTCTCCACCACAATGTGGGGCACGCGCAGCTGGATCCCGGCCTGGCTGGAGCGCACGAAAAAGGGCTGACCGAAGCGGCCAGCCCCCGTTCGTTCAGGCCTGTCGGCCGGAAATCAGGTGTCGCCGTCGGCGATGTCGGCGATCAGGCCGCTCATGCGCTCGCCGCCGGCGCCGGTGACCGTGTGGCCCTCGTCGATCACGCCGGGCTTGGCCACGCGGACGGCCTCTTCGGCCTTGGCTTCGGTCTCGGGGGTCTGGGTCTTGTCTTGTTCGGACATGGGGAGATTCCGTCTCGATGAATGCGGCCGCACCCGGCCGGGCGCGCAATCTGTCACAGGCCGCCGCGGATGTCATGGCTAACGGCGGTCCGCGAACCGCGGATCGGGCGCCGGCGTCGGATCGGGAACTTGGAGGCCCGGCCCGGAATCGAACCGGGGTACACGGATTTGCAGTCCGCTGCGTAACCACTCCGCCACCGGGCCACCGGCGCGAAATTCGCGAGGGCGGAGGGCTATCAGATCGCCTTTCGCCCCGCAACGCGCTCGTAAGCAATTGGCGCTGTTGCGGTTCGCCCGCCACTGCGACCCTTCCGCGCGCGCCGCCGTCTATTGCCGTCCCGCGCGGCGCGGACCTATAAGCGCCGCGGCTTCCCGCTCACCCCGAAAGGCGGCGCAATGGACTACCTCTCGGCGCGCATCAACATGGTCGAGTCCCAGGTGCGGACCAACGACGTCACCCTGGCCGAGCTTCAGCGCGCCATGCGCACCGTGGCCCGCGAGCGCCTGTGCGCGCCGGCCCGCGCCTTCGCCGCCTACGCCGAGGTCGAGGTCGAGATCGCGCCGGGCCGCTGGCTGATGAAGCCGCGCGACATCGCCAAGCTGCTGCAGGCGGTCCAGCCGCGCGCCGGCGAGCGGGCCCTGGCCATCGCCGCCCCCTACGCCGCCGCCGTGCTGGCCGAGATGGGCCTGGAGGTCACCGCCCAGGAAGGCGACGCCCGCGCCGCCGCCGTGGTCGAGCAGGGCCTGCGCGACTACGGCGCCGCGCTGGAGGTGAGCGATCTGGCGACGCCGGTCGGCGAGGGCTGGGACATCATCGTCTGCGAGGCGGCGGTGGCCGAGGCGCCGCGCGCCTGGCTCGACGCCCTGAAGCCGGGCGGCCGCCTCGCGGTGGTGCTGCGCGACGGGCCGGTGGGCAAGGCGCGGCTGTTCCTGCGTGACGAACGCGCCGCATCCTCGCGCGAACTGTTCGACGCCACGCCGCCGGTGCTGGCGGGTTTCGAGCGGGCGCCTACATTTCAGTTCTGAGGGCGACGGAAGTCCCTGTCGTCTACGTGAAAAAAGCTTAACTGGCCTTGCCCTAGTTAGGTCGTCACTGGGTGACTATAGAACACGCGTCCGCTCCGCGGCCGTAAGGGGATAAACGCATATGTCTCACCGTCGTCGCGCGCTTTGGTCCGGCGCGGCCGTGGCTCTGGTGCTCTCGCTGCAGGCCGGCGCCGCCTGGGCGGCCGAAACCCTCGCGGATGCCGTGGCTCTCGCCTACGAGACCAACCCCACGCTGCAGGCGCAGCGCGCCAACCAGCGGGCGCTGGACGAGACCTATGTGCAGGCGCGCACGGCGCTGCGTCCTACCGCCGACGTCGGCGTCACCGCCACCTACACCGACGCGTCCACCTTCGGCGAAAGTGATTCGGGCAGCCTCAGCCTCTCGGCCGAGCAGCCGCTCTACACCGGCGGCCGCGCCATCCGAGGCATCGACGCCGCCCACGCCGACGTGCTGCAGGGCCGCGAGAACCTGCGCGCCGTCGAGGCCCAGATCCTGGCCAGCGTCGTCCAGGCCTTCGTCGACGTCCGCCGCGACACCGAGGCCCTGCGCATCAACCAGGAGAACGTCGCGGTCCTCCAGCGCCAGCTCGACGAGGCGTCGGCCCGCTTCGAGGTCGGCGAGATCACCCGCACCGACGTGGCCCAGGCCGAGGCGCGCCTCGCCGCTTCTCAGGCCTCCCTGGCCGCGGCCCAGGCCAACCTCTCGGTCAGCCGCGCCGCCTACGCCGCGGTCGTCGGCCAGTCGCCGGGCGATCTCGCGCCCGAGCCGCCGCTGCCGGGCGTGCCGACCACCTTCGACGAGGCGATCAACGTCGCCGAGCGCGAGAACCCCGAGGTCCGGGCCGCCCAGCGCGGCGAGGAGGCGGCCGAGGCCCGCGTCGCCCAGGCGCGCGCCCAGTACAACCCGACGGTCGGCCTGCGCGCCACCTACGGGACCAGCGACACGCTCGACGACTTCGCCTCCAACTTCACCGACAACGACTCCATCACCGCCAGCGCCACCGTCTCGGTGCCGCTGTTCACCGGCGGCCTGAACGGCTCGCGGGTGCGCCAGGCGCTGGAGCGCTCCAACTCGGCCCGCGTCGCGGTCGAGGCCGCGCGCCGCGAGGTGCTGCGCGACGTCAGCCAGAGCTGGGCGACCCTGCTGTCCGCCCGCGCGGCCCTGGCGGCCAACGAGGAGCAGGTCCGCGCCGCCCAGATCGCCGCCGAGGGCGTCCGCCAGGAGGCCCAGGTCGGGCTGCGCACCACCCTCGACGTGCTCAACGCCGAGCTCGAGCTGCGCAACGCCCAGCTGGCCCTGATCAACGCCCGCCGCGACCAGTACGTGGCGACCGCGCTGCTGCTGTCGGCCATGGGCCGGCTGGAGGCGGTCAACCTGGTGGCCGGCGTCGAGGTCTACGACCCGGCCCGCAACTTCAACCGCGTGCGCAACAAGGGCGCCGTGCTGTGGGAGCCGGTGGTCGAGGCCATCGACCGCATCGCCGCCCCGACCGGCGAGCACCCCGACAACGACACCGACGCCCCGATCGACACCCAGCTGGAGGCCATCGCCACCAACCCGCAGAGCTCGCCGGTCCAGCCTCCGCGCTAAGCCTTGCGGTAAGCCTTCCTTGACGGTTGCGGGCGACCGTCGTTCCCGTTTGCGGGAACACGGTTTCCCCCGTAGGGTGTACGCCCTTTTCCACGTTCGCCAGCAGAGCCGACGCGCGCATGTCTGAACAGACCGCCCAAGAACCGACCATGGAGGAAATCCTCGCCTCCATCCGCCGAATCATCTCGGAGGACGACGCGCCGGCCGGCGAAGCCAAGACCGAGGCCCCCGCGGCCGAGCCCGAGCCCTCGCCCGCGCTGATGGACGAGACCCCCTCGGTGCAGGCCGAGGAGGAGGTGCTGGAGCTGACCGAGCGCGTCGAGGAGCCCGCGCCGGTCGAGACCATCGGCGACATCGAGGCCGCCCCGCGTTTCGAGGCGCCGCCGCCCCCAGCGCCGGAGCCCGAGCCTGCCTTTGTCGCCCCGACCCCGCAGTACCAGATGGGCGCGGCCACGGCGGTGGCCGGCGGCACGACCATCGAGGAGCTGGTGCGCTCGATCCTCGAGCCGAAGATCCGCGAGTGGGCGGACCAGAACCTCGACAGCATCATGCGCGAGATCGTGCGCGAGAAGTTCGAGCGAGTATTCAAGTAGCGGGCCGTCGCTTCGCAAGCGCGGCGTGATATAGGGCGGGCGACAACCCGCCCCGGCCGCCCCCGTTCCCGACCACATCCTGGAGACGCCGGCGGCGCCGCTTCCGCGACGCCGTCGATACGCCATGCTTGACAAGACCTTCGATCCCAAATCCGTCGAACCGCGCCTCTACGAGCGATGGGAGACCTCCGGCGTCTTCGCGCCCGAGCACGCCCTGGCGCGGAACCCCGACGCCGAGGCCTTCTCGATCGTCATCCCGCCGCCCAACGTCACCGGCTCGCTGCACATCGGCCATGCGCTGAACAACACCCTGCAGGACGTGCTGACCCGCTTCGAGCGCATGCGCGGCAAGGCGGCGCTGTGGCTGCCGGGCACCGACCACGCGGGCATCGCCACCCAGATGGTGGTCGAGCGGCAGCTGGCCGAGCAGGGCGACATCGGCCGCCGCGACATGGGCCGCGAGACCTTCGTGGCCAAGGTCTGGGAGTGGAAGGCGGAGTCCGGCGGCACCATCGTGCGCCAGCTGCGCCGGCTGGGGGCGTCCTGCGACTGGAGCCGCGAGCGCTTCACCCTCGACGAGGGCCTGTCGGCCGCCGTGCGCAAGGTGTTCGTCCGCCTCTACAAGGATGGGCTGATCTACCGCGACAAGCGGCTGGTGAACTGGGACCCGAAGTTCCAGACCGCCATCTCCGACCTGGAGGTGCAGCAGAAGGAGGTCGACGGGGCCTACTACCACTTCGCCTATCCGCTCGAGGACGGCTCCGGCGAGATCGTGGTGGCCACGACGCGGCCCGAAACCATGCTGGGCGACACGGCGGTGGCGGTGCACCCATCCGACGAGCGCTACACGCACCTGGTCGGCAAGGCGGTGCGCCTGCCGATCGCCGACCGCGTCGTTCCGATCGTCGCCGACGAGTACGCCGACCCGGAGAAGGGCTCCGGCGCGGTGAAGATCACTCCGGCCCACGACTTCAACGACTTCCAGGTCGGCAAGCGGCACAAACTGCCGCTGATCAACATCCTCGACCCCGAGGCGCGCCTGAACGACGCCGTCCCGGAGGGCTACCGCGGGCTCGACCGCTTCGAGGCGCGCAAGAAGGTCATCGCCCGCTTCGAGGAGCTGGGCTTGCTGCGCGAGATCGAGAAGGTCAGGCACCAGGTGCCCCACGGCGACCGCTCGGGCGTGGTCATCGAGCCCTACCTGACCGACCAGTGGTACGTCGACGCCAAGACCCTGGCCCAGCCGGCGATGAAGGCGGTCGAGGACGGCAGGACCGTGTTCGAGCCGAGGAACTGGGAGAAGACCTACTTCGAGTGGCTGAGGAACATCGAGCCCTGGTGCGTCTCGCGCCAGCTCTGGTGGGGCCACCGCATCCCGGCCTGGTACGGCCCCGACGGCCACATCTTCGTCGAGGAGACGGAGGAGGAGGCGCGGGCGGCCGCGCGCGCCCACTACGGCGAGGACCGCGAGCTAAGCCAGGACGAGGACGTGCTCGACACCTGGTTCTCCTCGGCGCTGTGGCCGTTCTCGACCATGGGCTGGCCCGACGAGACCGAGGACCTGAAGCGCTTCTATCCGACCAGCACCCTGGTGACCGGCTTCGACATCATCTTCTTCTGGGTCGCCCGGATGATGATGATGGGCCTCCACTTCATGGGCGAGGTCCCGTTCGACCGCGTGTTCATCAACGCCCTGGTGCTCGACGCCAAGGGTCAGAAGATGTCCAAGTCCAAGGGCAACGTCATCGACCCGCTGGACCTCGTCGACCGATACGGCGCCGACGCGGTGCGCTTCACCCTGACCGCCATGTCCGGCCAGGCGCGCTCCATCAGCATGTCCGAGCAGCGCGTTGAAGGATATCGCAATTTTGGCACCAAGCTGTGGAACGCAGCACGCTTCTGCCAGATGAACGAATGCGTGCGCGTGGAGGGATTCGACCCCGCCGCGGTGAAGCTGACGCTGAACCGCTGGATCCGCGGCGAGGCGGTGAAGACCAGCAAGGCGGTGACCGCGGCCCTGGAGGCCTGCGCCTTCGACGACGCCGCCTCGGCGCTCTACCGCTTCATCTGGAACGTCTTCTGCGACTGGTACCTGGAGCTGGCCAAGCCGCTGCTGAACGGCGACGACGAGGCCGCCAAGGCCGAGACACGCGCCACCGCCGCCTGGGTGCTGGACGAGATCCTCAAGCTGCTGCACCCGGTGTCGCCCTTCATCACCGAGGAGCTGTGGGCCGAGCTCGCGGCCTTCGGCGGGCCGAAGCGCGAGACCATGCTGATCGAGGCCGAATGGCCGGCGCTGCCCGACGCCTGGGTCGACGCCGCGGCCGAGGACGAGATCGGCTGGCTGATCGAGCTGGTCAGCGAGGTGCGCTCGATCCGTTCCGAGATGAACGTGCCGCCGTCCGCCCGCGCGCCCCTGACCCTGACCGGGGCGGAGGCCGTGACGCGCGAGCGCATGGTCCGCCACCGCGAGCTGATCGCTACCCTGGCCCGGGTCTCGGACCTGCGCGAGGCCGACGCCCCGCCCCAGGGCGCGGTGCCCTTCGTCATCGGCGAGGCGACCGCCGCGCTGTCGATCGCCGAGTTCATCGACCTGGCCGCCGAACGCGCCCGCCTCAGCAAGGAGGTCGCCGGCTTCGACGCCGAGATCGAGCGCAATGCGAAGAAGCTCGGCAACGCCGACTTCATCGCCCGCGCCCGCAAGGAGGTGGTCGAGGAGACCCGCGAGAAGCTGGCCGAAGCCGAGGCCGCCAAGGCCAAGCTGGAGGCGGCGCTGGGTCGGCTGGAGGCGGTGGGGTGAAAGTCGGGCTGGAAATCCTCGTCCTTCGACAGGCTCAGGATGAGGATTTCTCCGGCGTCGCGTGGTTCTCCGCGAACCTTTCATTCGACCTCCTCCTGAGCCTGTCGAAGGACGAGGTCGTGGCGCGCCGATGAAACGCCGGATCGACCAGTTGCTTGTCGACCGCGGCCTGTTCGAGAGCCGCGCCCGGGCCCGCGCGGCCATCGAGGCCGGGCAGGTCAGGGCCGCCGGCCGCGTCGTCGCCAAGCCGTCCGAGCCGGTGGACGAAGACGTGGAGCTGGAAGCGGAGCCGGCGCACCCGTGGGTCGGCCGAGGCGCGCTCAAGCTGGATCACGCCCTGACGATCTGGCCGATCGTGGTCGAGGGCAGGGCGGTGCTCGACATCGGCGCGTCCACCGGCGGCTTCACCGAGGTGTGCCTGGCGCGCGGGGCGCGACGGGTGTTCGCGGTCGACGTCGGGAGGCGCCAGCTGCATCCGAAGCTCGCAGCCGACTCGCGCGTGGCGAACCTGGAGGCGACCGACGCCCGCACGTTGGACATCGGCCTGCTCGGCGAGGCGCCCGAGCTGATCGTCTGCGACGCCAGCTTCATCGGCCTGGCCAAGGTGTTGCCCGCGGCGCTCGGCATGGCCGCGCCGGGCGCCGACCTGGTGGCGCTGGTGAAACCCCAGTTCGAGGCCGGGCCCGAGCGCGTCGGCAAGGGCGGCCTCGTCACCGACGAGGCGGTTCATTCGCGCGTCCTCGACGATGTCCGCGTTTGGCTCGAGCAGCAGGGCTGGGCCGTCCAGGCGCTGGCCGACAGCCCGATCGCCGGCGGGGAAGGCCAGCGCGAGCACCTGCTCTGGGCCCGACGCCCATGAAAGAAGCCGCCCGCGTTTCCACGGGCGGCTTCTCGTTCAGGCGATCGCGGACCGGTCAGTCCATGATGCGGTAGCGGCCGTAGCGGTCGGGGCAGACCGGCACGTACTCGGCGCGGCCGTGGTAGCGCTCGACCAGGGCCAGACGGCAGCCGCGGCGGCCATAGTCGGCGTAGCGGCGGTCGCCGCGCCAGCGCGAGGAGATCCGGTAGGGCCGGGTCTGCTCGTAGCTGTAGTAGTAGCCGTAGGCGTCGCAGTCCGCCGTCGCGCGGCCGACCTGCGAGCCGACCAGGGCCCCGGCCACGGCGCCGATGGCGGCGCCTTCGCCGCGCACGTTGCGGTCGGCCATGTTGGAGCCGATCACCGCGCCGGCGATGCCGCCGATGACCGCGCCGGCGCCGGCCCGGTCGCGCCGCTGCTGGCGGCAGGAGGGGTGGTAGCCGCGGCCGTCGTAGCGGGACCAGCGGCGGGTGCGGTAGTCGTCGTAGCGGTCGTACCGCTCGTAGCCGCCGCGGTCGTAGCGATCGTCGTAGCTCCGGTCGTCGTAGCCGCGGCGCTCGTCGTAGGCGCGGTCGTCGTCGTAGCCGCGGTCGTCGGCGTAGGCGCCGTCGTCGTAGCCCTCGTCGTAGGACTCCGCGACGGGGCCGTCGTAGCCGTCGTCATAGGGCTGGGCGAGGGCGGGGGCCGCGACGGCGCCGGCCATGACGGCCAGGACGGCGGCGAGGGCGACGGGCTTGGACTTCATCTCGAGGCTCCTGCAGGGCGGCGACAGCCGCGCTGTCCGCCGATTTGATGCCGACATAAGAGCAGCCCGAATCTGAACGGCGCCCCGCTTCGCCGTTCATCTTCGTTCATTTCGGCGGCTTTCGCACGCGCGCGGGGTGGGGCAGAGAGGGCGCCATGACCGCCGCCCCGCGCATCGCCGAGCTGACCATCGACAAGGTGGGCCACCAGGGCGACGGGGCGGCGGACGGCGTCTTCGTCCCCCTGACCCTGCCCGGCGAACGGGTGCGGGCGCGCGTCGAGGCCGGGCGCGGCGAGCTGCTGGACATCCTCGCGCCCAGCCCCGAGCGGGTCGCGCCCGTGTCGCCGCACTACGGCGAGTGCGGCGGCTGCTCGCTGCAGCACTGGGCGGCGGCGCCCTACCTCGACTGGAAGCGCGAGCAGGTGCGCCTGGCGCTCGGCCGCGAGGGGCTGGAGACCCACATCGCGCCGCCGTTCGCCTGCCCGCCGGGGGCGCGCCGGCGCCTCGCGCTGCACGCGCGGCCGGGGAAGGGCGGGGCCGTGATCGGCTTCAAGGCGCGCAAGTCCTGGCGGCTGGTCGAGGTGGTCGAGTGCCCCGTCGCCCTGCCGGATCTGGTGCGCGCCTTTCCGGCGCTGCGGCGGCTGGCGGCCGGGCTCCTCGGCCACCCGAAGTCGGCCCCGACCCTGCACGCGACCTGGACCCTGTCGGGGCTGGACGTCGACGTCACCGGGGTGGAGCGCCGCAGCGGCGGGCTGTCGGCCGACCAGCGCATGGCCGTCGCCGAGGCCGCGGCCGCCGGCGACTTCGCCCGCGTCACCCTGGGCGGCGAGATCCTCTACCAGGCGCGGCAGCCGGCGGTGCGCTTCGGCCGCGCCGTGGTCGCCCTGCCGCCCGGCGGCTTCCTGCAGGCGGTGGAGGCGGCCGAGAGCGAGATGGCGCGGCTGGCGGTCGAGGCGGTGGACGGCGCCGCCCGGGTGGCCGACCTCTTCTGCGGCGCGGGGGCCTTCACCTTCCCGCTGGCCGAGCGGTCCGCCGTCGTCGCCGCCGACGCCGCCGCGCCCGCGATCACGGCGCTGAGGGCCGCGGTCGGCTCCGCGCCCGGCCTGAAGGCAGTCTCCGCCGAGGCCCGCGACCTCTTCCGCCGGCCCCTGTCCGCGACCGAGCTGAGGAAGGTCGAGGCGGTGGTGTTCGACCCGCCGCGCGCCGGCGCCGCCGCCCAGGCCGCGGAGATCGCCGCCTCGGACGCGGCCGTCGTCGTCGGCGTCTCCTGCAACCCCGCGACCTTCGCCCGCGACGCCCGCACCCTGGTCGAGGCCGGCTTCCGGCTGGAGAAGGTCACCCCCGTCGACCAGTTCCTCTGGTCCGCCCACGTCGAGCTGGTGGGCGTCTTCCGCCGCTAGGGCCAACGCGCGCTTCTCCCTTCCCCCTGAAGGGGGGAAGGGTTGGGGATGGGGGTGGCGCCGGTCGTTGCGACGATCCGTTCGACCACCTCGAACAACCTGTCCCTCACCTCCCGATCGGCGAAGCGGACGACCCGGAATCCCTCGGCTTCCAGCCATGCCGTCCGCCGCGCGTCCCGTTTCGCCCGCACGGGCATTTCGTGGAACGGTCCGTCGATTTCGATCACCAGCCGGCTGCCGCGATGGCTGAAGTCGACGACGTACGGCCCGATCGGCGTCTGGCGGCGAAAGTTCATCTTCAGGGCTCGCAGCTGAGCCCACAGCAGCCTCTCCGCGAACGTCGCGCTGCGGCGAAGGCGACGCGCCCGCGCCACGCCCTGCGCAACAGGCCTCGGGCGTCGCGCTCGCGTCATCGCGAACCACCCCCATCCCCGGCCCTTCCCCCCTCGAGGGGGAAGGGAGCGAACAGGCTGAGCTGGTCGCCGGCCTTGGGGGGAACGGCGAACTGGCCGACGTCGAGGGCGGGGCGCTCGACGTTCAGCCCCAGCCTGCGCACCGCCACCGCGAAGCGCGCCGCCACCAGCTCGGCCACCGGGCCCGAGCCGCGCATGCGCGAGCCCCACTCGGAGTCGTAGTCGCGGCCGCCGCGGGCCTGGCGGACCAGCGACATGACGCGGCCGGCGCGGTCGGGGAACGCCTCGGCCAGCCATTCGCGGAACAGGTCCTTGATTTCCAGCGGCAGCCTCAGCATCACGAACATGGCCGAGGTCGCCCCGGCGGCGGCGGCCTTCTCCAGCACCGCCTCCAGCTCGTGGTCGTTCAGCCCCGGGATCACCGGAGCGAACCCCACCCCCACCGGACAGCCCGCCTCGGCCAGCCGCCGGATGGCGTCGAGGCGCTTCTCCGGCGTCGCCGCGCGCGGCTCCATGCTCCGCGCCAGCCTGCGGTCGAGCGAAGTCACCGACACGAAGGCGCGCGCCAGGCCGCGCCGGCCCATGCGCCCCAGGATGTCGGCGTCGCGCACGATCAGCCCGTTCTTGGTGATGATGCTGAACGGGTGGGAGAAGCGCTCCATCACCTCCAGCACGCGGCGCGTGACGCGCAGGCGCTTCTCGATCGGCTGGTAGGGGTCGGTGTTGCCGCCGATGTGGATGTACTCGGGGACGTAGCCCTTCTTCGACAGCTCCCGCTCCAGCAGCGCCGGCGCCTCGGGCTTGAAGAACAGCTTGCTCTCGAAATCCAGCCCCGGCGACAGCCCCATGTAGGCGTGCGCCGGCCGCGCGTAGCAGTAGATGCAGCCGTGCTCGCAGCCCCGGTAGGGGTTGATCGAGCGCGAGAAGCCGACGTCCGGGCTGTCGTTGGTGGTGATGATCCTGCGCGCCTTCTCCGCCGTCAGGGTGGTGCGCAGCGGCGCCGGCTCGTCGTCGGCCTCGGTCCAGCCGTCGTCGAACGCCTCGCGCTTGTCGGACTCGTAGCGGCCCGAGGCGTTGGAGACGGCGCCCCGGCCGCGGATGACGGTGTGGGCGGCCATGGCCGCACTCTAGGCGGCTGACGGGAACAAAACAAGAACTGTTGACCTGGGCCGCCGGCTCCGTTTCATCCGCCTGTGCTCTCCGTCGTCATACCGACTCGCAACGCCGGCCCGCGCTTCGGCGCCGTGCTGGCGGCGCTCGTGCCCGGCGCCATGGAGGGGCTGGTCAAGGAGGTGGTGGTCGCCGACGGCGGCTCCTCGGACCGCACGCTGGAGCTGGCCGAGGAGGCCGGCTGCCGCATCGTGGCCTGCGCGCCGGGACGGGGCGGCCAGCTTCGCGCCGGCTGCGCCGCGGCGCGCGCCGACTGGCTGCTGGCCCTGCACGCCGACACCCTGCCGGGGCACGGCTGGGTCGAGGCGGTCGGCGACCACGTCAGCGTCCATCCCGACAAGGCCGGCTACTTCCGCCACCGCTTCGACGACCCCTCCGTCGCCGCCCGTGTCTGGGAGGCCGGCGTCGCCCTGCGTTGCCGGCTGTTCGCCGCCCCTTACGGCGACCAGGGCTTGCTCGTCTCCCGCCGGCTCTACGACGA
>Ga0196964_10000530_pt1 | contig 22683 bp, 16 predicted proteins | sample S1_10metaG_FD_148615 | JGI IMG/M metagenome (GOLD analysis project Ga0196964, IMG submission 148615) | Soil microbial communities from Anza Borrego desert, Southern California, United States - S1_10 | ecosystem: Environmental > Terrestrial > Soil > Desert | place: USA: California | collected... | reverse complement strand
AAGGCGGAGATTGCGGAGAGACGGATTTAGTCTCACGCAAAGACGCTAAGGACGCAAAGAAAGAGAGAAGAAGATCGTTAAGGAAGTAATGGGAACTGGGTTTGCGGATTTCAATTTGGAAAGTTTGTCTGAGCCTGAGCCTGCGCGAGCAACAATGCGCAGGAATCCAGTAAAGCTTGAAGAAAAGGGGAAGCTGATCGTTGGCTTGGTGACATGAAGTAGACAGAGGGTTTTGGCTGCACACGTGCAAAGGTTTGCAGCATTTCAGCCAAAAGAGCTCGACGAAGAAAAGTTCGCGCACACGTGCGTTTCTGGACAAATTCGGCGCTAAAGGCGCTTGGTCTGCAACACACGGTGCAACTTTTTACAGCAGGGCGTTCCTGCGAACGAGAGCGGCGACTGGCGCCGCGTGAGGGAGAACTCAGGAAAGAAGGAGGATCTGGCCATTACAGAAAGACTGCGTATCAATCAGGAGATCAAAGCCAAGACGGTCCGTGTAATCGGACCGGAAGGTGCACAACTGGGAATTATGCTCGCCGACATGGCCCGCATGAAGGCCCAGGAGCTGGAGCTGGACCTCGTGGAAGTGGCTCCCAAGGCCGAGCCGCCCGTCTGCCGCATTATGGACTACGGCAAACACATCTACCACGAGCAGAAGAAAGAACAGAAGGCGCGCAAGAAAGCACACGCTCACGATTTGAAAGAAGTCCGCCTGAGCTTCAAAATCGGCAAGCATGATCTGGGAATTAAAGTCCAGCACGCCAAGGAGTTCCTTGAAGAAGGACACCGCGTCCAGTTCACCATGATCTATAAGGGCCGCGAGATTGCGCACCAGAACATCGGCGAGCAGATCCTCAAGAGCGTCGTGACTGAGCTTCAGGATTCGGCGAAAGTTGAACGTCCGCCTTTCCGCGAAGGTAAGCGCGTGGGTCTGATCCTGGCGCCCAAGCACGTTGCGCCGGAAAAGCCTGAGAAGCCCGGACGCGCCGAGCATGTCGCACCGTCTGCTGCGCCGGTAACTGCGGCTGCTCCTGCAGCGGCCGCGCACAAGGCGTAACCGCTCTGTCGACCGCGCCTTAAAGAGCTTACCAAAGGGCTGCCTCCGCCTGTCGCGGGCGGAAGCTGCGGCGTGCGTAAGTCATTTGTTTTCCGCTGATTGCAGTAGCCGTCAGGCAGTCTGACTGGTGCTGCGGATGCTGTCGAGCAACTGCGTTAAATCGAAAGGCTTTGCGATAAACCCGTCAAAGCCTGCCGCGAGCGCACCTTGCTTGCGGCCCATGGCGGATATGGCGAGCGCGCGGGTCTGCTGATTAGGCCCCGGGGTTTGGCGCAGGGCTGAAATGAACTGCATGCCATCCATTTCGGGCATCATAATATCGGACAGAATAAGATCGTAAGACTCTGTCTGAGCGAGCTTTAACGCGCTGTTGCCATTGGTCGCGGTGTGAACCGTGAAACCCTCGTACTGGAGCGCAAGAGTCACAACGTCAGCGGTGAGTTCATCGTCTTCAACCAGCAACAACTTCGGCATCTTGCCTAAACCTTTGTAGTGACAGCATCAACGTTCGCAAGATGCCACACCGCATTGAAAAATTCTTATTCGTTGAGCGCCATATTTCTACAGTTGCACCGTAAAGACCCCATATGCGGCGCCTTTTGCAAAAGGGACGCATCTTCCGGGCCAAAGAGCAGCCCCAGACATGCTGAGAATATTCCCAGAATGCGGGAAGGTACAGAAGCGATGGCGTTCCCGGAGGGAATCGAACCCCCAACCTGCGGATTAGAAATCCGCTGCTCTATCCAGTTGAGCTACGGGAACGGCTGGCGCCACCATATAAAAGCACATTTCGCCGGAAAAACAAACTCATTGGGCTCAGCGACGCTCGGTTTTTCTCGTCTGAATTCTGCCGTGTCATGCTATCTTATACTTCGCGGAATTTTACGATCACACGGTGCGCGTGGAGGACACCTCTATGCAGGAACGTGGGGCAATGGCCGAACTGGCCGCGCTGGTGAAGCAGGCGCGTTCCGGTGATGCCGAGGCCTATGGGGAACTCGTCAACCGGTTCAGTGCGGCAGTTCGCGGTATGTGTCTGATGCGGGCGGCAGATCCGGCGCGAGCCGATGACATCGCGCAGCAGGTGTTTTTAACGGCCTGGAAACGCCTGCCGGACTTGAATGAGGACGCCCCGTTCTGGCCGTGGCTGGAAGCGATCACGCGCAACCACCTGCTGAATGAGTGGCGGCGCGTGCAACGGGAAAGAGGCCTTAAGCAGCGCTATACGGTCGCCTGGCTGGCCCAGAGCGAGTCGGAACACGCGAGCGAGGATGCGGAGGATCTGGCGCTGCGCGTGGAAGTGCTGCGCCAATGCGTCGAGACGCTGCCGGAGAAGCTGCGATCGCTGATCCGCATGCGTTATGACGACGGTTATTCCTCTGAAGAAATTGCGGTTGTTCTTGGCCGCACCAGCGACGCCGTGCGCCAGACCTTTGTGCGCGTGCGTGACAAGCTGCGCGAATGCGTGGAGCGGAAGCTAAGCAGCCAGGGCGCGATTTAAGAGTTTGCAACGGACGGGATCAGGCGTGAGCGAGACGATGACGATAGATAACGAATCGATCAGCCGCTTCGAGTATCTCGCCGGCCGCTTTTTCGACGGCAGCCTGGACGAACACGAAGACCAGGAACTCGCCGGCATTCTCAAGGCTGATGGCACGCTGGCTGAACGTTTCCTGGAGCAGGCACGCATCGAGCGGCTTATCGGGTACGGCTCGGATCCGGCGCGGCTCTCCGATGAAGCCTTTGCCGACACAGTCATGCGCAGCATCGCTTTTGAAGACCCCGTCGAAAGCGAACGCTTCGCACACAATGTTGTTCGCGCGGTGCGTGAAAATGTCGGGATGAGCACAAGCCGCCGCTTGAGCCTGCGTTCGCGCCGGCGCATCCAGCGGCCATCGCACATGCCGCAGACAATCGTCATGGCCGTGGCCGCCGCGCTGGCGCTTGCGCTGCTCCTGGCGCTGGCTTCCGGACCGTCCTCGCCGCGCCGGGTCGCTCACAACGAACCCGTGCGAGTGGAAACAATCAATCTGACTGTGCGCCAGGCAGTGGATGATGCCGCTGCGCCGGGCGATTCAGCTGCCGCACCCCGGGCGCGCATTGAAGCCACGCAAGATGAGGCCCCTGCGCTCCAGACCTTCACGGATGCTCAGAAGTCCGATGAAGGCCGCAGCATTCTCCCGGTTGAGATACCTGCTGCCGCTCAAGCGAAAGCAGAAGAAAAACAAGCCATCGTCAGCGCGCCGGCACAGCTTCCCAAAGCGTCAACGGCTGCAGCCGCGTCAGTGCAGCGAACCGGCGGCAAAGTTATGGCGCAGCTCGCAAAGTTAAACAATGTCAAAGCAGTGAGAATTGCCGCCGGATCCAAGGAGGAAAAGCCGCTTGCAGAGCAGGCCATGCTCTCTGATGGCGACACTCTGCGCGTGCTCAGCCCGGACATCAGCGCAAGTGAAGCATTGCCGGGCTCGCGCCATGCCGAGCTGATCATGGGCGACGGCAGCCAACTGGTCGTCAGCGAAGGTGCCACACTGCTGCTGGCGATGGAAGGCGCCGCGCCGCGACCGGTGCTAGAACGCGGCGAAGTGCTGGCACGCATCAGGCCGCAAATTCCCGGCAGCAATCTAATCATCAAGACAAAGCAGGGGGCTGAAGCCGCGGTGCTTGGGACGGTTTTCACGCTCAAAGCGGATACCGGCAACCGCCGCGTGGAGCTGCGTGTTGATGAAGGCAAGGTTCAGTTCTCGAACAAAGGCGAGAAGCGCCTGGTGGTCGCTGACGAAGCGTGTGTGGCGGAAGACGGAAAAATCCCCAGTCAGCCCTTCGCCTTCCGCCCAAGGCCTGCAATTCTCGCGGGCGTGCTGACGGATAAGGAAACGGGCCGGCCGATTCCCAACGCAACAATCACGGTTGCGCCGTACGCCGAGCGCCAGAAAGCACTGCCGCATCTGGGAACAAAAACAGACGCTCAGGGCCGCTTCACGATTGAAAACCTGCGCGAAGGCCTCTCGTTTATTCTCGCCAAGACAGATGATGGTGGGCCGGCGGGATTGCAGGGCCGCGGCACCATCGTCCGCACGCGCCTGACCGGCGGCGAGAAGAACATGCTCAACATCAGCATGGAGAAAGGCGCGGTCGCGGTTGGAAAACTTTACGAGCCTGGCGGCAAGACAATCGTCGGCGCGACCGTGCGGCTGGTGCCGCCGGCAAGCGACGGGCAATCCATGGATCTGAAAGTCACGCAGAATGGCACGCAGACGGACTGGTCCGCGGTCGCGCTCGAGGGCAACGGCAAGTACCTCGCCATCGTCGAAAAGCCCGGCTTCATCGCACGCATCAAGAACATGCGCCTGAATGATATTCGCTCGCACATTGTCACGAACTGGCCGCTTGAAGTTCAGCTCGCGCCGTCGGCGGTTCTAAAGGGCCGCGTGCTGAACCCTTCCGGATTGCCGATCACCGACCCGCCGGGAGCCAATCTGCTGGACCCGCGCCTGCCGCGCACAATTGTGACACTCGCCGCCTCGAGCGGAACGACGTGGTCGGCCGAAGCTGAAGCCGACGGAACATTTGTATTTAACACGAACCTCGATAGCGGCGCGTATGACATCAAGATCGAGCGCTTCGGCTTCGCGCCGCTGATCAAACGCATCAATCTCGTTGCCGGTCAGACGCTTGAACTTCCGGCGACGCTGGACTTCGCAAAGGCCGCGGCGCGGTAGATACTTTCCGCATTGCGACTCCCCCGAAACTGATCACAATAGTCACATGGCCATGACGCTAAGCTTTTTTGCGATCTTTATGGGGCTGATTTTTTATATACCCTACGCGCTGGCATGCAATTTTTTATTCCGGCTGATGATGAGCTCGCTGCCGGTCACGAAGGCCTTCGAGCCTGAGTGGCGCCGCGAACGGATGATGACGTTTCTGGCATTTCTCTGCGTGCCGCTGTTACATCTGGGTCCGCTTGTTCTGCTGGTCACCTATCTCTTCGGAGCACTGCGGCATTTTCGAGAAGTGAAGAGACTTTCGCTCGATGGCCAGTCGCCGCGGCTGCCGCGGATTCCGCGGATGCGACTTGAGGAAATGCTGGTCATGGTCTTCAGCGTTGGGGCGTTCCCCATGATCTGCAATGCGTTGCTGGGCCTGAAACTCAACCAAAGCCAGTCGCAGCAATTCTTGACTTTCATGTTCATCGTCGGACTGATGGTTTTTCCGCTGTGTTTCATCAGCGCCTATCACCGCCTGGAAGCCAACCACGTTCCGCACGGGCGCACGCGCATGCTGTTCCTGCTGGTTTACCCGTACGTGCTCTGGTCCGTGCCGCTGATTCTGTTCGGCCTTCTTCTCATATTTTTTGGCATTCTGCGCAGCAACATAGACCTCGAAATTATTCTCATCTATTCGACCGCCGCGCTGCTTCCGCCGCTCATTGGAATCCCACTGAGCAGAATCGCGCGACGGGAAGGCGATGCTGTTGCCGCACGTGAATCGACCGAGGCGGTGCCCGAGCCGCCGCTTTCAAAACTTCCTCCCGCAGAAGGCCGGATTTGATAAACTGCACGCATGAGAAAACGAAAAGAAATTGAAGCTCCCGTGCTGCCGCAGGCGGGCGACACGCTCCCCGTCATCGAACTGACCACGCGCCACACCTCCGGCCACCCGTGGGTGTTCCGGCGCATGGTCGGCGAGCCGTACAGCGAAATCGAGCCCGGTACGCTGGTTGAAGTTCTCGACAAACACGGCCAGCACGTTGGCCGGGGGTTCTATAATCCCTATTCAGAGATCGCCATCCGTCTTCTCACCACCGACCGTGGCGCATTCCCTGAACGCCGCTGGTTTCTGGGCGCGATCACGCGCGCGGTTCGCTTGCGCCACGATGTACTGAAGCTTCCGTCGGTCTGTAACGCTTACCGGCTGATTCATTCAGAAGGTGACGGCTTATCGGGACTGGTCGCCGACAAGTACGACAAGACGATCGTTCTGCAACTCTTCAGCGCCGGCATTCACCGGCATCTGGAATGGATCAAGCAGGGTTTCGCCGAGCACTTTCCTGATCATGAGATCATCGTGAAATCCGACCACCGCACGGAGAAGCTCGAAGGCCTGAAGATGGACGGCCCGCCGCCGCAGACGCGTGAAGTCGTCATTCACGAGCACAATTTAAAGCTCAACGTCGACCTTCGCCGCGGGCACAAGACCGGCTATTTTCTCGATCAGCGTGAGAATCGCAGGCGCGTGGCCGAACTCTGCGCCGGGCAGGATGTCTTCGACGGATTCTGTTATACGGGCGGCTTCGCGCTCTCGGCGACGCTGGGCGGCGCGCAATCCGTCGAGGCCGTCGATCTGGACGAGGAAGCCATCGAGCTCGCGGAGAAAAACAAGAAGCTGAACGAACTGGGCGATGCGCTGAAATTTGTTCATGGGAACGTATTCGATATCCTGCGCGACCGCCGTTCGGCCGGGAAGAAATACACGCGCATGATTCTCGACCCGGCGAAGCTCGCCGTGTCGCGCAACGAAATTCCTAAAGCGCTCTCCGCCTACGCGGACATGAACCGCCTCGGCATGCAGTGCGTTGCGCCCGGCGGCATTCTCGTGAGCTGCTCCTGCACCGGCCTGGTGAGTGAAGAGGACTTTTTGATGGCGCTGCGCGCCGCCGCAGCGGAAGCACAAGTCGAGCTGCAGATCATCGGCATTTACGGCGCGCCGGGCGACCACCCCTGGGCCGTGCGCGTGCCCGAGGGCCGCTATCTGAAAGTGGTCTTCAGTCGCGTGATGCCGCTGAAGTGAGATCCGGCACCCGCTTCCTCGCCCCTCCGGGGAAAGGGCCGACGTGAGCGCAGCGAACGCGGGGTGAGGGGTAACCGCAGCCAAGCAGTCGAAAGCCAGATCTATGAAACACGACCCCAGAACCGTAAGACGAGCCCGTGAACTTCGTCAGAATCTAGCGCCCGCAGAGAAGATTCTCTGGAAGAACCTACGCAGCCGAAATTTTGCGGATCTGAAATTCAGGCGCCAATACGAGATTGAGCCATACATTGCGGACTTCTACTGCGCCGCAGCAAAGGTGATTGTTGAGCTTGATGGGCAGACGCATTTTGGTGCCGACTCGAAAGATCGGCGTCGACAGACTGAACTCGAAAAACGCGGCTTCAAAGTTCTTCGCTTCTGGAACTCGCAGATTTACGAACAGCTTGAAAGTGTCCTCAAAAATATCTGGAATGAATGTGACGCGCGAATACGAGAACTCGAACTGGAGAAAAAGGCGCAAGCAGATAGGCAGCGCCAACCCCTCACCCCGGACTCGCTGCGCTCGCTCGGCCCTCTCCCCGGAGGGGAGAGGGATTGCGCGATCGAAATTCTTTTCTCGGACGAATGCTTGCTTGCTATTAACAAACCTGCCGGATTTACAGTCCACGATGCCCCCGGAATGAGCATCTCGGTGATGCGCCTGCTGCGCGAACAGCATGGCCTTTCAGATCTCACGCCGATTCACCGCCTGGATAAGGACGCCTCGGGCGTGCTCCTGTTTGCAAAAACAAAAGCTGCCGCAAGTGCGCTGCAGCGGAAGTGGGAGACGGTGGAAAAAACGTATGTGGCGCTGTGCGAGAACGCTCCGCCGCAGAAATCAGGCACGATCGACGCGCCGATTCTCGAACATCAGACCGGCAAGCCCGAGCGGCTAGAAAACGCGCTGAAGTATTTTCGGAAAACACATCCGAAGATTAAGCTGCCTCCCCTTCCCCCGCCCAAAACCAGCTCGGTGCATCCAGCCGGCCGCCCCTCGCAGACGCGATACCGCGTGCTCGAGCAATTCATGACGCCGCGCGGCACGTGGTCGCTGCTTGAAGTTTCGCCACAGCAGGGCCGCATGCACCAGATCCGCGTTCATCTGAGCTATCTCGGCTGCGCGCTCGCGATTGATCCGCTCTATGGCAAAAAGGAGATTGCGGACCTGCCTGCGCTTACCCGTGTGCCGCTTCACGCGGCGAAGCTGGTTATTACACACAGAGGCAAAACGCTCACCTTTGATGCGCCGCTCGCTCAGGATATCTCACGCGCAATTGAAGACCTGAAAATAGCTTCCCGCATGACAGGACAGCTACCGGGTTGAAATCTTCTTTCATGGCGGCTTGGCGTGTTGGCGGTTTTAACTACGCGTTGGCTGCAAGCCACTGATCGAGGCGCAGAATCGTTTCGCCGAGAAGATTCGCGCTGCGAGGCAAGTCGATCAAGCGCACGTATTCGCCGGCAACGTGGGCCTGTCCCGCATAACCCGGCCCGATGTTCAGGATGTCCATGCCGGCCTGCCGGAAGAGAACCATATCGGTGCGGGCGCGGTTCCAGCTGTAGCGCACCTGCTTGAAGAGAATGCCGCTGGCTTCGCTGGCGGCGCGCAGCAGCGGGCCCTGCGTGTCGGTCACACAAGCCGGCGCGTCGCAACGCAGCGTCCACGCTGCTTTCACCTCGCCGATATTCTGAGTCAGCGCGGCAATGTCATTTTCGACATCCTTGATCGTTTCACCCGGCGCGACGCGGCGGGAAATCGTGAGCTCGCAATGCTCGGGAATGATGTTGGCCGCCGAACCGCCTTTGATCAGCGTCACGGCCGCCGCGGCGCGCGCATACACTTCGCCGAGAATATGAATGTCCTTGAAGCTGCGGTTGAGCTGGTCGACCCGCTGGCAAATGATACCGGCAGCATGTATGGCGCTCAGCCCTTTTTCAGGGCTTGCCGAATGCGCAGACCGGCCTGTTAGCGAAACGCGCGCAACGGCGTGCGCCTGGCAGCCGAGTGCGATCGTCGGACAAATGTGATCGCAGCTCGCCTCGGTCGTAATCGCCCAGCGGCCCGGCTGCTTTTTTAAAATGCGGTGAACGCCGTTTATTTTGCCGTGCGCCGGCGACTCCTCGCAGATCGTAAATGAAACGACGAGCCGCAGATTTTTCGGCCGGTTCTCCGGCCGGGCGAAATGCGAGGCCAGATGCAGCATCACGGCAAGGCCCGATTTCATATCACTCGTGCCAAGCGCAACAATGCGGCGGTCATCGCCTTCGCCCGCAAGCTGCGGATGCCACGGATCGCTTTGCCAGCCTTCCACCGGCACAACGGTGTCCATGTGCCCGCTGAGATGGAGCGTGTTCGTGAGCGGATCGCCGGGCTGCGCCGGTTCGATCACGCAGTAGACATTGTCCTGCTCGTCGCGCTGCGAAGACAATCCGGCGCTGCTCAGAAACTTCTGAACGTAGTTGGCGACAGGGGCTTCTTCGCCAGACAGAGACTTGATCGCACACAGATCGATGACCGTCTGGCCGATCAGCTCTGCGTGAGCGGGAAGGACTATCATGCGCTCACGTTAGTAGCGGAAATGCCAAAACGCAACCGGCTCCTTCCCGTCAAAAGGCAACACGCACCTACATTACGCTCACGAGCGGCTGCGCGAGGTTCTGCGGTGCGAGCTCGACGACTTGCTCCGCGAAGCGCTTGCTGACCGTGTCCGTTTAGCTGTGGCGCGGCCGCCGCGCTTGCCGCCCTTGCGCATGGGACTGTGGTCTTCGGGTTTTCCATACCCGCCGCCGCCTTTCTTCTCACCGCCTTTGTGAATCTTGTTTACGGTGGCCCAGGCACGGCGCTTAGCTTCTTTGGCGGGCACGCCACGTTTCTCGTACCCCTCCTCTATATGCTCGGCCTTCCGCTCCTGCTTGTTGGTGTACTTGCTCTTGGCACCGCGAGGCATTGGCTTTCTCCTTATCAGGAAGTGGTGCCTCAACGTCGGCAATTCCTGGACCAACCACCGGCGCTTGTCATGTCAGGTTTAGAGGAATATAGCTTAAATGTATCATATGTGATACATTCCCGAATTCTGCGGTGTATCGATCAATGGAGTTATTCCCTGCTCAGGAGATCTCTCAATGAACACCCGCCTGCTTCCCGCTCTGATTTTTCTCTGCTCCTCATTGCTGGCCGCCAGCGGCGATCCGCAGTTGAAAACCGATCATCCCTGGTATCCGGGCGAACTGTCGTGCTCGAACTTTGAGCGCCTTTTTAAAACGCAGGCGGAGTTGTACACGCGCGTCACGGGTAAACCGGTCGCGACCGATGAGGACAAAGCGCTGGCCGCGTGGTACTGGCGCAATTTGAATTACGCGCACGGCGAAGAAGGCGCCGGGGATTACTGGGATAAGGGCTTCGGCAAAGGCGGAGATTCCCGCACGCGCGAATACTGGCTCGGGCTTTTCGGACACGGCTTCGGCCTGTGCGGCACAACGCATTCGCAGTGGACGGTTGAGCTGGATAATCTCCTTGGCCCTTGTCGCGGCCGCGCGGTGGGCGTAACCGGTCACAACAGCTTCGAAGTGTATCTCACCGGCGGTCCGTACAAGAACGGTTCCTGGGCGCTGCTGGATCATGACGTTTCCACGGTAATTTTCAGCCACGATGGCATCCGCCTGCTCTCTATCAAGGAAGTGATGGCTGACCTGAAGACGCTGAAAAATCCGAACTTCAAACCCGAACGCCAGCGTGGCTGGCGCGTGGCGGGACTTCACGATGATGACGCTGCGACATACAGCACGTTTGCATGCGCTGAATACGTCCCCGGCTACGCCGGCCCGCCGCCGATGGTTCATCTGCGCGCAGGCGAATCGCTGCGCCGCTACCTGAAGCCCGGACTTGAGGACGGAAAGACTTACGTCTTCTGGGGCATGAATTACAAAACAGGCGGCGTGCCCGGACTGGAACGCAGCCGCAGCTGGGTCAATCAGCCGGAGAAGATGTATGGCTCCAAGAAGGGTACGGGTTGGGTCGCCGGCCAGGTGCGCTTTGCCAATGCCGTGTATACGTACGTCCCTGATTTTAAGGGCGGCGCATATAAGGAAGGCGTGATCGATGAAACAAACGAGCAGGTCACGTTCGAGTTCTATACGCCCTATATCATCGGCTGTACGCCACCTAACGACAAGGCATGGGGAATCTACGACGCTGGCGGTAAGAACGGCCTCGTCGTCTCGGGCAAAGCAAGCTGCGCCGTGCGCGTGTCGACGGACCAGGGGAAGACATGGACCGAACCGGCGACTCTGTCAGGCGAGCTCGACCTGACCGATCACGTCAAAGGCCATCAGCAATACTGGATTCGTTTCGGCGCCGATCCCAAGACGCTCGCTGAAGCGGGCATCAAAATGCGGACCGTATGCCAGTGTAACGTCGCGACCATTCCTCACCTGCGCGATGGCGACAACAAGATAACCTTCGTGAGCTCCGGTCTGGGACTTCTTTCCGCCGGACCGAACAAAGATCAGGCCCAGGCGCATGTCGTCGACGGGGGCTTTGGACAAAAAACCGTGACGCTTGAGCTCGCCCCGCCGCGCAAGGAAGTTCCCGTTGAGATCTACGCTTCGAGCTGGCAGGCTTCCGGCTCACCACCCGGACCGACCAAGTTCCAGATTGAGTACTCTGTCGACAAAGGCCAGACGTGGCAGACCATGGTCAAAGACTGGCAGGTCATACGCCGCGAACCAGAACCCACCGACTTCTGGAGCCAGAGCATGTGCTATGGCAAAGCGAAGCTCGACGCCAAAACCGCGCCAGGAACGCCAGTACGAGTGCGCTTTAAGAATGATGGCGGAAAACAGTACCTCAAAGCCGAAGCGCACCTGCTGTATCGCGTCAATCAGCCCGGCGCAACAGAGGTGACGTTCGCGTGGAAAGAAGCCGATGGCGCGATAAAGAACGCCAATCACGTCTATCCGGCCGGAGGCGGTGTAGAGGATACATCATGGACGCTTACGGCGGGCAAAGGCGTTGAAACACTTTACGTGGAATACACGGCGAAGTGATGTGTGCCTATTGCTTGAGGTGAGAGGGTTTACCCTGGCTGTGTGCTGCTCGTCGTCAGTCTGAAAATTCTGCACGCTGAAAATCGGAAGAAGCCCAATGGATGGCGCACGCTGCATTAGGATGTAGCGCGCAGCGGTCGAGCACCGTTTTTTAAACTGCGCCATTTTAATATGTCTGGCATGCCCGTTTCTTTCGGGAATGCTATCGCCAGCCTCGACGGTGCATTACTTCTTTATCCTGATAGGAACGCGCGCCATTTCAGTATCTCCCTAATGACGTGATGTGCAGCAATTGTCAGCGGCCTCGGCCTTGCGACATATTACTTTTATACGGGCGCGACATGAACCTTCTTCGCTGCGTTTCAATTCTTCTCGCACTCTTTTTTGTCAGTGGCTGCGGCAAGCAGACGCTCGTCGAAACTCCGTCGGCCCAAATCGAAGCTGGCTGGGACGCGTACCGATTGGGCGAGTACAAACGCGCAATTGAGTGCTTCGAGGCCGCCAGTCGCAGCGGCGCAGGAACGGACGCTGAAGCGCACGCGCTGTACGGACTCGCCTCAACATGGAATCTACGGCGGCCCGGCAACGATCCCATAAAAGCCGCTGCGATCTACGAGAAGATCATCGCGTCAGCGAAGACGCCTGCGGCCAAGGACGTGGCTGCATGGAGTTCCCTGGCACTGGCACGCATGAAACATCTGGTCGGCGTCGATGAGCAACCCGACTATCCGGCAGTGCGCGAAGCGTACCAGGCCTGCATCGATCAGTTTCCCGGGCATCCTGCCGCCGACGAAGCGTTCATTCATCAGCAGTCCACGTATCTTGCGGCGTTGGCGCCGCAGGATGCGCAAGTGGCGGCGGAGCGACTCGAAAAATTCGTAGCCGAGCGCAGCGATTCACCGTTGCTGAGCGCCGCATGGTTGCTGCTGGCCGAGGCGCGTCAGATTCTCTGTCAGCCGGAAGCTTCGCTGGCCGCGCGCATCCGCTCGCTCGAGACACTCGAAGAAGACGAAACGAATCCGACGGATAAGGCGCTCACGTATTGGAAGATTGCCACCGTGGCCGAGTTCGATGCGGGTGACTTTGCGACGGCGCGCAAGTACTACAATCTGCTGATCAGCGAATACGACAACGACATCCGTCTGTTCGCCTCGCGCGCCGCGCTGAAACGTATGGATGAGCTCGAAGCAACGTTGATCGCTGAAAGAGCGGAGAGAACGGAGGCTTCTCGGTGAGGCCGTCGATTCTCACCACGCCCTCGCAACGACACAAACAGCGGAAGGGCGCGCAAGCACTCTCGTTTGTGCGCGTTTACTTCGCGCTGTTCGTCATTGGCGCAGCGTTTTTCTGGTCTATTTACTCCATCGTAACCACGCGAGCTGAAGAAGCACCTCCGGGAACTACGACGCTGCGCATCGGACACTGGCAGCTTGAAACCGGGGTGCGCGATGGACTTTCGAAACTTGCCGCCGAGTACCAGAAGCTGCATCCGAACGTGCGCATCGTCCAGGACGCAATTCCCATCTCCGTCTACCCGACGTGGCTGACGACGAACCTGCTCGGCGGAACGGCTCCGGACATGGTCGAGGTGCCGCGCTACCACATGCCCGACGACATCATTCTCTCCTTCCACAACCGCTACTTCCTGCCGATCACGCCGTACATCACGCGCCCGAATCCATACAACAAGGGCACGAACCTCGAAGGCGTTCCGCTGCGGAAAACATTCAAGGACGGCATGCGCAACGCATATGTAAAAGAGACGCAGGAATACATGTCGATTCCACTCTCGCTTTTCGGCGCGCGCGTGTTTTACAACAAGGACCTGCTGAAGAAGCTCACGGGTTTGAATGAAGCGCCGAGCGACTACCGCGCGTTTTTGAAAGTCTGCGCGCAGATCGAAACGCAGAAAAATGAGAAAGGGCAGCGCTATGCGGCGATTGCCGGATCGCGCGACCATCTCTGGGCATGGGAGGCGATGATGTTCGATCCCCTTACCTACCCGGCCGTGCGGCGCGTGGACTTCAATCGCGATGGCGTGGTCAGTTCACACGAGTTGTTTGTAGCGATCAAGACCGACCGCATGAGTCTCACCTTTCCGGCATTCAAGGCGCGCTACCAGATGATGCGCGAGGTCACGAATCACTTTCAGGTCGGCTATACAGGCGTCCCGCTGGGCGATGCGATCTTTCTCTTTGCGCAGCAGCGCGCGGTCTTCCTCAGCACCGGCACGTGGGACGCACGCAGCCTGCAGACGCAAGCGAATGGGAAATTTGAAATTGGCATCATGGATTTCCCAAGGCCGGCGCCGTCAGATCCCGAATACGGCTCGCTGATGGAAGGGCCCGTTTACGAAGAGCAGGAGCAGGGATTTCCCTTCGCGGTTACGCGCAATTCAAAGAACGCCGAGATCGCCGTCGATTTTCTTCTCTTTCTCGCGGCGCAGAAGCAGAACGAAGAGCTCAACAGCATCATGGGCTGGATCCCGAGCATCCAGGGCGCAAAAATTGATTCGTTCCTCAAGCCGTTCGAGCCACATCTCGAAGGCGTCTACACAGCGCTGATGCTGCGCCTCGGCGGCGAAACGCGAAACAAGTATCAACAGGTTTATTCACTGTACCAATCCAAGCAGATCGACTTCGACCAGCTCGTTAAAGAATTTGAACCGTTCTACAAGACGCGCGGCGAGGCGGATTACCTGGAGTCCCAGCGTGACTGGCGGCGCGGCATCCTCATCAATGAGCAGCTTCTGGCCGCTCAACGCGCCCGCGCGATGCTTGGCACTGGCGACGAGCAGAAACTGCGCTGGATCAAGTACCGCGCGTTCACGACCTCGCGGCAGGTGCTGCCTGAAGTGGAACACAGCCAGCAGCTTGCGCTGATCCGCAACGGGCCGAGCCTGAAATCGACGGGGCCCTATGAGTACAGCGCCGAGCTGCTCGATCGTGTGCGGCGGCGCATCTTTGGCGCGCACAAGGAAGCGGCGGCGCGATGATGGTACCCAAGAAAATAAAATGGACGGAAGTGCGGCACCATTGGGAGATTTATCTCTTCATCGTGCCGACGCTCTTTCTCATCGGCCTTTTCCAGTATTACCCGGCTGCGAGCGGCGTGTTCCACAGCTTCTTCCGCTGGAACGGAGCAGACATTTCAGAGTACGTAGGCTGGGACAATTACAGCGACCTGTTCGGCTCGATGGCGTTCTGGCACTCCTTTAAAGTCGCCTTCATTCTCGGCGCGTGGAATGTCTTCAAAATGCTGCCTCCGCTGATCGTTGCGGTCTGCATTCACCGCTGCCGCAGCGAAAAGATTCAGTTCCTTTATCGCTGCCTTTTCGTCGTGCCCATGGTTATTCCCGGACTGATCGTGGCGATGATCTGGCGCTACTTTTTCTTTGAACCTTCGAATGGCTATCTCAATCATTTCCTCTACTCCAGCGGCATCTTTGATGTGCTCTGCTCACTCGATCGAGTGCTTCATCTGGGCAACGTACAGCACGGTGTCTATCAGCCGCTGTTCGCGCCCGAGATTGCACCGAACTGGCTCGGCCATCCAAAGCTGATTCTCGCCGCGTGCGTGCTGTGGGGATTTCCGTGGGTGGGCTCGTTTGCAGTGCTGACGCACCTGGCCAAGCTGCAGAACATCAGCAAAGATGTTTACGAAGCGGCCGACATTGATGGCGTGAGCTGGTGGTCGAAATTCACGCGCATCGAATTCCCGCTCATCATGAGCTCCATTTATCTGCTGCTGGTGTTCACCATCATCGATACAATCAAGGATGCCGCGATTATTCTTGCGCTCGCCGACATGGACGGTGGTCCCGGCGGCGCGGCGTCCGTACCCGCGCTTTTCATGATTCGCAAAGCATTCAAAGACAATCAGATGGGCTACGCGTGCGCCATCGGAATCGTGCTCACGCTCGTCGTCATGCTGCTGCAGAAAGCCAGCACGCTTTTTCTACATTGGGAAGATATGTCGAGTACCCGCAAGTCGCAGCTTCGAGCCGCCGGAGGCCTGGCCGGATTCGCGTTGCTGGCCAGCGCGCAGTCACCGTTGCTCGGCGCCGCTCTGTTCATGCTCGTGATGCCCTATGGAAAGCTGCGCACTATCCTCAGCGGCTTCAGGAGCTCCTCATCCGCAGGCAAGGCGCCGCGTTCGAGCAAAGCGGGCACATTTGTGTTGCGCGCGGCCAAGCACCTGACCATCTGGCTGGTACTCACGACGGCGTTCCTTCCCGTTTACCTAATGCTCATCGTTAGCCTGAAAACGAATCAGCAGTTCAACGAATTTCCGGCGACCCTCACTGCGCCGTACCATTTCGAGAACTGGTCGAAGGCATGGTCGATTGTCGGGCCAAGCGTCGCGAACAGTATTTTCCTCTCAATCTCGACAACCTTCCTGACCCTCGCGTTTGCCCTGGGAGCATCATACTTTTTCGCGCGCCAGCGCATGCCTTTCTCGGGCGTGCTCTGGAATGCCGTGCTGGTCCTGATGATGATGCCGGCAATCGCCAACCTGATGCCGCTCTATGGGCTGCTGCGCGACATTTCACTGCTTAATTCGCTTTCAGCGCTTATTCTCGTCGGCGCTGCCACTGGCCAGGTCTTCAGCATTTTTGTGCTGCGCAATTTTATCTCCGATCTTCCGCAGGATCTGTTTGAAGCGGCAGAGATCGACGGTGCCAGCCATTTCCAGCAACTCAAGACGATTGTCGCTCCGCTGTCGGGCACGATTCTTGGAACGATCGGGGTGATGCTGTTCATCCAGCAGTGGAACGAATTCGTGCTTCCGCTGATCGTCATGCGCGACCAGACAAGGCTGCCTGTCATGGTCGCGATGCAGCGCATGGCCGGCGAATACATCCCGCAGTACGGCCCGCTGATGGCCGGCTATGCAATTGTCAGCGTCCCCATCATTATCCTGTTCATCTTTTCGATGAAATTGTTTATCAAAGGGATGACCGAAGGTGCGGTGAAGGGCTGATGGAGGGGATATGACAGAGTTGCGACTGGAAAAATATGAAATTCCGGCGGCGGAGCTCGGGCCGGAGAACCCGCTGCCCGCGTTCCGTACGAAAACCCAGGATCTGCCGGTCACCATCGATCCCAGTGTTCCGCCTGAGGACGGACGTCATCTCGGCTGGCGCACGGGGTACCGCGTGCTGCCGCACCGGCTGCAGGATGGATACAACCGGGATCTTCGGCCGCGGGCGTTCAAAGCCTATGTGCTTGAGAATGAATTCCTGCGCGCGACGTTCCTGCCCGAAGTCGGCGGCCGCCTCGTCTCGTTGGTTCACAAGCCCAAAGAACGCGAGCTGCTTGATCGCAATCCTGTTTTTCAGCCGGCAAATCTAGCTCTGCGAAACGCCTGGTTCAGTGGCGGCATCGAGTGGAACACCTGCCATTTCGGCCACTATTATCTGACCTGCTCGCCCGTTTTTGCGGCGCGCGTTCAAGGCTCGCAAGGCGAGCCTGTCCTTCGTCTTTACGAATGGGATCGCGTCAAAGGATTTCCGTGGCAGATTGACTTTCACCTGCCGCCGGGCTCGCCATTTCTGATCACGCGCGTGCGGCTGCTCAACCCGCAAGAGCACCAGCTTCCAATGTACTGGTGGACGAACATGGCCGTACCGGAACTGCCCGGCACGCGCGTTCTGTGCCCGGCGGATTCGGCGCTGCAATCGTCGAATGGCAAGCAGATCGCCATGATGCATATGCCCATCTTCGAAGGCCGCGACATTTCTTACGGCGCGGACTTGCCGAATTCGCGCGAGCTCTTTTTCCGCATTCCCGACGGCCAGCGCCGCTGGGAAGCCGCGCTCAACCGCGATGGCACCGGACTGGTTCACGCGTCCACCTCTCGGCTGCTCGGGCGCAAAGTGTTTTACTGGGGAAGCCATGCAGGCGGGCGCCGCTGGCAGGAATTTCTGTCGGTGCCGGGCCGCGCGTACCTGGAAATCCAGGCGGGACTTGCGCGCACGCAGCTGGAATCGGTGCCGATGCCTGCCGGCGCCGAGTGGACGTGGACTGAAGCCTTTGGTCTGCTCGAAGCCGATCCGAAAAAAGTTCATGCCGCCGATTGGGAAAGTTCCTGGCGCGCGGCCGACGCGGCGCTCGAGATGGCGCTGCCGCAGACGAAGCTTGACCAGGCGTACACGGACCTTGCGCGGGTGACCTCGCGGCCGGCGCAGGAGATCCTGGCAAGCGGCTCCGGCTGGGGCGCGCTGGAGCGAAAGCGCTTGAAGAAATCCGGTGCGGGCGACCGCATTCCGGCGGAGCTCGATTTCGGAAGCATCTCGGAAGAGCAGAAGCCCTGGCTGGAACTCCTCGAGAATGGCGCGCTGCCTGAGCGCTCGCCGGAAGCTGGCACGGGCGCGCTGATGGTTCAGCCGGAATGGCAGAAGCTGCTTGAGGCGGCGGTAAATGCCGGTCGCGGCGACCATTGGTTGTCGTGGTGGCACCTGGGCAACATGCGCCTGGAAAATTTCGACGAGGCGGGCGCGCACGAGGCGTGGGAGAAATCCGTGCAGCGCCGGCGCACCGGCTGGGCGCTGCGCAATCTTTCCGTGCTGGCCAGCCGCGATGCCGTTCGCGAAAACCCGCCGGCGATCAAATTCCATTCTCCCGAGAACCCAACGCCGACAGCATGCGAGCTGCTCAAGGCCGCGTGGGAGGCCGGACCGCAGGTGCCGTCGCTCGCGCTTGAGTACGCGCAAATGCTTCTGCAGACAAAGCAGTACCAGGAACTCCACCGACTGACATCGGCGTTGCCGGAGGAACTCCGGCGCAACGAGCGCATTCACATTCTCGCTGCGTTCGCGGCCCTTCAGGCGGGCGAGCTCGACAAAGTCACACCGCTGTTCGAGCGCGATTTCGCGACGATCCGCGAAGGCGAAGTGACATTGACCGATATCTGGTTCGCTTACCACGAACAGCGCATCGCGGCCGCGGAAAAGATTCCAATTGACGACACGCTTCGCCGCCGCGTGAAAAAGGAATTCCCACCGCCGCAGAAAATCGATTTCCGTATCATCTCGGAGCCGACTTGAGCCGACACGACTTCAACACGGAGGCACAGAGGTCACGGAGGACACGGAGCAACAATCTTCTGTTTCGAATTCTGCTTCAGCAGCGATTCATTGAAAATTTAAACGGTCAGTTCCTGTCGTCTTGGCGGCTGGCGGTTCAAAGACGTTTACGCTGACAGCGCAAAGAGCTCGCGCGGGCCGGCGTAGCTGTCGCCGTAGAAGGCGCGTATCACGCGGATCTGGCCGCAAATCTGCGCGTTGAATTCCGGCAGCTTTTCAGCGGGAACCCACAGTTCGCTGCAGATGGCGCTGCCGACGATGCGTTCCTCGAATTCGTGCAGATAATTCAGCGGCAATTCGAACGCGGTGACGAAGCCCACGTGGCCGCAGCGCGGATCGGGCGCGTTCCACTCGCGCGCGATGGATTCTGCATACTGCAGATTTGTCACTGGGTAGAAGATCGGCTGCTCGGGCAGCCGCGGCGGGAACGCCTTGTATCCGGCCTCCGCAATGAGCTGCATTTCGCGCAGGCCAACGGGACGAAAGAGTGTGCGCACGGTCTGCATGGAAGTGGGCCTCTAGATGCAAGGCGTATTTTAAAATCACGGCGGGCGAAGTCTATAGAAATGTGCGCGGACAGAAGCTACTTCGCGAGCTGAAGCTTCTTTCCATCAAAGCTCACCGTCTGGCCCCCGATGATCAGTTTCTCGCCTTCCATCTTCGCCTCAGGATGCGGCGCTCGCCCAGGCCCCAGACCCAGGCAGGCCCGGCGGTTACATTTTTATAAGCACGCGGTCCGCCGTCCATGTGAACAGTCACGAGAATCGTCCGCGTCCTGCCAGCGGTTGCGAAAACCAAAGTAGCTGTGCACTGTATCGGCGCGGACCTTCGGTACGATGCCCTCGGGATTCTTCGCCTGCTCGCCGATGGGCCAGTTGATCAACGCCAGAATCGCCCGGTGCGGGTAATTGACGCTATCGTATCGATCGGCGTCAGCTTTCCTGACAACATTATCATACGTCCAGAGCATCGCCTGCTTCTGCGAATCGGTGAGAAGCCCCATGCCCTGGCTGAACCAGCCGCCATGCGACATGCCGCCCTGCTGCTCAAGAAAATTCTCCGTGCCGTAGCTGCCGCCCATGCCGCCAACGCGGCAAGGATAGAGAGGCTTTCCGCTCGCGTCCGGAATCAGCTCGTGAATCCAGCGCAGGCTCAGCCATTGCACGTTCGGGCGGGGCGAGATGAAATCTTTTCCGCCGGCGACTTTCATGGCCTGAAAAAACGGAATAAGCGCTGGGTTCGACGCCATATGGCTGGGCCCCTGCCCTTCCGGGAAAAAACCGCCGTCGCCGAACCCCTGCGTCATCGCTTGAATGGCTTTCTTTTCAATCTCGGCGAGATGCTTTTCTGTCAGTGCGGCATCGGTTCCCGGATCGCCTTTGATGGCTAACAGAGCGATGCCACAGCCGCCAATAATTGAGCCCCAATGATTGCTTGCAGGCATGTGGCGCGTCTTCAACACCATTTCTTTGAGCGCCATATTGCCCTCTTTGCCGGAATCGCCGGGCGCATAATTCTGTATCGCGCCGGCTACTTTTCTGCGGAACTCCTCATCCCACCCTTCGTAGCAAAGATCGTAACCCAGCGCATACCACGCCAGCGACGGTCCAGCCCGCAGCTGCCCACCTGGCACACTCCAGCTGTAGCGAGCTTCGCCGTCGCGGTCGCGCTGTCCGGCGAATGCTTTTTCGAAGCACTCTTTGCCGAGCTCGGCGTATTTTTTGTCTCCCGTGAGCTGGTAGAGCATTCCAAATCCGGCAGCGTGTGAAATGGAGTAGGTCCCTTCAGGGAACTGTGCTTTGGCTTCGTAGGCTTTCCTGGCGGGATTGTAAGTCGCCGGCATGCTCTCGCCGCCGCCCAGGGTCGCCTTCAGCCGCGAGAGAATGGCTTTGCCTTCCGGCGTTTCGCTGCGTTTTTTGAGTTCCGGGAGATCCGCTTTGCGGAAGAACAAGCGGGGGTGCTCGCCGGGAGCGGGAGGAGTAAACCCGGGGACGGGGGCAGGCCAGCTTTCAACGCCGGCCTTTTGCGGCCTCTCTTCTGAAAAGCAGAGCGCGCATGCAAGCAGCAGCGGTAAGAAACATCGTTTCATACGGCAAATGCCCTCGGGTCCACTAAGTATATGACCCTAGAGCATCAGTGTTACAGACCGATTCACCCGCGGCCTTATTTCTTTGGAGCGGGCGCGTCGGCTTTCTTGGTCTTCATCGTGAGCAGGTAGCTGACCAGGTCGGCGGCTTCCTGCGGCTTGAGCAGTTCCGGGAAGTTGTCCGGCATGAAGGAGACGTTCAGCGTCTTGCGTACGCTGATCAGCGCTTTACGGATCTCGGTGGCCTTGCCGGTGGCTTCGTAAATCACCAGCACTTCGTCGGAATCTTCCTTCACCACGCCACTGATCACCTGGCCGTCGTTGGTCTTCACCATTGTCGGCTGGAAGCCCTCGGTAATGGCCTTGCTGGGTTCGAAGATGGATTCGAGAATGTTCCGCGCGTCGGCGCGCAGCGCAATATCCGACAGATCGGGGCCCACAGCCACGCCTTTTCCTTCGAGGTGGTGGCAGTTGTAGCAACCCGGAATATCTTTGCGGAAGAAGATTTCCTGGCCGCGCTTGGGATCGGCCTTCGCCAGCAGCGGCATCACCTGTTCGGCCTGCGTGCCTACGGTTTCAGTCTGAGCCAGCTCCACGCCAAGCGATTTGGCCAGCGACACAGCCAGTTCCTTGACGTTTTTGTCCGGATCAGTCGCGGCCTTTTTTGCGATCTCCTCGGCGATCTTCGCGCCCGGCGCTTTCTTCAGGTTCTTCGCGCGTGAAAGCAGCGTCATCGTGGCGCGCCGTGTGGTCATGCTGGTGCTGTTGAAGGCCGACTGCAGGGCTTTCATGCGCGCTTCGTCGGGACTCCACTCGAACTTCTTCAGCGAGGCCAGAGCGATGAGGCCGCCGTCTCTCTGCTGAGGCGAAGCGTTTTCGAGCTTGGCGAAAACAAAGCTCGCCAGCGCCTGCTCCTGCGCACTGAGCCCTTCGATCGCCGCGTTCATGACGATCTCTTCTTTCGAATTAAGCTCGTTCCAGAGGATCTCCAGTGCGGATGCATTCGACGCCATCGCTTTGAGCGTCAGCGCGCGTTCTTCCCCTGCCGTTTTTGGGAGGAAATCGTTCAGCCTGGCAAAGCCATCTTTATCCAGCTTCGTGCGGCTCAGGCACTGCAGCACCGCCGCGCGTGTTTCAACGCTAGACTCGCTGAGCAGCGCCAGGAGCTTGTCGGCGGGTAAATCCTTGCCCAGCTTGGTCAGCCAGAGCACCGCGACTTTCTGTGTCTCCTTATCCTTATCAGAAAGAAGCGTGAGCACGTCGTCGGACTTCAGGCTGCTTGTTTCAAGCAACGCCAGGAGCGCGGCGCGGCGCACGCCGGCACGCTCGTCTTTGAGCAGCGGCTTGAGTGCATCCGGAGTCATCAGCTCGCTCATGCTGCGCCAGAGCGAATAGAACGTGAGGCGGTCGGTTTCAGTCGCGGCGGCGGCCTGGATTGCGCTGAGCTGATCCTTTGCCGGCATGTGCCAGAGACTCTGTGCCGCTTCGAAGCGCACGCGCGGCTCCTTATCTGTGAGCAGCGCCGCGACGGCCGGGGCTGTCTGGCTCGCCTTGCGGAAGCTCAGGATGCGGATGGCCTGCAGTCGCTGGTTGAAATTCTTTGAGCTCAGATAGGAG
>Ga0196964_10000529_pt1 | contig 22684 bp, 18 predicted proteins | sample S1_10metaG_FD_148615 | JGI IMG/M metagenome (GOLD analysis project Ga0196964, IMG submission 148615) | Soil microbial communities from Anza Borrego desert, Southern California, United States - S1_10 | ecosystem: Environmental > Terrestrial > Soil > Desert | place: USA: California | collected... | reverse complement strand
GCGAACGAATCCTCGACCGGGACGAGGCTGAACGCGCTTCCTCCCGAGCCGTCGCTGACCTGCACCTGCAGGGTCGTGTCGGACGCCGAGCCCGCGGGCAGGGTGACCGAGGCCTTGCCGGCGGCCAGATATGCGTTGATCGCGGCCAGGGTTCCGGACAGCGACAGGTACTGGCCGTTTACGACCGCGCTGACGCCGTCGACCGAAGGCGCGGTGTAGGCGCCCGTCGGCGTCATCATGCTCACATAGAAGATGCCCGACGAGTCGATGTCGGCGATGGTGAACCCCGTCAGGGTGACGACGCCGTTCTGATCGGCCGTCAGGCCGACCGGCGAGGTCAGGGTCGGGTCGTCGTTCACCGGGTTAACGTAGAAGCCGATCGTGACGCTGCCGTCGTCGTCGCCGCCGTTCGCGCGCCCGTCGCCGTCCACCAGGGTGATGTTCACCGTCGCCGACAACGAGGGGTTGTTCTCGGTGGAGACGTAGGTCAGTTCCTTGACCAGGGTGCTCATCCGCGCCGCCGTGGCGTTCGCGTTGAGACTGATCACCAGGTTGTCGGCGCCGGCGCCCGTGCCGCCGGTCGCGATCACGCCGACCGCCACGCCGTTGACCGAAACGACGCTGCCCGCGGTCATGCCGGCCGACAGGGTGACCGCCCCGGTGGTCCGCAGGGCGAGCGTCTCGATCGCACTGCTCTTGGCGACGGTCAGGCTGCCGCCGGCGTAGTCGGAACTGTCCACGTCGGAGAAGACGACGCTGTCGCTCGAGAAGATCGGCCCCGCCACGTTCTCGGTGAGGATGTTGGTGAAGTCGGGCGCCGTCAGGACCGGCGCGTCGTTCAGCGACAAGACATTCAGAGACGTCGAGATCGTACCCGAGGAGTAGCGGCTGGTTCCTCCGACGGCGCCGGCGCCGGAAAGATTGACCACCGTCCCGGTGGTGATCGCCCCTTGCGACTCATCGACCAGGCGCACCGTCAGGGTCGGCGCAGGCCCGTTGTAGTTCGGCGCCGGATTGAAACGGATCGCCGCGTCCACGTGGATCAGCATCGCCGCGGAGTTCGACACGACGCCGATGTTGATCCAGGCGGAGCCGCTCCAGTACTGCCACTGGCCGGTCGACGCCGACGATGCGTTGCCCACGACGACCACGCCTGCGGGGTTCTGCGGGTTGGACGTGTCGGACTCATCCGCGGGATCGGAATACTGCCCCAGGAACAGGGTCGACACCGCCAGGAAGCCGGTAGGAACGTCCTCCGCGATGTCGTTGATCGTGACGGCGCCCGTTCCGTTGACGACCGGCGCGTCGTTCACCGGGACGACGGTGATCGCCACCGTGTCCACGTCCTCTTCGCTGAGAGCGTTGGCGGTAAGTCCCGGGTCCAGCCCCTGGGTCCCCTGGTCGTTGGTGGTCACCGTCAGGGTGTCGAAGCCGTTGAAATTGACGGGGCCCTGATAGACCACGCCGTCGGACGCAGCGAAGGTCGCGTTGATCGCGCTGCGGGTCGCGGTGATGGTCACCACATTGCCGCCGTCGCCCGACACCTGAGCGGCGGTGACGCCGCCCGCCACGTCGGTGCGGATGTCGAGCACTCCGCGAAGCACCCTGAGCGTCACCGTGACGAGGCTCGTCGCGGCGTCGGCGTCCACGTCGCTGACGGAGAGACCGGTGATCGCATGGGCCGTGTCTTCCGAGGCCGTGCGCGCGCCCGGTACGGTGTTCACCGGCGCGTCGTTGACGGCGGTGACGCTCTGGCTCAGCACCACCGTGCCGGCCGAGTAGCGGGTCGTCCCGCCCGTCCCGCCGACGCCCGACAGGTTCACGGTCGAGCCGTTGGTGATCGCCGCGCCCGAGGCGTCGATCAGATGGACCGTCAGGGTCGGCGCGGCGCCGTTGTAGTCCTGGGCGGGATTGAACCGGAGCGGAGTCGCCGCGCTGATCAGCTTGGCCGACGCCGAGCTCGCGGTCCCGATGTCGGCCCAGGCGGAGCCGGTCCAGTACTGCCACTGGCCGGTGGCGGCCGAGGAGCCGTTGCCGACGATCGCCACGCCGGCGAACGCCTGGGCGGAGGACCCGCCGCTCACTTCATCGGTCGGGTCGGAGTACTGGCCGCCGAACAGCTCGGAGACGGTCTGGCCCGTGCTGCTGGGCGTGTCTTCCAGGATCGTCGTCGCCGACTCCGTGCCGTCCCCGGTCACCACCGGCGCATCGTTGACGGCGACGACGCTGATCTGCAGGACAGCCGAGCCTTCCTCGGTCGTACCGGTGCCTGTGGAGGCCGGGTCGTTGCCGTTGAAGCCTTGGTCGTTGACCGTGACCGTAAGGTTGCGAACCCCGTTGTGGTTGGCCGGAGGCGTGTAGGTGAGCCCGCTCGCCAGGGTCGCGTTGATTTGGTTTTGGGTCGCGGTGACGGTGATCGTGCCCGAGCCGTTGGCGCCGGCGGTGATCTGGCCGGCGGTGATCCCCCCCGCGACGTTGGTGGCCAGGGTCAGCGTTCCGCTCGGCACGCTGAAGGTGGCCACCACGTTCTGAGTAGCGGGATCGGCGTCGACGTCGGTGACGCTGATCCCGCTGAGCACGAAATTGGTGCTGTCCTCCGACGTTCCGACGATGCCGTTCGCCAGAGTGATCACCGGCGCGTCGTTGATGCCGGTGACCGCTACGGTGGCGGTCACCGGGTCGGAATGGTTCAGGCCGTCGCTGACCGTCCAGCTGATCGTGCGGGTGGGCGCGGCGCCGTAAGCGGTCGGATCGTCACCGCTGGTGTTGAACCGCACTGAAGCGATCAACGCCTCATAAACGCTGAAAGTGGCGGCGCCCGTCAGCGTCATGACGCCGGTGGTCGAGTTGTAGAGGTATGAGACGCCGTTGATGGTCCCGCTCGTCGTCCCGTTGATCGTCAGCCGGTCCTGGTGGGTCGATCCCGACTGGAAATTGCTCGAAATCCAGACCGTGGCGCTGTGAAGCTGCTGGGTGGGGTTGCTCGCCGTCTCGGCGTCCGTGACGTCGAGAGAGAGAAACGGTTGGACCAGTGCGGTAGCACCTGAGGAAAGAGTCGAACTGGACTCGATCACCCCGGTGACCGCCTGTGTCGAGCTCGTAACGACGGGCGCGCGGTTGAGGAAAAGACTGCCCGCGCCCAGCGTGTTGCTGTTGGTGGTCCCGTTGTGAACGCCTTGGACGAAGACCAGTCCGCTGCCGTCGGCGTTGATCCGCCACACGCCTTCGTCACCCTGCGGGTTCTGCGAGACGCCGTTGATGATCAACTGGTCCCCGGTCAGATCCAGGAAGTAGAGTTGGCCGGTGACCGGATCGACCTCGATGTCGTCCAGGAGCCCCTGAGGACCATAGACCGTGCTGATGGCCTGGGAGTTGGTGTCCCCGTCGTCGGCTTGCTGCCAGATGGTGGTGTAGGCGCCGTTCGGGTTGTTGCTGAGAGCATAGCTGTAGACTCCCCCCATCCTAAGCAGAGGGTCGGTGGTCGCGGGGTTACCGTCCGTCGGATAGCCGCCGTCGCCGTCATGGTCCCAAAGGATGCTGGCGGTCGTGAAATATAACGTCTGACCGTCCGGGCTCAGCGCCAGACCTTCGACGGTTCCCAATTCCTGGGGAAACGACTCCCCGGTCAAGTCAAGCGGATGGAGCGTGTCATTGTCGTCCGGGCTGAAAGGCAGCACCGTGATTTGACCGCCGCTCCAAGAGAAGGCGTTGGCGCCCGAGTTAGCAGTAAGGCCGGTTATCTTCCCGACATAGTTGCGGCTGACTGCATCGCCATCCTCACCCGCGATCACACGGTGAACGGAAAAGTATATGGTGCCGGAGTTGAAATCGATAACGAAGTCGTCGGCGAAGCCGCTGTTCGTCGTGCCGAACGGATTCCCGCTTCCGGTGCCGCCGAGGGTCGCCAGAACCGTCGATGTCTGATTCGCGGTGTTGTAGCCGATCTTCTCGATCCGCTGACCGTGCGTGAAGTAAATGATGTTGTTGATCGTGTCGATCTGCATGTCCCGGATCTGCTTTTCCAGCGTTGTAGCCTGACTGCTGGAAAACAGAACCGTCATGGTGGGCGGCACGGACGGATTGCCGATCAAATCCGAGATGTTGCCTTGAAGAATGACGTTTGTGCCGCCGCCCGCGTTCGAGTCTATGATGAAGAACTTACCCTCGGCGGTGTCGAAGGCGATGTCGCGCGGATTGGCGAAGGTCTGTACGGTATCGCCCGTATCCGTGGTGTAGCGAATGATCAGGTTGTAGCCGACCGCGCCCCCGCTCACGGTGCTATCTACGTTCGTGCTGGCGATGCCGTTGCCACCGCCGGATGCGGCCAGCCACAGACTCAGGTCCGACGCCGTGCCGAACGGTCCGCTCTGATCGTGCTGGTCGATCGCGATGTTCAGTCCATGTTCGTCAGTGTTCCAATTGGAAGCGTCGACAATGTTTCCGAGCAGTCCGGCATTGTTGAAAAAGTGTGCGTAGGCATCGGTCGTAGGGCCCGCGTAAGCGCCGCTGTCTTCGGCGATGGCTAGAGCCGAGACGCCGTTGGCGAGCCCGGTGTTCACCAGGCTCCCATTGAAGGTGTAATTTCCGTCTGCGACTTCCGCGGCGAACAAGAACTTCGTGGGGGTGTTTGCGTCAGTGCCTTGATAGACATAGATCGCATCCCCGGAGGTGCTGAGGTCGATCCCGGCGGCGGTCAGCTGCGCTTGGGTGATACTGATGACTGTCCCCGCAGCAATGTTGGTCGCCGCGGTGTAGGTGAACGTGCCGTCACCCGCGCCGGTGGTAAAACTGCTGCCGTTCCAGGCGCGATCGGTAAAAAATATCTGGGTACCGGCCTCGATCGGAGCGAGCAAGACGAAGTGGAACCTGTCCTCAGTAGTGTATCCCCCCAAGGTCGCCCCGGCGTTAAAGCCGATGATGGCGATCTGACCGACCTTCAGCGCGGTAGCCATAACTGTCGTCCCCCAACGGCCGACGCACGCCGACCCGACCGCCCTCCCCCGGGCGGCTACATGCAGTTACTGGTAGGAGGTTTGAAGCTTGGTAACAAGTACGGTTATGGTATTGCACCGTTATGTGAACGCCCCAAAACCTTAAGCTGATCAAGACTCCGGAGTCGCCCCTCCGGACGCCGCCTTCGCTCCCTCACCGCCCCCGGCGACTCGCCGCGCCGTAGCCGAGACCCAGCAGCGTCGCCCAGAACAGGGCGATCGAATATTCCTGCAGCGCATAGTCCGTCGCGCCGTGCAGCAGGACGGCGGCCGAGGCTCCGATCACCGCCAGAGCGACGCGATTGCGCCTCCCGGCCGCCGCCCCGGCGATGCGGCTCAGCACCACGCCCAGGGTCAGGAACATCGCGCCCGCCCCGACCACGCCCGCGGTCAGCAGCCACTCCAGATAGACGTTGTGCGCGGCGCCCACGTTGGCCGCGTAGGGGTAGGACTCGCTGGTGGTGCGGTAGGTGTTGACCGCGTCGAAGCTTCCTAGGCCGTAGCCGGACAGCGGCGCCTCCAGGAACGCGGTCCAGACGTCGCCGAACAGCCGCCGCCGGGTCTCGAAGTCCTCGCCGATGCTCCCGAGGCGGCCCAGCAGCAGGTCGGAGCCGGCCAGGAACAGGGCGCTCAGCGCCACCACCAGCGCAAGCGCGCCCCAGAGCCAGCGCCGCCCTCCCCCGCTACGGGCCGAGAACAGGGCCCAGAACACCGCCAGCCCCGCCCCCGCAGCCGCGGCGATCATGCCCGCGCGCGAGGCGGTCGCGGCCAGGGCCACGGTGCACAGGGCGAAGGCGGCGGCCTCCAGGCTGGCGCCCGGCAGCGACGCCTCGAACTCCTGCGGCGATCCCGCACGGCTGAAGCGCACGGCGAGCGAGGCGGCGGCCAGCGCCGCGCCCATGCCGAACAGGGCGGCGGCGCTGTTGGCGCTGGAGAAGGCGGCGGCGAAGCGCGGGCCGGTGTCGGTCCGCTCCAGCCCGTAGATCCCGCCGGGGTCGGCCAGGAAGGCCAGCAGCATCAAGCCGGAGAAGACGCCCAGAGCCGCCAGGGTCGCGATCATGAACTTGTCGGTCGCCCGGCCGCTGCGCCCCAGCGCCACGGCTGCGGCGAACAGGGCGCCGAGACCCGAGAGCTTCAGCAGCTCGGCGAAGGTCGCGGACCGGTCGATCGTGCCGGCCGCCTCGGCGCCGACATAGCCCCACAGCGGGTGGGCGCCCCCCGGCGCGAACGGCGTCAGCTGCAGCACGCCGATCAGCAGCACCAGCAGGAACAACCCGGCCACGACGACGTCGGTGCGGTCGAACGCCAGGCTGGCCCTCGCCCAGCGGCAGGCGATCAGCAGGCCCGCCGTCAGCAGACAGGCGACAGCCGCGAGGCCCAAGCCGAACGCGCGGCCGGCCGCCCCGAACAACAGATGTCCGATCACCGGCAGGGCCACGACCGCGAGCGCCGCCAGGGTGCGCGAGGCGCGCCACTCGTTCAGCAGTTCGACGGCCGTGCGCGGCCGGTCGGCTCGACGGTTTCCTCCCCGCCAGCCGACCGTGCTCATTGCGCGTAATACTTGCTGTAGGACCGGTAGTAGTAGCCGGGATCGCCGTAGCCGTACCGGGCCTGTTCCTTCAGGTCGATCTGGGTCAGCACCGCGCCCGCGATGAAGGCGTTGCTGCTCTGGAGCATGCGCAGCGAGCCCTCGATGGCTTTGCGCGGCGTGCTGCGCCAGCGGACCAGCAGGGCCACCGCGTCCGCCTTGGGCGCCAACACGCGGGTGTCGGCGACCGGCAGCACCGGCGCGGTGTCGAGGATCACGATGTCGAAGCGCTCACGCAGCTCCTCCAGCAGCCGGTCCATGGCCGGAGACCCGAACACGTCCTTGGGCGTGTAGGCGCTCTTGGCCAGCGGCAGGAAGCTGGCGCCGGTCTCGTCGTCGATCAGCAGCGCCTCGTCCAGCGTGCAGGCGCCCGACAGCACCTCGATCAGGCCGCGCGCGACCTCCTCGCCGATGGCGTCGTTCAGGGCGCGGCGGCGCAGGTCGCAGTCGACCACGACCACCTTCGCGCCGGACAGGGCCACGGTGCGCGCCAGGCAGATCGAGGTCGTCGTCTTGCCTTCGTCGGGCAGGGACGAGGTGATGGCGATCACCTTCACCGTCTCGCCCACCCGGGCGAAGGAAAGCGAGGTCTTCAGGTTGCGGAACGCCTCGGAGAAGCTGGAGAGCGGGCGGGCCACGACGTAGTCGATCGGCTCCGCGTCGGCGCCCTCGTCGCCCTTCTTCAGGGTCGAGCCCAGCGTCGGCACCCCGGCCAGGTACGGCAGGCCCAGCAGGTCCTCGACCTCCTCGGCCGTGCCCAGGCCCGTGTCCAGCGCCTCGCGCAGCACCACCGCCGCCGCGCCGGCGCCCAGCGCCAGCATCAGGCCCACGGCCAGGTTCAGCGGCACGTTCGGGCTGCTGGGGCCGGTGGGGATCTTGGCGCGCGAGACGACCCGGGCGTCGGACTGCTCGACGCCTTCCTGGGTGCTGGTCTCTTTGAAGCGGTTCAGGAACGACTCGTAGAGGGTGCGCACCGACTCGGCGTTGCGCTCCAGTTCGCGCAGGCGGACCATCGCCTGGTTGTTGCCGGCCAGGGTGCCGCGCGAGCGCGCGACGCTGCCGGACAGCGAGGCGGTGCGCTGGCGCTGAACCTGAGCTTGCGCCTCAAGATTCGACACGATGCGCTGGATTTCCGCGCGAATTTGGTTGTCGATGTCCGCCAGCTCGCGCTGCGTTTTCTGGATTTCCGGATGGCGGGAGCTGTAGCGGGTCTCCAGCTCGGCCACCTTGCGGCTGACCTCGGCGCGCTGGCGGCGCAGTTCCTGGATCACCTGCGAGCCCAGCGCCTCGCCGACGTCCTCGCCGGTCGAACCGCGCGCCAGCTGGGCGCGGGCGGTGTTCAGCCGAGCCTCGGCCTCCGCCTGTTCGACACGAACGGTGGCCAGTTGCTGGTTCAGGTTGGAGATCTCGGCCTCGGTCAGGGACGAGCCCTGGGCGCTCATCAGGCCGTAAGCGGCCTTGTACTGCTCCACCGAGGCTTCCGCCTGCTGCACCTGCACGCGCAGCTCTCCCAGGCGGGTGTTCAGCCATTGGTTGGCCGAGCGCGTGGCCTCGAACTTGGCCTCCAGCTGCTCCAGCAGGTAGCGGTCGGCGAAGGCGTTAGCGATCGCCTGGGCCTTCTCCGGGTCGTCGCTCGTGTAGGAGACGCGGATCATGTAGGTCAGGCCCGCGCGCTCGACCGACAGGTCGCGCAGCACGCGGTCGACCACGGCCTCGCGGCGCTTCTGCTGCTCCAGCCGGCTGAGCTTGGCGCCCTCGTCGCTGCGCGCGGCGCCCAGCAGCGAGCCCAGCGGGCCCGGCTCTTCCAGGTCGGGGTTGTAGTCGGGGTCGCGGTCCAGCTTCAGGGCGCTCACCACCCGTTCGGCCAGGGCGCGCGACTTCAGGATCTCGACCTCGGTGTCGACGACGCTGGAGTCCGCCGGCAGGCCGGACAGCACGCCTTCGATGTCGGTCACCTGCTGGGTGCGCGGGTCCAGCAGCACGTTGGCCGTGGCGGTGAACCGCGGCGTCTGCTGCAGGGTGTAGGCGATCACCGCCAGAAGCACGACGACGCCCACCGCCAGGAACAGCCGCAGGCGACGACGGAAGGTCGCCACGAGGGTGTTCAGGTCGGTGAGTTTGCCGAGGGCCTCCATCGCGCGCGCGGGCGGCCGGACCATCGCGTCCATATTCGACACCTAGTCATCTCGGCGCCGCGCCCGGCGCCGTCCTCAGTACTGCAAGATCAGGGAAGCCAACACGCGATTCACGGCGAAGTTCGGGCCGCGATCGACGCCGGAGGAGTCCTGGTTGAAGTGCGCGTAACCGAGGGACAGTCCTACATGACGGTTCATCAAGTACGTAGCGCTGACTCCTGCGGCAAAACGTTCGTCGTCGCGGTCGATCCCCTCGAACTCGTCGCTGCCGAAGGTGGCGTCGGCGGTCAGGATCAGGTTGCGCAGCAGCTCGTGGTCGATCTGCGCGCGGAAGGTCGAGGCCAGGTAACCGGGCGAGCCGGGAACGCCCGAGTCCTCCACCGCGCGGCGGGCGCGCAAGGTGATGGTGGTCAGCTGGGTCGGGAACCACTCGAGCTGGCCCAGCACCGCCAGGCCGCTGATCTCGCCGAACACCGGATTGTCGTACTCCTGACGCAGGTAGCCGACCTGGATCTCACCGCGGGACAGGTTGGTGATGTCGAAGTTGGCGCCGACGGCCAGCTCGTAACCCTCTGAGTCTCGCTCGGCCAGCACGGGGCCGCCGGAGGTGACCACCGGAGTCGGCTCCTCGTACTCGCGGGTGTTGGCCGCGGCGAAGCCGAACACCGCCAGCGCCGGGCTGACCGCGTATTCCGCCTTGCCCGACAGCACGTGCTGAGTGCGGTCGCGGTCGTCCTGGTCGATCAGGCCTAGCCCGCCGGCGACGTCCTCGTAGTCGTACTCCTGCACGTCGTAGCGCCCGGTCAGGCGCAGGCGGTTCAGCTCGTGCGTGCCGCCGACGTTGGCGGTGATCACGTCGTAGCGCACCGGCTCGGCCGAGAACTGGGCGACGCCGGCGTTGGTCCGGGGCTCGGTCATCTGCGCCAGTTCGACGCCCCCGAACAGGAAGCTGCGGCCGACCACGTCGATGCGTCCGCGCGCGCCGAAGATGTAGTCGTCGGTGTTCTCTTCCTCGAAATCCTGGAAGCGGTTGATCGAGGCGCGGGCGTAAGCCTGCAGCGCGTGGCGCGACCAGCCGGATTCGATGCTGACCTCGGGCCGCAACCGCACGATCAGATCTTCCTGCTCGTTGGTCTCGTGAGCGAAGACGTTGTCGTTGTGCTCCAGATCGACCGTCACCCGCGGGTAGACCATGAAGGCGCCGGTGCGCAGGCCGATGGCCTCGTAGCCTTCCTTCGGCCGCTCGCGCACGCTGACGTTGCGGTCGCGCGCGAAGTTGCTCTGCACGTCGACCTCGGTCTGGGCCTGGGCGGCGCCCGCCGCCAGCAGGACCGACGCGGCCACGGAAGCCAAGAACACCTGTTTCACGATGCAAACCCCCACAAAGACGAACGCCGCGCGCCCGACGATCGGACGCGCGGCGCTGACGCTATCAGAAAGTGATTCGGATCAGCACTGGCCGCGACGATAGCCCGGGCCCGAGCAACCCCGCGGCGGCCGCGGCGGCTTCGGCTTGGGACGACCGGCGCCGGAAGGAGCCTGAACCTCGCCGCCGGCCTTCTTCAGGCCCGCGGCTTCGGCGGGGGAACCCGCGGCGGCGGCCGCGCTCGTGAGAGCGGTCTTGACGGTCTCGGCCGGGGCGCCGCTAGCGGCCACCACCTTCAGGGCGGCGGCTTCGACGCTGGCCTGCACCTGCGCCTCGCCGGCGCCTTGGGTGCGGGCGGTGCGCTCCGCCTTTTTGGCGGCGGTGGAGACCTTGGCGGCGAGCTGATCCGCGCCCTTGGAGGCGGCGTAGGCGACCCCGCCTGCGCTGAGAGCGCCAGCCAAAACTAAAGCGGAAACCAGACGACGCATTTCGGACCCCTCGAACCTCATGCTCACCCTATAGCCGAAAACCGCTACAGGTAAATGACGGAAAACACCCGTTTCAGTCGAAAAGCGGGGCTGTGGCTCAGAAGAAACGCTCGACGATGCGGACGGTGTCGCCGGGGCTGACAACGGTGCTGGAGGTCAGGGTCGCTTCGCGCTCCTTGGTCTCGCCCGCGTGCTTGATGAACACCTTCTTGGTGTTGGCGCGGTAGGTGAAGCCCTCGGCGCGCGCGACCGCGTTCATCACCGTCAGGCCGTTGGTGTAGGGGTACTCCCCCGGCTTCTTCACCTCGCCCAGGATGTAGAAGGGACGGTAGTTCAGCACCTCGACGCTGACGCGCGGGTTCTTCAGATAGCCGTCCAGCAGCAGGCGCTGCACCTCGGTCTGAAATTCGGGCACGCTCTTGCCCAGCACGTTGACCTCGCCGATCAGCGGCAACGACACCTGGCCGGAGCCGGACACCGCAAATTCGCCGCTCAGCGACGGCTCGTCGAACACGATGACGCGCACCTTGTCCCCGGCCCCCAGGCGGTATTCCGCCGTCGCCGGATCGGCCGTCTGGGCCTGAAGCCCGGTCGCCGCACCCAAGGCGGCCACGAGCAGCAGCACGGTCGCGAACAGTCGCAGGATCATGTCTCCACCCTTGGTCTCACAATTTCGATGCCACGGAGGCCCTTGTCAGGCAAGCCGACGCGCCCGGCTCGGCCGGGCCTGGATCAGGCGCCGCTCGGTCCCGTGCAGCTTCACCGCGCTGAGCAGTCCGGTGGCGTAGGCGCCGGTGTCAGTCCCGATCCGCCAGGGCGTCATTTCCACCTGCTCGGACGGGGTGTGGCCGTGAACCACCACCTTGTCGCTGGCCCGCTCGACTTCGAGGAAGGGCGCGCGGATCCACAGCAGATCCGCCTCCTCCTGCCGCTCGATCGGGGTTCCCGGCCGCACGCCGGCGTGGACGAACAGGTAGTCGTCCGACACCGTCCAGAGCTTCAGCGCCTTGTAGAAAGCCAGGTGCTCGTCCGGCAGGGCCGCGGCGAAGGCGTCGCGCGCAGCCGTCCAGGCTTCGTCGTCCGTCCGGGTCCGGGGCGGGGCCACGCCGTAGGACAGCATCGTCGGCCCGCCGCCGTGATCGCCCCAGGTCGCCCCGAACGGCGGCTCCTCCAGAAACAGCAGCAGGGCCTCTTCGTGGTTGCCCTTCAGAGCGTCCACGTCGCACCAGCCCTGGATCGACAGTTCCAGCACCCGGTCCACCACCTGCCGCGACTCCGGCCCGCGGTCGACAAGGTCGCCGAGGAAGATCAGCCGCGGCCGCACGGCGTGCGCCTGGGCGTCCGCCCGAATCGCGTCGAGCAGCGGCTCCAGGCAGTCCAGCCGCCCGTGCACGTCGCCGATCGCATAGACGAGCTCGCTCGTCCGCGAGCGGGGCGCGGGCGGTTGGGGCTTGGCCCGGATTATGCGCTTCAGAAAGGTCATCGAACCTGCTCGCGCAACCTATAGCGCATCCCTCGCAACTTTCCTCGGCGGGAATTTGGCGCCGCAACAACACGTCGCGCCGTTGCGCCCCTTTCGGGCGATGCTACGGTCTGATCGGCAGCTGGAGGGCGATATGGCCGAGCACGAGCAATCCCTGACAGCGTTCGTCGCGGGCCTGCCCAAGGCCGAACTGCACATGCACGTCGAGGGCTCGCTCGAGCCCGAGCAGATGTTCGCCTTCGCCCGCCGCAACCGCGTCGCCCTGCCCTTCTCCACCGTCGAGGAGGTGCGGACCGCCTACCAGTTCTCCAACCTCCAGGACTTCCTCGACATCTATTACGCGGGCGCGAGCGTGCTGCTGACCGAGGAGGATTTCCGCGACCTCGGCATGGCCTATTTCCGCAGGTTGGCCGCCGACGGGGGCGTGCACGCGGAGATCTTCTTCGACCCCCAGACCCACACTGACCGCGGCCTGCCGTTCGCGGTGGCGATCGACGGTCTGCTGGCGGCCATGCATGAGGCGGAGCGCGAACTCGGCGTCACCTCGAAACTGATCCTGTGCTTCCTGCGCCACCTGGACGAGGATGCCGCCTTCGCGACGCTTAAGGCGGCGGAGCCGTGGCTGGACCGGCTGCTGGGCGTGGGGCTCGACTCCTCCGAGAAGGGTCACCCGCCTTCCAAGTTCGAGCGGGTGTTCCGGGCCGCCCGCGAGCGGGGCCTGAAGCTGTTCGCCCACGCCGGCGAGGAGGGTCCGCCGGAGTACGTGTGGGAGGCGCTGGACCTGCTGAAGGTCGACCGCATCGACCACGGCAACCGCGCGCTGGAGGACGAGGCCCTGACCGCGCGGCTGGCGCGCGAGGAGACGACCCTGACCGTGTGCCCGCTGTCGAACCTGAAGCTATGCGTGGTCGGCGACATGGCCGCCCACCCCCTGCCCCGCATGCTGCGGCTGGGGCTGAAGGCGACGATCAACTCCGACGATCCGGCCTATTTCGGTGGCTATCTGAACGACAACTACCTGGCCGCCGCGAGCGCGACGGGGCTGTCGCACGCCGATCTCGCCACGCTCGCGCGCAACAGCTTCGAGGGCTCGTATCTGGACGCCGCCGCCAAGGCCCGCCACGTCGCCGCCGTCGACCGCTGGGCGGCGGAGGCGCTGGCTCCGGCCTAGCGCGACGGCTCGGTGCGCGGCACGGTCAGGTTCAGCGCGGTGATCTCGGCGACCAGAGCGATCCGGCCCGACGGGTCGCCCAGTTCCTCCGACAGAACCTCCAGCCGGCGCGGCATGAACGGCCGCGCCCACAGGGCGTCGACCTCGGCCAGCACGTCGCGCCTGAGCTCGGGCGTCAGGCCGGTCCAGTTGTCGAAGGCGAACCGCAGCCGCCAGAGGCTTGCGTCGGGGTCGAAAGGCCCGGCGACGTAGCTGGTTTCCAGCGCCTTCAGCGCCTGCGGCGTCAGCCCGTCGCGCATGTAGACCGCGTAGGCCACCGCCAACCAGCTCTCCGCCCGCGCGGGCGACAGGGACGCCGCCTTGCGCGCGTGGGTTTCCGCCTCGCTCCAGCGCTCACGGTCCAAGGCCGCGTGCGCCCGCGCCAGGTGCGAATCGGCCAGCGGCAGCAGGGGCGTGGCGCCCGCTCCGCTGGTCTCGAACGCCGCCCGCGCGGCCAGCAGTCCGCCGACCAGGGCGAGCGCGGTCAGCGCCGCCGTCGCCGGGCGCCAGTCCTGGAACAGCACCCGCCGGGGTCCCTCCCCCGCCGTTTCGACCGTCATCGCCCCGCCTCCCTGCGCCAGACAGTCAGCACCAGCAGCGGCCCGTACACGCCCGCGATCCCGACCAGGTTCGCGACGAAATCCAGCGTCTCCGCGTCGCGCCCGGTCCCGGCGACCGCCTGCACCAGCTCGATCGCGCCGCCGTACCCGGCGAGCGCGGCGCCCAGCGCGATCAGGCCGGTCCTGGGGAAGGCCGCCGCGGCCAGCCCGGCCAGCCCGTAGAAGATCGCCGCGTGCCTGGCCTTGTCCCACGGCAGCAGGCGCGACAGCAGGCCCGTCGAGCCGTCGTCGGGCGCCAGGGCGGCGTACAGGGTGAAGGCGCAGGCGAGGACGAACAGCCCCAGCGCCGCCAGGCGCAAGGGCGCGGCGAGGCCGGGGCGCGAAGTGTCGAGGACGGCGGAGCTCACGGGCGGAGAATGCGACATTCCCCGCCGCGCGTCACCAGTCGGAGCGGACCGGCAGGCGCGACCAGCCGTCCCGGCGCGCCTTGGGTTTGGCCGGAGCCGGCGGCGGCGCGGGCGCCTCCTCCAGCTTCACCTCGACCTGGGTCTCGGTCAGCGGTCCTGTCGGCGCGGTCACCACCGGGGACGGCGCCTCGGGCGCCTCCTCCGCGCCCGGTGCGAAGGACGCCAGCGCCAGCACCGGCTTCTCCTGGCCCTTGGGCAGCTCGACCGAGGCGTTCTGCAGGCTCGCGTCCAGCAGCTGGTCGATGGTCGGCTCGGCGCCCGCGTGGGTCCCGCCGAACGCGCCCGGCGCGCCGGCGCCGCCGTTCCAGCGGTAGAAGATGTGCGTGCCGATGGTGGTCACCTTGGCCAGGCTGGAGGCCCAGTACGGCACCACGTAGTTCGCGTGATAGTGCGTGGCGTTGCCGACGCTCTTCATCACCTTGCCGTTCAGCGCCTCGACCGCGATCTTGCGCGCGCGCTCCCACACCGCGGGCGCGGGCCGCCGGGCCAGCGAGCCGTCGCAGGTGAAGGTGAACTGGCAGCCGGTGGTGCGGTTCGAGCCCTGGAACACCACGCCGCAGACGGTCTTGGGATAGGACGGGTGGCGCATGCGGTTCAGCACCACCTGGGCGACCGCCTGCTGCCCGGCCGTGCTCTCGTAGCCGGCCTCGTAGTAGATCGCCGCGGTCAGGCACTCGACCGCGCGGGACTCGTCCAGCAGGTCCCTGGCCTTCAGGAAGAACGGTCGGGCCGCGGGGTTCGGCAGGGCCGAAACCGGGATGCTCGCGTTGACCAGCCGCGCGGCGTCTTCCGGCAAAGGCTGGATCGCGTCGGACAGGGTCGGTTCGGGGCTGATCGCCGGCGCCAGGGCCGCGGTCAGGGCGCTGGGCTCGACCGTGCGGGCTTCGGGGGCGAATCGCGCCGCCAGGGCCACCGCGGCGCGATCCATCCGCCCGGCCAGGACCGCCAGCCCGGTCTCGCCGAAGTCTCCGCCGGACAGCCGGGCGATCTCGCGCGCGCGCTCGCGCGGATCGTCGCGCGCGACCACCGGCCCGAACACGCCGACCCACAGCACCAGGGTGGCGCAGGCGACCGCCCCGCCGTGGGCCCACACCTCATGTTCCATGCGCCCGGCGGCGCGGGCGGTGGAGAGCAAAACCTGCTTGAATTCAGACGCCTTGGCCGCCGCCGTTTGCGTCCACGGCGCACGCGCCGGCTTCTCCGCGCTCGGTCGAGGGAAGATCACGATACGGTCCCGTCAGGCTGTTACAGACGCACGCGAGCCCTCGTCCCGCACGGCCGGTCATAGCACGAACCAAGACCCGACGCACCCCGCCCGACGCGGTGAGAGCTTAGCCTAAGCGCCCGAACGCGCGGTTCGTTCCTGAACCGGCTCGGTCTCCGGCTCGACCGGCGGCGTTTCCACTGGGGCGGCGCGGGCCAAGTCGACCAGCACGCCCGGGTCGCCCCACAGCTCTTCCCAGGCGAAGGCGTCTACGCCCGGCGCCGCCTGCCCCAGCTGGAACAGACGCCTCAGGATACTGGGCGCGCCTGCGATCTTCTCCGCGTCGGCGCGGAGACGGAACAGCAGCAGCGGATCCGCCCCCTCGGGCCCCACCAGCACGCCGCGCTCGGTCTCGCCCTGCACCACCCAGCGGGTCGATTGCCGCTCGCCTTCGCAGACCGCGGCGGCGTCGACCGCCGCGCGCCTGAAGCGGGCCACCGCCAGGATCGCCCCGTCGGCGTCCTCGACCACCCAAGCCTTATGTCCTTGTCGCGCCCGCCACACGTTCCTGTCGCCCCGAAGCGAACCGCTTTTCAGCCCCGGCGCACCATGGCCGGTGGAAACGGCGCAGGCGAGCGGCCGTAGCGTCGCAGTCTGGCTGAAGTCAGGTCGCGGCGAGCGCCGGGCGCACGCCCGCGCCGCGCTTGCGGGCCAGCAGTTCGCTCAACGACCCGTTGCGGCGCATGGGCAGGGCGTCAGCGACGACAGGTTTCGGGGCGAAGGCGGAAACCGGCTCGGCGACCTCGGCCCAGCGCGACATTTCGCGCGCGGACGCTGCGGGCCTCAGCACGATGGGCGCCAGCCGCACCGGCCGCTCGTCCACGACCCGCACGCCGAGCGCGGGCCCCTGGAAGCTGGTCAGCCGGGGCGGACCGGCGGGGACGTGGAGGACGGCGTCCACCGACGACGCCGCAAATCCGTAGACATGCTGCTCTCTGGTCAGCGACAGCTTCATGCGCGGCCCCCCGTCGCGGACGCCGGTTCGCTCCGGCGATCGAACTCTCAAAGCTACGCGGAACACCCGCCTCGGCGGGTTTCGGGAGCCTCAGGGGCCCCGACGAACACGGACGTGTTCATCTACCTTAACGGCGAAACTGATCAGCTTCGCCGTATGGGTCAACTGAGACCGACGTTTTTTCCACAGCCCTAGAACGACGTTCCACCAACGGCCGCGGGCGCGCCCTGCTGGACGACGAACGCAGGCGTGCTATGCGGCGCGCGGGGTTGGACGAGGCGTCATGCGCATCCTGGTCACCGGTTCGGCCGGATTCATCGGCTTTCACCTGTCGCGGCGGCTGATCGCCGACGGGCACGAGGTGGCGGGCGTCGACGGCATGACGCCCTATTACGACGTGCAGCTGAAGCACGACCGGCACGCGGTCCTGAAGCAGCACAACGGCTTCTCCGAGCACCTCCTGCTGCTGGAGGAGCACGATCGGCTGGCGGAGACGTTCTCGGCCTTCCGGCCCGAGGCGGTGGTCCATCTCGCGGCCCAGGCGGGCGTGCGCTACAGCCTGGAGAATCCGCGCGCTTACGTCGACGCCAATCTGGTCGGCACCTTCAACTTGCTGGAGCTCTGCCGCGAGCACCGGCCGCGGCACCTGATGTTGGCGTCCACCAGCTCGGTCTACGGCGGCAATCCGGACATGCCGTTCGTCGAGACCGACCGCACGGACCACCCGCTGACCCTCTACGCCGCGACCAAGAAGGCGACCGAGGGCATGGCCCACGCCTACAGCCACCTGTGGGGCCTGCCGACCACGGCCTTCCGCTTCTTCACCGTCTACGGCCCGTGGGGTCGGCCGGACATGGCGCTGTTCAAGTTCGTCTCGGCGACGCTGAAGGGCGAGCCGATCGACGTCTACAACAACGGCGAGATGAAGCGGGACTTCACCTACATCGACGACCTGGTGGAGGCGCTTGTCCGGCTGCTCGACGCCCCGCCGCCCAAGCCCGGCGAGGCCGCGCCGGTCCCGGGCGATTCGCTGAGCCCCGTCGCCCCGTTCCGTTCGGTGAACATCGGCGGCGGCGCGCCGACGGGCCTGCTGGAATTCATCGAGGCGATCGAGGCGGCCACCGGCCGGTCCGCGATCCGCAACTACCTGCCCATGCAGGCCGGGGACGTGCCGGCCACCTTCGCCTCCGCCGACCTGCTGGGGGCGCTCACCGGCTACCGCCCGACCACCTCGGTCAAGACCGGCGTGGAGGCGTTCGTCGCCTGGTATCGGGACCACTACGGCGTCTGAGGGGGGCCGGCCATGAAGCTCGCGACCGTCGGCTACGAGAACGACACCCTGCCGGACGTGCTCGACCGGCTGCAGCGGGCGGCCGTCGAGGTGGTGATCGACGTTCGCGCCGTCGCCTCGTCGCGCAAGGCCGGCTTTTCCAAGTCGCTGCTGGCCGCCAGCCTCGCGGAGCGCGGCATCGGCTACGTCCACCTGCGCGCGCTCGGCACGCCCAAGCCCGGCCGGGACGCAGCCCGGGACGGCCGGATCGCCGAGATGCGCGCGATCTACGAGGCCCACCTGACCGAACCGGCGGCGCAGATGGAGCTGGCCCAGGCGGCCGAGATCGCCCGCGACCGCCGCGCCGCCCTGCTCTGCTACGAGGCCGACGCCGCCGGCTGCCACCGCTCCATCGTCGCCGAGCGCCTGACCCAGGCGCACGGCTTCGAAGTCGAGAACCTCTGAGGCTTGCGCGTCAGGAGGCGGCTTTCGGCTCCGCGGTCAGGTCGCGCCAGAGCGCGCCGATCAGGTTGGTGTAGTCGTCGGTCCAGGGGCGGGTGCGGCTGGGAGACGGGATTTTCCAGCGGCCGTCGGCCAGGAACGGCTCCAGCGCCGCGCGCGACTTGCCGATCACCAGCGCCTCGGTGGAGGCCTCCAGCATCTCCGACCCGCGGTCCTGCTCGAAATAGACCTGGTGCAGCACCGGCGCGCCCGCCGCCTTGGCCGTGGCGATCGCCGGGGTGGTGATCTCCAGGTTGCGGTTGGACAGGTGCAGCACCACCACCCCGTCGGGCTTGAGCACCCGCAGGTAGCCTTTCAGCGCCTCGACCGTCAGCAGGTGCGTCGGCACGCTGTCGGACGAGAAGGCGTCCACAACCAGCAGGTCGAACTTGCCGGCGGGCTCGCGCGCCAGGGTCAGACGCGCGTCGCCCAGCACCACGCCCACCGGCGAACCCTTGGCGCAGCCGTCCAGATAGGAGAACCGCCGCGGATCGCGCGCGAAGCGTTCCACCAGCGGGTCGATCTCGTAATAGGTCAGGGCGTCGCTCATCCGCTTGTAGGCAGCGATCGAACCGGTGCCGAGGCCCACCACCCCGATGTCGGCGGCGGGCTTGCGCCCCTGCACGGTGATCAGCGCCTGCCCCAGCGGCGTGGTCGAGGCGTAGTAGAGGATCGGCGCGCAGCGGTTCTCGGGCGCGGCGATCTGGGCGCCGTGCAGGGTAGTGCCGTGCAGCAGCATGCGGATCTCGCCGTAGGTCGGGTCCTGATAGCGCGCTACCCGCAGCACCCCGAAGAAGCTGCGCGCGTCGTCGACCCAGTCGTAGCGTCCGGCGACCGAGTGCGCCGACAGGGTCAGCATCGCCAGCACCCCCAGCATCAGCAGGGCGCGCTTGCGCAGGAAGAAGGCGCAGAAGGCGCCCGCCGCCAGAAGCCATTGCGAGGCCCGCTCGATCCCCGCCCAGGTGAACACCCCGGCCAGGGCGCCCTCGCGGATCCATTCCGGCCAGGCGCGCATCAGGGCGAACAGCCCCTGCGGGATCAGCGCCATGACCAGCGCCGTCACCACCCAGTACCATGTCCAGGTGGGGATGCGCCCCTGCCCCCACGGCCGGGCCAGCAGCACCAGCAGCAGCACCAGGGGGTATTCGCGCACCACGTCGAAGATCACCGGCGCCAGCAGGGCGTTGAACGCGCCGCCCAGCACCCCGCCCAGCGACAGCAGCAGGTAAAACTCGGTCAGCCGGTCCGGCGGCGGGCGACGCCCGGCCAGCAACTGGTGGCACATCAGGGCGGTAAAGAAGAAGGTCGCCAGGTGCAGGGCGAAGATCATGCCCCAGTTGCCGGTGCTGAACGGCAGCAGCACGACGCACGGCGCGATCAGCCCCGCCTGGATCGGCAGGGTCAGCTTCAGCGGGATCGCCGGCTTGTCGGAGAAGGCGACGACGAAGGTCAGCAGGTACAGCGCCAGCGGCGCGACCCACAGGAACGGCGCGGAGGCGACGTCGGTGGCCAGGTGGGTGGTCACCCCCAGCATCAGGCTGGACGGGGCGGCGGCCAGCAGCACCCAGATCAGCTTCTCGCGCCAGGCGACCGGCGCCGTACGCTCCAGCGGCGCGGCGTCGGCCCCTTGCTCGCGCCGCGACCAAGCCAGCGCCGCCAGCCCCACCACCAGCGCGGCGAACAGGCCGTAGCCGATCGTCCACGCCAAGGTCTGCTCGTGCAGCCGCAGCAGCGGCTCCAGCACGATCGGATAGGCCAAAAGGGCGATGAAGCTGCCGAGGTTGCTGGCGGCGTACAGGACATAGGGGTTCTTCGCATCCGGCTCTCCCGCCCGCACCCGGGCGTACCAGGCCTGTAGCAGCGGGGCGGTGGCCGACAGGGCGGCGAACGGCGCCCCCACCGACAGGGCCAGCACCCCCAGCAGCCAGGCGATCGGCGCGTCGGGGCGCGGATCGCCCAGCGCGCCGCTGACGTGCAGGGGCAGGAACAGGGCCGCCAGCGCCAGCAGGCCCAGGTGGATCGCCACCTGGGTCCGCAAGGACGAGACCCGCTGCAGGGCGTGGGCGTAGCCGTAGCCGGCCAGCAGCGCCGCCTGGAAGAACACCATGGAGGTGTTCCACACCGCCGCCGATCCCCCGAGCTTGGGCAGGATCATCTTGGCGATCATCGGCTGGACGGTGAACACCAGCGCCGCGCTGGTGAAGATCGCCACCGCGAACAGGATCGGCGCGACAGGGGTCCTCGGCGCGGCGGGGACGGCGACGTCGGTCATTGCGAAGCCCTGAAGGGAGGCCCAAGAACGGTTGCGTCGCCTTGCGCGTTACCGACTCAGGCGACCGGAGGGGTGAGAGATCGCATGTTTCCCGACGATATCGTAGCGCTGGCCAACGAGGTCCTGGAGAACGCCAAGGACTGCGGAATCATGATCGCCACCGCCGAAAGCTGCACCGGCGGACTGGTGGCGGGCGCGCTCACCGCGATCTCTGGGTCGGCCAAGGTGGTGGATCGCGGGTTCCTGACCTACTGCAACGAGGCCAAGCACGAGATGCTGGGCGTGCCTCAGACCCTGCTGGACGACGCCGGGGCGGTGTCGGAGCCGGTCGCCCGGGCCATGGCCGAAGGCGCGCTGGAGCGATCCCACGCCGACCTGACCGTGTCGATCACCGGCATTGCGGGTCCGACCGGCGGCGGACCGCTGAAGCCGATCGGTCTGGTGCATTTCGCCACCGCCATGCGAGACGGCCAGACGGTTCACCGGCGCGAGCTGTTCGGCGACCTCGGCCGCGAGCGGGTGCGCGAGGCCAGCGTGAAGGTGGCGCTGGGCCTGCTGATGGATCGGCTGAAGGAGATCAGGCCTGCGCGGAAGCCGGAGCGGCCGCCGGTCGAGCGTCCCTGAGCGGGGCGTAGAGGGCCATCGCCCGCGCCTCGAAACAGGCCATCAGCTTGCCGACCGCCCGGTCGAAGTTTGCCGCCAGCATCACGTCCAGCAGGCGCGACTTGAACTCGAAGTCGATGTCGAATTCCAGCGTGCTTCCAACCGGATGCGGCCGAAACGTCCAGCGGTTGGACAGCTTGCGGAACGGGCCGTGAAGCAAGGACACCTCGATCACGTCTGCGACCGTGTCGCGCCGCACGCGGGTGGCGAACTTCTCGCGCAGGAACGAAAAGCCGACCGACGCCTCGGCGTCCAGCGTGGTCACCCCCGGCGCCTCGGTCCGCTCGTTCCAGACCCGCATCGAGGTGATCCAGGGCACGAACTCGGGATAGCGCCGCACGTCCCCCACCAGCTCGACCAGCTGGTCGGGTGCGTAGGGCAGGACCTTGACGACGCGGTGCTTCATCAGCGCCCCAGCCGCGCTTCGCGGGCGGCGCGGAGCCTGGCGAAATCGTCCCCGGCGTGGTGAGAGGAGCGGGTCAGCGGGCTGGCGGAGACCATCAGGAAGCCCTTGGCCCGGGCGATCGCCTCGTAGGCCTTGAACTCCTCGGGCGTCACGAACCGGTCGATGGCGGCGTGCTTGCGGGTGGGCTGCAGGTACTGGCCGATGGTGATGAAGTCGACGCCGGCGGAGCGCATGTCGTCCATCACCTGCATCACCTCCTCCTTGGTCTCGCCAAGGCCCACCATCACCCCGGACTTGGTGAACTGGGAGGGGTCCCGCTCCTTCACCCGCTCGAGCAGGCGCAGCGAGTGGTAATACCGCGCGCCAGGCCGGATCTTCAGATACAGCCGCGGCACGGTCTCCAGGTTGTGGTTGAACACGTCGGGTCTGGCGTCGATCACCACCTCGGCCGCGCCGTCCTTGCGCAGGAAGTCCGGCGTCAGGATTTCGACGGTGGTGCCCGGCGCCTGGAGACGGATCTGGCGCACCACCTCCGCGAAGTGCTCGGCCCCGCCGTCGGCCAGGTCGTCGCGGTCGACCGAGGTGATCACCACGTGGTTGAGGCCCATCTTGGCGACCGCCGCGCCGACCTTCACCGGCTCCTCGGCGTCCAGCGCCTGCGGCAGGCCGGTCTTGACGTTGCAGAAGGCGCAGGCCCGCGTGCAGGTGTCGCCCATGATCATCAGGGTGGCGTGCTTCTGGCTCCAGCACTCGCCGATGTTCGGGCAGGCCGCCTCTTCGCAGACGGTGTGCAGCCCGCCCTCGCGCACGATGGCGCGCGTCTCGAGGTACTGACCCGACCCGGGCGCGCGCACGCGCAGCCAGTCGGGCTTGCGCAGCACGGGGCTGTCGGGGCGCTCGCGCTTTTCCGGGTGACGCAGCGTCCGCGCCGCGACCGTGTCGATGACCGTGACCATGCCGGTGCCCTGAGTACGCGAAACTCTCGCCGCCGAGGCGGATATCGGACTTCCGGCCGCGCAAGGCAAGCGAACCCCGTGTCGCGCCGCCGCGGCCTGGGTTAGCGTG
>Ga0196964_10000527_pt1 | contig 22782 bp, 17 predicted proteins | sample S1_10metaG_FD_148615 | JGI IMG/M metagenome (GOLD analysis project Ga0196964, IMG submission 148615) | Soil microbial communities from Anza Borrego desert, Southern California, United States - S1_10 | ecosystem: Environmental > Terrestrial > Soil > Desert | place: USA: California | collected... | reverse complement strand
TCGGGCAAGACGCTGCTGACGACCATCGCGCTCGAGTCTGTGGCGCAGATGTCCTGCAATCCGGCAATCGGCGGCACGGCCAAGGGCATTGCCGTCCGCGAAGTCGATGCGCTTGGCGGCGCGCAGGGCCTGATCACCGACCGCAGCGGCATTCAGTTTCGCATGCTGAACCGCTCGCGCGGGCCGGCCGTGCAGAGTCCGCGCGCGCAGTGCGACAAGCGACTCTACGCGCTGTTGATGAAACAGCTCATCGAGCAGCAGCCCAATTTGACGCTGCGGCAGGAGATGGTGGAAGAACTGCTGATATCGGATTGCGACGCCGAACGCTCAATCCGAAATCCGCAATCCGAAATCCGCAATTACACCGAACGGCTGAAAGCGTTGCGCGACGGAGTGGCTCCCGAAGATCTGAAAGTCGCCGCGCCCCCGGAAGGTTCGCTGCGCGTGGTCGGCATTCGCGGCGGGAGCGGGCTGACGTACACGGCTAAGACGGTGATTCTCACCACCGGAACGTTTCTGCGCGGGCTGATTCATCAAGGGACGAAGACCAGCCGCGGAGGGCGCGCGGGCGAGCAGGCGGCAATGAGTCTCTCGGGTTCGCTCGAAGCAATGGGTTTTGAACTCTGGCGCCTGAAGACCGGCACGCCGCCGCGCCTGAATGCGCGCACGATCAACTTCAAGGGCATGGAAGAGCAGTGGGGAGACGATCCGCCGCCGGCGTTCAGCTACCGCACGGAAAGCATCCAGCGGCCGAGCCTCTGCTGCTGGCTGACACGCACCAGCGAGCGCACGCACCAGCTGATCAAAGACAACCTGCACCGCGCGCCGCTTTACACGGGGCAGATCAAGGCCAAAGGCCCGCGTTACTGTCCGTCAGTCGAAGACAAGATCGTGCGCTTCAGCGACAAAGAAAGCCACCAGATTTTTCTCGAGCCCGAAGGCAGTGACACGGAAGAAATTTATGTTAATGGGCTGTCGACCAGCCTGCCGCCGGAAATTCAGATGGAGATGGTGAAGTCCGTGCCGGGCTGTGAAGACGCGATGATCATGCGCTTCGGTTACGCGATTGAATACGACATGGTTCCGCCGCACCAGATTCTACAGACGCTCGCGACACGCCGCGCAAAAGGTCTTTACCTTGCCGGGCAGATCAATGGGACGAGCGGCTACGAAGAGGCGGCGGGGCAGGGAATCATCGCGGGCATCAATGCCGCGCTGGACGTGCTCACGAATGGAAAAGAATCGTTCGTGCTCGGCCGTGACGAAGCCTACATCGGCATCATGATTGACGACCTGGTGACGAAAGAAATCACCGAGCCGTACCGCCTGTTTACGTCGCGCAGCGAGTACCGGCTGCTGCTGCGGCAGGACAACGCCGATCGCCGCCTGGCTGCGCACGCGAAGCGACTGGGCCTGCTCGACAACACCGCCGCGGCGGCAGTCGATCGCAAGCAGGCGGAGCTCGATGCCGCCGTGCAGTACCTGAAAAAGCATCGCACGCCCGGCGACGCGAAGTCGTACTGGGAACTGCTGCGCATGCCGGATGCGACGATTGAGAGGATAGGGTTCAGGGTTCAGGCGTCAGGCACGGAGTTGGAAACGAAAGCGCTGAGTCCCGCGATCGCCGAAGCGATTCTGATTGAAGCAAAGTATGAAGGGTACTTAAGCCGCCAGATCCGCCAGGTCGAGCGGCTCAAAGATCTGGAAAACCGCAGCATTCCCGAGGCAGTGGATTTCAAAGGCGTCAGCGGCCTGAGTCGCGAATGCGTCGAGAAACTGAGCAAGCACCGCCCGCGAACGTTTGGCCAGGCTTTGCGCCTCGATGGCGTCACACCCGCCGATATGTCGCTGCTGGCGATTTACCTGACGCAGCACGGCCACGCGCTGGCGTAACGGCTCTTTTCAGCACAGAAATCACAGAGCACACAGAGAACTGTTTATAAACCGCCGACGAATGCGGAAAAACGCCGATGACGCGTGACCAACTGTGTGCACATTCAACCGCGGTTCCCGAATCCAAGCCGTTCTCTGTGCTCTCTGTGGTGCATCAACTCCGGGCGCGAATGTTGACCCAGGTGTGAACGTGCGGGGCGCCGCGGAAGTACCAGACCATTGACGGCCCTTCGATCTGCCAGACATCCCAGACGCCATCGTTGCCGATGTCCATGTTTTTGTAGAAAGCCATATGCAGCTGATCGAAGCCTCCGTCCGCTTCGATGAACTTCATGGCCTCGTCGGCGTCGACTTTGCGGAATGGCGCCAGCACATCGGACATGACTTTGCGCACGAGATCCTTCTGGTCGGCGCTGAGTTCCGTCATCGGGACGCCGTGCATCGCGCCGCCTTTTCCGGCGAGCTTCACGGTGTCCGTTCCGCGCTCGGGACGCGAGTCGGTGCGCAGCGACATCTCGCGCTGCTTGCCATTAAGCGCTTTGAAGACCTCGTTCGCGCGCAGGCCCTGGTACCAGTACACGTTCTCCGGGTGATCCGGCTTCTCGTTGAACGATTTCGCCGCATGCCCGTAAAAGATCGGCCCGCCAAAGGCCGCGCCCTCTACGGAATTGCCGTCACAGCGGCGCGTGACGTGCCGGCCTGTGAATACGAATTCGAATTTCTTGTCTGGGCCGGGTTCGCCGAAGAGCGCGACCGAGCATGCGCCGAAGCCGCCGATGTCGGAGCTGTCATGCTCGACTTGATGTAATACGCGTTGCGCGTACTCGTCGCTATGCAGGCTCATGAAGATGTCCTTGATCAGCGCCTGCTGATCTTTGGTGAAGAAATCGCTGATGGTCGGCTTGACGATGTTCCAGTTATTCTCGACGCGCGAGCGCAGCGGGTGGTCGAAGTCGAAGCAGATGGCTTTGCGCTGCTGCTCGGTCAGGCTCGAATGAAGTTGCGCAACCAGTGTCTCGGACGCCGGCTTTTTCTCGTCGGCCAGCAGCGAACGTGCGGCGCCTCCCGCAGCTGTGAGCGCTGCAAGGGCAGCGGCGGTGGTCTTCACGAAGCCGCGGCGTGAAAGCGGCGCACAGTCGGGGCACTCGTTTGAGGTGGTGAGGTGATCAGCCATTTCGCGCACTCCTTCTAAGGAACCGATTAGCTCATGATGCTAACGCCGGCCGGGCAAAACTGTTATTCAAAAATGGAGCTGGCAGCCTAATCCTTTTTCGCCGTCCACATTTTCTTGAGCAGCTCAAAGGTTTCGGGATCGTGCTTCTTGAGCTCGGCGCGAACGAAGGGGAAAAAATCGTTCGTGCCCCAGTAGGATTCGCTCATCTCGGCGAAAAACTCCTTGGCATTCTTCATCGCGTAATGCTTCTCGGTTTTACCGCGGATGTGAAGCACGGCGTCGTAAAGCTTGGCCTCGCGGGTGCGGCGGTAGCACGCTTCGACTTCCGGATTTTCAAAGCCGAGCACGCGGTCGTGAAAGGCGTGCGCGAGCTCATGCAGAACCATCCAGGGCTGATCGATCGAGTAACGTAGAAATTCGTCGGGATGCGCGAGCTGAACACATTTGGCCTTTGCAGGATCATAGCCCTTGGCCTTCAACCAGTTTACATCCGGATGGTAGCACGCACAGGGCTCAAGGGGGTCTTCGAGCTCAAACCAGATCGGCACCTTTTTGAGTTCCGCGACCGGTTCGGGCGGAAGGGTGCGAACGATGTCGTAGAGCTTGACCTGCAGCAGCTTCAACGCCCGCTCGGAGGCTTCCGGCTTTTCCTTGAGCATGCGATCGTTGACCTTCACCGTCCAGCCTTCGATTTCGCGCGGCGTGTAGGTCTGATCCTTGTACGTGGCTTCGCCGGCGCTGAGAGTCATCGAGAGCAGCATGGCAACCACGGGCAGCGTGGTAGTCAGTCGCGACATTCGTTTTTTCTCCCAACATTTTGGCGCGTGTGAAGTAAACAATACTGACTGAAAACCCAGAGGATTGCCTCATGTCCAAGCCAACGCCCAGACCGATCGATCCCGCTGAGCTGGTTAAGCTCGCCAGCGCCATCGTCCAGGCCGACCGCTTTCCAATGCTCGCCAGCATCGACGGCGACAAGCCGCGCGTGCGCCCAGTTTCGCCGGTGCGGACCGATGGTTTCATCGTCTACGTCGCGAACCTCAAGATGTACCATAAGACTCAGGAGATCGCGGCGAATCCGAATGTCGAACTCTGTTACATGAATGACGGACATGATCAAGTCCGCATCAGCGGAAAAGCGGAAGTTTTGACCGATCGCGCCATTTTGCTGCAAATCTGGGAGAGCAATCCGCTGTTGCGACAGTACCTCGGCAGCATCGATAACCCGGCGCTGATCGTCTATAAAATTATCCCGCAACGCGTGCGCTACATGCAGGAGTGGGCGCTCGAGTATTACGAAGTTCCTGTTGCCTAGCACGGCGAATTTGTAGCGCAGGCTTCCAGCCTGCGAGTGAATTTTCTTAATTGTCCGGCTGAGGCGGAAAGCTCTTCCCAACGGCTGGCAGGCAGGATGCCTGCGCTACAAAAGGGAGAGGGGAACTGAACTTGAACTTTATGCCGCACACTTGAAACTTCGCTCCCACGATGGACAAACCGCAAGCCCCCGAACCCGGCGGCGACGCGCCGCGACCGGGCTCGTCGGCCGATACGCCGATCATGAAACAGTATTTCGCCGCCAAGCAGCGCTACCCGCGGCACCTGCTGTTTTTTCGCGTGGGTGATTTTTTCGAGCTCTTCTACGACGACGCGAAGACCGTCGCGCGCGTGCTGGGGTTGACGCTCACCGCTCGCAACAAGGGGACCGATCCCATCCCCATGGCTGGCGTTCCGGCACACACGGCCGAGCAGTACCTGGCGCGCCTGCTGCGGCAGGGATTCTCGGTCGCCGTGTGCGACCAGACGGAAGATTCTTCGCAGGCGAAAGGGCTGGTGAAGCGCGAGGTCACGCGCGTTGTCACGCCCGGAACGGTGCTCGAGGAGAATCTGCTCGATTCGCACAAACCGAACCGGCTGATCGCCATTCTTCCCGGCGAACGCAGCGGCGACGAGCCGCGTCGGTACGGGATAGCGACGGCAGATCTGGCCGCGGGCACCGTCTTTCTGCAGGAACTGGAAGGAGAGTCCGCGCTACGCTCTGAGTTCGCGCGCCAGTCGCCCAGCGAGTGCCTCCTGCCAGAAGATCCGCCCATGCCTGCCGGGTTGCGCGCGCCGTCAATTTTGCCGGATGGACTCGCGGACACGCTCGCCGTTTCGCGCCTGAAGCCTGCCGCCTTTTCGCCGCGTGAAGCCAATGAACGCGTTGTGGCTCGTTTCAGCGAAGGCGGCCGCAACAAGCCGGCTGCCGCGAACCTCAAGGCGCTCTCGAAGAAACTGCCGCTCGCGTTTGCTGCGTCGGGCGCGCTGGTCGGCTATATCGAAGAGACCTTTGCCGGCGGCAATGTGCTGCTCAGTCCGCCGCAGGAATTCGATCCGGAAACATTCCTGTGCCTGGGCGAATCGGCGATCCGCAGCCTGGAACTCGTTCAGACGCTGCGCAACGGAAGTCTGGAAGGATCCCTGCTCTGGGCCATTGATCGCACCTGCAGCGGCGCCGGCAGCCGCGTGCTGCGCGAGTGGCTCATCCGGCCGCTGCGGCAGCTCGAACCCTTGCGCGCACGTCACGACGCGGTCGAGCGGCTTGTTGAAGATTTTGATCTTCGCGCGGCCATTCGCACGCAGATCAAGAGCCTCGCCGATCTGGAACGCATCGCCGCGCGCCTGGCCGCGAACAAGGCCACGCCGCGCGACCTGATCGCGCTGAAAGAAACACTGCAGCTTCTACCGCAGCTCGATGCGCATCTTTCGGGCGGCGTCGGCATGCTCGCCGCGAGCGGACCGCTTCCAGAAACAGGCGCCGCCGCGCCATCCCTGATTGGCGAAATTCGCGCGCAGCTCAGTGGCTACGAAGACCTCGGTGAACTGATCGCGCGGCACATGAAAGAGACCTGCTCGAACATCATCACCGAAGGCGGGCTGATCAATGACGGCATCGACAAGGAACTCGACCGCCTGCGCTCCATTTCAACCGGGGGCAAGGAGTGGATCGCGAGCTTCCAGGCCGCCGAGGCAGCGCGCAGCGGCATCGCCAGCCTGAAGGTCGGTTACAACCGCGTGTTCGGTTACTTTATTGAAATCTCGCGTGCCAACTCGCACCTGGTTCCCAAGGACTACGAACGCCGTCAGACGCTTACCAATGCCGAGCGTTACACGACGCCCGAGTTGAAAGAGCGGGAAGCGGAAGTGCTCGGCGCGGATGAAAAAATCTGCAAGCTTGAGCAGACGATTTTCCTGCGGCTGCGCGATGACGTGGCCCGCTCAGCCGAACGCCTGCACGCAACCGGCCGCGCGCTGGCCGAACTCGACGCGCTGTGCTCGCTGGCCGAAGTCGCTCACAAGAAAGGCCACGTGCGGCCGGTGATGTCGAACTCGGGCCGCTTGGTATTTGAACAGATGCGCCATCCGGTGCTCGAAGAGACGCTCCCCAAGGGAGAACTGGTTCCCAACGACATTGCACTGGCTGCGCCAGTAAACGGAAACGCCGCAGGCAACGCGAAAGATGCAAGCGTGCCGCAGATTCTGCTGCTCACCGGACCGAACATGGCCGGCAAATCCACGTACATCCGCGCGACGGCGCTTTGCACGATTCTTGCGCAGATGGGCGCGTTCGTTCCGGCGGAGAAAGCTGAAGTCGGCATCGTCGATCGCATTTTCACACGCGTGGGAGCCGCTGACGACCTGGCCGGCGGGCGCAGTACGTTCATGGTTGAGATGACGGAGGTCGCTGAAATCCTCGCGGGCTGCTCGGATCGCTCGCTGGTAATTCTTGATGAAGTCGGCCGCGGCACCAGCACCTACGACGGCGTGAGCCTTGCGTGGTCGATCGTTGAGCATCTGCACCAGGGCCGCTGCAAGCCCCGAACGCTGTTCGCGACGCATTACCACGAACTGAGCGCCCTCGAAGAAGAGCTGCCGCGTGTAAAGAACGCGTCCGCATCCGTGAAAGAGTGGCAGGGCGAGATCACTTTTCTGCATCGCATCGTCCCGGGCCCGAGCGAGCGCAGTTTCGGCATTCACGTCGCGCGGCTCGCGGGCGTGCCGGCGTCGGTGCTCGAACGCGCGAAAGCAATTCTGATCGCGCTGGAAGAACAGAATGGCGGGCGCATTTCGAATGTGACCGACGGTGGCGCGCAGGTGAGCGAAAATGCACCTGCAGCGCCGCGCCGGAAAAAACTGAAGCCCACAGCACAGGACGGGCAGCTGCAGCTCTTCGATCCCGATCCACAGCAGATCGATCCGAACGTAAAAATCATTCTCGATCAGCTTCGCACGATCGACCCGCACCAGATGACGCCGCTCGACGCTCTTACGGCGCTCGACAAACTCGTCAAGAAAGCCGGCGGAAGCTAGCCTCTGCTGACCCCCGCCGACGATATTTCGGCTGCTGACTGAGCTTCGCTATTATCCAGAAGAGGAGTTTCGACGCAGCACTCCAGGTTCCTCGCTGCGCTGCTGAAATCCACAAGAATCAGCGCCAGGCCGATCATTGGAAGCGTGATAGCGATAAATGTCATCAGGGCGCTTTCAACCATGATGAAAATCGTCAGCAGAAGCATGTTGCCTTTCACGACATTGCCACTCGTAAGCGTGCCGATCATCGGAGCGACAGTCACAATTGAAAGGCCAAGCCGCACCGCCAGGGTGATCAGCAGGCCTGTCGCCAGCCGCCACTCCAAGCGAGACGCACTCTGCGGCGCGCGACAGAAGCGCGATGTCGCGCGCGCAAAAGCATACGTGTCCTGTTTCATATCGCCTTGCCACCAGGCGAAGGAAACGGCAAAGCCGATCAAGCCCACGGTCATCAGCAGGCTCATCATCATGTTTCCACCCATCATCTTCTGGATTTCCGAAAAGCCGAACACCAGGGAGCCAACGGATAGAGTCGAGAGGCTGATGCCCAGCAGCCGGGCGGCTGAATAGAAAAGAGTCGTCGCTCGCTCGCCGGGAACCCTCACAGCGGATTTTCCGATGCTGAGCGCTGCACGGCGCCAGGCCTGTTCCATATCAGCCCACGTGTTGGCGAGCCGATAGATGCTGTAAATGCCGCCGACAACGCCTACAAATAGGATCAGACTCAATGCCAGCCAGCGCGCACTCGTGGCCAGAAAGCCAATGAAACCCAGGCCAAATCCGATTGATGCGATCAGAAGAAATGCAAGTGCCAAGCCGATCAGCACGGCGGAAGTCGTGCGGCGCGCAACTTGTTTCACGGGCTGAACGTCTGCCAGGCCGATCTCCGCGCTCCGGTCGCGCGACGGGATCGCCTGCGCGGATTGCTGCATGCGCCAGAGAAATCGGCGCACGTCCCCGCAGGCAAGGCCGCAGAGTAATATCACCAGTCCCGGCGCGCAGATCTTCACGCTGTTGAGGAGCGCATCGCTCCCCTGTTCGAGCATCGACAGTCCGTACATCAGCATGACGCCCCCAGTAGCGCAAAGCGGAAGAATGAACGGCAGGCTGCTTCCCGCCGGTTCTGTCATCGGCTGCTTCAGCGCGCCAGAGCGCCAGGCGATCCAGCTTGCACGCGCGTCCAATCGACCCATGCAGCGGACCATGTACAGGCAGATCAATCCAAGCAGCACGTGTTCTACAACCGAAATTGCGCCCAGCGCAACGTAGGAAGGCATGCGTAGAACGCCGAACTGCGCGCTTAACGAAAGCATCTCGTAAAGCTGTGTGGCGGCGGCGCCAACTCCCACGATCAGGATTCCCCACGCGGCAGTTCCAAGCAGTCCAAAACTGGCCGGCCTGGGCTGCGCGCCCAATGGAAGCGGCTGAGCGGGTGCGTTCGCGTCCGTCGTCGCGGACTGTTCCGCGTCAAAAGTTTCAGGCTCTGGCGGAGAAAAGACATGCGCGCAGTTGCGGCAGCGGATTTTATTTCCCGGCGAAATGACAGGCCTGACAATGGTCTGCCGGCAGGCCGGGCAACCGATTTTTTCCAGCGACATGAAACACCTCGCCGATTCGATAAAAATAGCGTTGAATAGCAGCCACAAAGGCTAGCCCGCCAGCGTTCTTATTTCAACGCTGCCGCCTGACAAAGTCGCGGGCGCATGGTACTATTCTTCGCGTATGGATTGGATGAACAGCCTCCTATCGCTTGGTGTGGTCGGCGTTTTCGGCATGGCGCTGTGCATTGCGCTGCTGGTGGCGTTTCCAGTATGGCTTTATCACCGCCGCGAAACGATGCGCATCCGCGGCACGAATGAGAAAGATATGAAAAAGCTGCGCGAGCGCATCGAAGTGCTCGAGAAGCGCTGCGCGAAACTGGATGAGCAGGTCGCCAGCGCGCACATCCTGCTGGCCGACGAGCAGCGCGCGATGGACAAGAAGCTTTCGAAGATTATTCCCGAGTCCGCGTCAATGATTCCCGATGAGGATGAAAGCGGACCGGCGCGAAAGGTAAAGGCGCGCGATCGCGCCCGGGATTGATTATTTCGGACCGAATTCTCTGCGGAAATCCGCACGCAGCTTCTTTCGCCAGTAAAAGCCCCAGGCGACTCCAGAAAAAATTAACAGCGCACCTGCAATCGCAGCGACCGGAGCCAGCGCCTGGGCTTTCGCATTCGTGATCAGCAGGAGAACGATGCTGACCGCGCAGTGAAGCAGTCCTAGTTTCAGCAGCGCGTTCTGCAGTGCGTTCGCGCGCTGCCGGTGTGCGGCGCGGAAGTCAAAAACGGGGTTGCCGGTCTGCTGTTCATGCATTGCAAGTTTGCGCCTGAAGTTTGAAACACTGATGTTGATACTGTGTGGGCCCGCGATATTCTATCTCACTTCGACAAAACACAATTCAAGAATAGGAGTTCGAACGCGATGGCCAAAAAGCTGGAAGATCTCAATGTGTCTGGAAAACGCGTGCTGGTGCGCGTGGATTTCAACGTCAGCACCGACAAGAAAACGGGCGAAATCAAAGATGACACGCGCGTGGTCGCCGCGATGCCGACGATCAATTATCTTGTCGGCAAAGGCGCAAAGGTGATTCTCTGCAGCCACTTCGGCCGCCCGGAAGGACGCGATCCGAAACTCTCCCTCAAGCCCGTTGCCGAACGCCTCTCGAAGCACCTGGGAAAGACAGCCGGCTTCGCGGAAGATTGCGTCGGCGCGCCCGCTGAAGCCGCTGTCTCTGCCATGAAAAATGGTGACGTGATTCTCCTGGAAAACCTGCGCTACCACGCCGGCGAAGAAGACGACGATGCAGGCTTCGCCAACCAGCTCGCCAAGCTCGGCGATGTTTACGTCAACGACGCCTTCGGCGCCGCGCACCGCGCGCACGCGTCGGTGCATGCAGTCGCGAAGAAGTTCACGGAAAAGGCTGCTGGTTTTCTGCTGCAGAAAGAAATCGATTATCTCGGCCGCGCGCTCTTGAAGCCCGATCGTCCCTACGTTGTGGTGCTCGGCGGTGCAAAAGTGTCTGACAAGATCAAGGTGATCACGAAGATGCTCGAAGTCGCCGACACGATCCTGATCGGCGGCGCAATGGCGTACACGTTTCTGCTGGCCGAAGGCAAGACTGCCGGCAAATCATTGGTCGAGCCGGACTGTGTGAACCTTGCAAAGGAGATTTTGGCGAAAGCCAAATCGCTGAAGAAGAATTTCGTACTGCCTCAGGATCACGTCGTCGCGGAGAAGTTCGAAGCGAATTCGCCGAACCAGGTCGTTGGCTGGGATCAGATCCCCGCGGACAAGATGGCGCTCGACGTCGGTCCGAAGACGGTCGCTGCCTACAGCGCTGAGATCGCCAAGGCAAAAATGATCGTGTGGAACGGCCCGCTCGGCGTTTTCGAACTCGAGCCGTTCAATGCCGGAACGTTCGCGATCGCCAAAGCCATTGCGGCCAACAGCGGCGCGACCTCGATCGTGGGCGGCGGCGAATCGGTCGCGGCCGTGAAGAAGGCGAAGGTCTCCGACAAGATCACGCACATTTCCACGGGCGGGGGCGCGAGCCTCGAGTTCCTCGAAGGCAAGATTCTGCCGGGCGTGGCGGCACTGCAGTAAGTCTAATTACGAAGGACGAAGAATAATTGACGATTGGTTCGGCTCCCGCTCTGCCAATCGTCAATTTGTTTCGGCCGTTATCGGCGCCTTTAAGTGGCGTTTCAGTTAGAACTTTTCGTCTGCACGCGCCGGCGCCGAGAGGTCACGCCAGAAATCCAGAACCGGGCTGGAAACTTGCAGCTGCTTGGGCTGTGGGTTTTGTTTTTTCAGATACTTATAGATGGCAATGCCGTGCTTGCGGAAAATCTGCTGCCGCACGGCCTCATCTGGATTCGCGTTGCGCTCGTCCACGTACGAGCGATATTCCTGCAGGCGCTTAATCAGCGTAAGCGCCACGACTTCCGTCTGAATGTCCGCGGGCACCGTACCGGCCTCGAGGCTCGTGCGAATCGCTTCGGCGCGCGGACCGGCGATGCCCACTTTTTCAAGCAGGCGCTGCGCCTCGCGTGTGTACTCCGGCGCGCCCGACGCGAGCGCGACATTCAGAAGAATGTCGAGCGCCATGGCGAGCTCTTTGGACTGAACATTGACGGCCACGTCACCGTCGGCGCCGAACTCAACACGGACAACAGCTTTAATGATGCTCTGCGCGTACAGAACATTGGCGCTGATCATCTTTTTCTGCGTGGCCAGGGCCCCGATGCGGTCGGCGAGCGGCTTCCAGTCTCCGGGCGACATGGCGGATGGTTCGAGCTTGAAAATCTCTTGCGGCGTGAAGCCCATGGTTTCGAGAGATTCGCGCGCTTCGCTGCGGATCGTATCGGTATTGCCCTGCCGGGTGAGCTTGAAGAGCAGGCTCAGGCCTGCACGAAGATCGCCCTCGTCGCAGAGGATCCGCGCGCGGCGCAGTCCGCGTTCGTCCAGGAGATCGACTTCTTCGGCGACGGCTGAAAGGCAAAGCAGGCTGAGGAGTACGGAAGCGACGCGCATTGGCAATCCCTCGAGGAAGACTGCTCGAAAACGCAGGGCAAACATTTGGCGCGCTCCACTATAAGGAGAGGGAGCCGAAAAATCTGCTGAACGTTCTCCGAAGTGAAAAATATTTTTTCAGATTATACGCTCGTGGAACAATCTCCGGCACGACCCCCAGCAGTCGTGTATATTAGGGTGACGGCAGGTGCCAGGCTCCCGGAATGTACCACCACGCATGAAAGCAAAAGGCTCAAGTCGCGCCCGCAACAAAGCCGAAGGGATTAAGCACATGCAGCGCGAGAAAAACGAAAGGCCGGCGGGTTCATCCAACCGCAAGCCGAACAAGGCGGTGTCCGATAATGCGAGCCCGCGCAAGCGGCATCGCAAAAACGGGCGCCCGACGCGCGGCGCATCAGGTAAGGCCGGGGGGCTTTCAGCCGTGGGCAGCATCAGTGCCGGAAAGAAGACTGTTCGGAAGAAGACTTCAGGCCGCGTTATCGCACTTCCGAAAACACAAAACATCCGCCGCTCGGACATTCATCCGCTCGATCGCGCAATTACCGAACTGCGATCGGAGCTGGCCCGCACGCCCGACGACGCAACACTGCTCGGCCGCCTGGGTGCGCTCTTTTACCGGCGCGGCGACCTGCCCGAAGCTGAAAAACATTATCGCCGAGCGATCGAACTCTCGCCGCGCCGCCCGACGCTCTACAACAACCTGGGCAACGTGCTCTGTGACATGGGCCGCATGCGCGACGGCATTGCTGCTTACGAGCACGCGATTGCGATGGAGAAAGCCGCCGATCCCACACGCGGGCCGTCGCAGGAAGCGCTGGTGAACCTCGACCTGGCGAAGATGGAACACCGCCTGGTTCATGAGCGCATCGAGTATCTTGAACGCGCATCGCAACTGGATGTCACGTCCGCTGAAGCGCTGAACGCGCTCGGCGGCGGCTACGTCCTGCGCGGCCAGCGCATGCAGGCGCTGCAGACCTTCAGAAAAGCCGCCGCGATGGATCCGCGCAGTCTCTGGGCCGTTCTCAACATTGCCTATCTTCACAGCCTCTCGCTCGACGGCACCACGGATGTAAAGGAGGCGCAGGCCGAGATCGCCGAAGCCATCCTGCGCTTTCCGAACGCCGCGCGGCTCTTCATTCACCAGGGCGAGCTGCTCGACAATGCCGGCCTTTTCGAAGAAGCCGAAGAACGGTACCTGCGTGCAGTAAAGGCCGATCCGCGCTTCATCGAAGCGTATGATCTGCTCGGTCGTGTGCGCGAGGTTACCGGATTGACCGACGTCCGGGATGAAGTTGCCGCGTTCATCGAGAATTCGCTGCAGGCAATGGACGAAGCCGCCCGCCAGAACACGATCCGAAAAGCGTCTCTCGCGGAAGCGCAGGCGCATTTTGACCAGGCGCTGGTACAGGTGGCGCGCTCGCGTTTTTGGCGCCGACCTCTGACGCAGCCCACTGCAGTCGACACGCTGCTGCGCGAAGCTGTGCACGTGGCGGCGGCGATTTCAGGCGAGGAATCCGAACGTGCGCAGGAGCTGGCGGTTCGCGCATCCGTCCTCCGCGCGCAGTTGTTTGAAGGTGAAGGCCGCCGCGATGAAGCGCGCGTGATCCTTGAGCAGTGCAATGGCCAGGACGCGGCCGGCGCGCGGCTGGCGTTTGAGCGTGGCGCTCTGGCGCTGCGCAGTGGCGATGTCGAGCATGCGGTGAACTGCTTTGAGCGCGCGACGGTCGCCTCTCCGCAGGATGCGCTCGCGTATCAGTCGCTGCGCTTTGCGTTCGAAGGATTCCGCCGCTACAAGTCCGAGCGCGTGCGTTTTGAATCCGCGAGCAAAGCCAATCCGCGCGACGGCCTGCCGCACCATCACATGGCGCTGGCGGCGCTCTCGATTCTGAAGAGCGAAGAGGCGCTTTATCATTTCACGCGCGCGCTGGAACTTGATCCGCGATTGTCCGATGCGGCATGTGGCCGCGGACGGGCGTTACAGCGGCTCGGCCACATGGAAGAAGCAGAAGCGGCGTACGCGCGCGCCTTGGAAATTGATCCCGAAAACGGTGAGGCTCAGCGCTCGCTCCTGGCGATTCGCGCGCAGAAACTGTCGGCCCTTGCCAGTCCGAACGCCGGCCAATCGCACTCCTGAAGCTTCTCTATGGATCGCGGCCCGAGCCACAATTCGGCTCAGGGCTTGCAATAAGCCTCTGGTAGCCGAACGAAACCTTGTCATTTTGACATGTTTCGGCACAATTCTGGAATGGCTACGAGGTTTGAACAGTCATGGCGATTCCTTCTCGACAAGTCCGCTCGGTCCTGCTGGTCGAGGACCATGAAACCACGCGCATTACGCTCTCCGGCGTGATCGAGCGCGAGGGCTGCAAAGTCACGGCCGTGGCTTCAGCAGGAGCGGCACGCGAAAAAGTTCGCGACGAGGAATTCGATCTGGTCGTTACGGATCTGCGCCTGCCAGACGGCGACGGCATGGAAATCCTGGACGAAGTCAAACGTCTGTCGGCTGGCTCGCCGGTCATTATTATTACCGGCCACGGCAGCGAAGAGACCGCCGTGCAGGCGATGAAAAAAGGCGCTTTCAATTACCTGTCCAAGCCTATCGACCTCAACCGTCTGCGCGCCGAACTCGAGAGCGCGTTGCGCTGGCGCAAAGTTCAGCTTGAGAATGCAGAACTGCAGCAGGAGTTGCTGACGCGCCGACGCGGCGACAGCGAACTGGTCGGACTTTCGGCCGCGCTGCAGAAAATTAAAGACAAGATCAAGCAGATCGGGCCGACGGACGCAACCATCCTGATCACCGGTGAATCAGGCGTCGGCAAAGAGGTCGTCGCCGGTGCGCTGCAGGCGGCCAGTGATCGAGCCGGCAAGCCGTTCGTCAAAGTGAACGTTGCCGCCTTGCCGCGCGAGCTGCTCGAGAGCGAATTGTTCGGACACGAACGCGGTGCCTTCACCAGCGCGGTGCGCATGCGCAAAGGCCGTTTTGAGCTCGCCGACGGCGGCACGCTGTTCCTGGACGAAATTGCCGAGTGCCCATTGGAAGTCCAGGTCAAACTTCTGCGCGTGCTGCAGGAGCAGGAATTTGAGCGCGTCGGCGGAAGCGAAACGATCCGCACGGACGTGCGCATGATCTTCGCCACCAACCGCGATCTCAAAGCTGAGATGGCAGCCGGGCGCTTCCGGCAGGACCTGTACTTCCGCATCAACGTCATTCAGATTCACGTCCCGCCGCTGCGCGAGCGCAAGGAGGACATCGAAGCGCTGGCGCCGCATTTTCTGCGCGAATTCAACGCAAAGAATGGCCGAGTGAAAGCTCTCCCGCCCGCCGTGATGGACGTGCTGAGAACGTATTCCTGGCCGGGAAATGTGCGCGAGCTTCGCAATGCCATCGAGCACGCATACCTGCTTTCGCCCGAGAATGAATTGACTGTCGAATCGCTGCCGGAAGACATTCTGGAAAAAATCGGCACGTCTATTTCGACGATACCTGCATCAACCGGCGCTTCGCGAGAAGGTCCGGCTCCGGTCGCGCGCGCCGACGGGCAGAGCCTGACTGTGCCGCTGACGATGAAGCTCGAAGATGTGGAGCAGCGCTTTATCCTGTCGGTCTACGAAAAGGCAAAGGGCAACAAGACGCTCGCCGCCAAAATGCTTGGCATTGGCCTGAAGACGCTCTACCGCAAACTGAAAGCGTACGGCGTTGAAGAAGGCGTTGAGGAGCCCGAGAACGCCGGGACTCCGGCCTGAGCAGCTTCACGATCACGCCCATGCTGCCGATACAAGGGGCATGGGTTTTGAGCGCGAAATCAAAACGTTCCTTGAATACCTTGCCATCGAGCGCGGCTATTCGCCGAACACGGTCGAAGCCTACGGGCGCGATCTCGAGTTCTTCGAAGGTCATTGTCGCGCGCGCAGCATTGAATCGGTGCGACTCATCGATGTTGATTGTGTCAGCTCGTTCGCAGCATTCCTGTCGACAAAGCAGCGCTATAAGTCGTCTTCAGCTGCCCGTTCGCTCGCGGCGGCGAGGACCTTCCTGAAATTCCTGGTAAACGAGGGCGTGCTGAAGGTAGATCCGGGCTCGGGTGTTGAAATGCCGAGGCAATGGCGCCGCCTTCCCAATGTCCTTTCACAGGATGAAGCCAGCACGCTGACGGCCGCGCCCGCATCGCAAGCCGCTCCCGCGGGCAGCTGCGAATTCGACGCGGTTAAGTGGGCGAGCAGTCGGAAGCAGTCCCGCAAGCTTCAGCTGCGCGACTCTGCGATTCTGGAACTGCTTTACGCGACAGGCATGCGCGTCAGCGAACTTTGCAATCTTCCGCTCGAAGCATTGAATCTGGAACTGGGTGTCGCGCGCGTGACCGGAAAGGGCGAGAAGACACGCATCGTTCCAGTTGGACGTGCGGCGCTGGATGCCGTGCGGCGTTACCTCGTTCACGCCAGGCCGAAACTTGCTGACGGTCCGGCCACTGGAGGAACACTGTTCTTAAGCCGCTGCGGCAAACCGATGGCGCGTGAAGACGTGTGGGCGCTGGTGAAAAAGCACGGCCGCGCGGCAGGCATTCAGGGAAAATACAGCCCGCACACGCTGCGGCATTCCTTTGCGACTCATCTGCTCGAAGGTGGAGCGGACTTGCGCGCGGTTCAGGAAATGCTGGGGCATGCGGACATCGCTACAACGGAACTGTATACGCACGTTGACGCCAAGCGCCTGCTCAATATCCACAAGCAGTTCCATCCGCGCGGTTAGCGCCGCGTTAATTTTGCGGTGGAACTCTTTCCGGTCTTCACGTCTACGACGATCTGCTTGCGGTACTGCAGCAGCTGTCCATCCGCAGTCTCGAAGGTCAGGATCAGCGTGAAGGTTCCGAGCGACTTGCCTGGAGCGAGCGAAAGCCCGGCCGCAGTCAGCGCTGCGCGCAGCTCGAACTGCGAACTGGTCAGCGAGAAAGACTGCGTATTTGGCAGAAATCCGCGCCTGTTGAGCGGTCTGAATTTAAATTTCAGCGGAATCAAATCGACCTGCTGGTTTTCATTGATCTCCGCGCAGTAGCGCCCCCCGATGGCTTCTCCGGTCGCCGCGGTCCTGGCAACTTTGAAGGCGTTGGTCGCCTGCAGAACCTCGCCTGGATCGGTGCACGGAGCGAGCTCAAGACTCGATGCTTCAGGTTTCAAGAACGCCAGCGTCATCAGCGCGTCAGAGAGATCGGTGTCGTCCGGTAACACAAATTCGCCTTTCAGCTTGAACGTATCCCTGCTGGTGTCTTCGGGATTCTTCTTTTCTGTCACACTGAACGACAGGTTACGCACCACCAGGTCCGAACTACCCACGACGATCGTCACCTTCGCTGTCGACGTTGCGCCCAGCTCGTCCTTCACGGTTAAAGTGGCGATGTATGTTCCTGCGGCTGTGTATTCGTTGCTGGTGACGGTGCTCACCGAGCCTGCCGGGAATGTGAAAGAGCCGCCGTCTCCGAAGAGAATCGTGCGCTCAACGATCCGTCCGTCAGGATCGTTCGATGCAGCGGTGTTGAACAGCACAGTCAATGGCGGCGGCCCGGCCGTCGGTGAAGCGTCCAGCACGGCGACAGGCGGCGTATTAACGTATTCAAACGCATTTATCAGGGTTAGCGGCGAGCCTGCTGGAATGTCCGTTCCAGTCACCGTGACATTCACCAGTCCGGCCGCATGCGGCGGAACCGTGCCGGTGATGGATGTTCCGTTCGCCGCGACACTCACGTTCGTTGCAGCGATGCCTCCGATAAACAGCTGCGCGTCAGAGGGCAGATTGACGCCGGTAACGGTCACCTGGATTCCGCCGGCCTGGCCGCTCTTATTGGGATTAATCGACGTGATCGTGGGAATGCGCGGCGTGATGACGAAAATCTGGCGGCCCGCGGTGTCGAGCAGGTAAATCGTGCCGGTCGATGGGTCAACGGCCATTCCCGCGGGAACACCGCCGAGCGTCGCGAAAGCGGTGTTCACCTGTGGATTGATTCCAAATTCGCTGACCAGTTCGCCGGCGGGCGTGTAGGCGCTCACGCGATTGTTCAGCGACGTGGTCACATCCGTGTTCGATGCGGCATTGATGCCCACATGCAGCAGAAGATAGGTTCCGCGCAGCCGGTCAAACTCGATGAGCGGAAGGCTCGTGTTGCGCGGCACGACTTTGAAGCTCTGCGTGACGGTATTCGGAGACTGGCGCGTAAAGGTGTACACAGCCGGATCGGTGGCCACAACCGGGCCATCGGTGCGGTAGCCGAAGCTTGCATCGTCCACGATGCACACATCAGTCGCCGGTGCGGTTCCAGGAATCGCCAGCGGCCGCGAAATGATTTCCAGCGGATTGGAATCGAAACCGGGACTCAGGACCATGGTGCCCTGCAGTGTTCCGTCGAGCTTAATCAGCGTGCCGTCCAGCGATTTGAACGCGAGAATCCGTCCCGAGGGATTCAAGCCGCCGAACTCGACCACATAAAAACGCTCGTTGACCGGATCGAAAGATCCTCGAAAGGCATTGAATTGCGGCAGTGCCAGAAATTTCTGGCCGCTACTCGTAACAAAGATGAGATCGGTCACCTCAGCGACGTTGACATTGTTGGCCAGGGGAACGGTGGTGACCGAGTAGAGCCGGCCTTGAAAGTTGATATCGATCGCGCGCGCGGCACTTGTGAGCGTCAGTGACAGCAGAAGAACGATCTGGAAAGAATGCCGCATCGAAACTATCCCGGAAAAAGGCTTCATGCTTACTGCAACCACTTAGTGACGCTCAGGTCATTTCAGGCTTATTGGATTCCGGCCAGGCATTCTATGCTCCGAAGAGCAGCTTTAAAAGCAAAGGCTTCACCTCGGTGGCAGGCAGGCTCTCCGGTAAAGGCACCTTGCGGCCGGAGGTTATCAGCAGCGGACCTTCTTCCGGCTTATCCGGAAGCCTGCCGTGGCTGCCTTTTACAAGAGATGCGTCGAACGGAATGAAATCCATGATCGTCACGTTGAAGCCAAGCTTCCGCAGCAGCAAACGGCTGATGATGCGCGGAATGATCAGCGGTTCCTTGGGATCCAGGAACAGCTCTACCGGGTCGTAGCCAGGCTTGTTGTGGATATCGACCTCGTGCGCCCAGGGTGGACACCGCGCGTCATCTTCCCAGTAGTAATAGGTGAACCACTTGTCATCAGCGCTGATGGCGACCAGTTCGCCGGCACGCGGATGGTCGAGGCCGGCGTCCTTAATTCCTTCAGCGTCCAGCACGCGTTCGATGCCGGGAGTTTTCTGGAGCAGCAATTTAACCGCAGCGACGTCGGCTGCATCTTTCACATAAACATGCGCGACCTGGTGGTCGCTCACAGCGAATGCGCGTGAGGCGCCGCAATCGAGCAGTTCCCATGTGTGCTGCTGCTGGACGCGCAGGTATCCGGCGCGGCGCAGCACACGGTTGATGTCCACCGCGCCGCTGCTCTGGCTCATGCCATATTCGCTGAGCACCACAACTTCGATGCCTTTGGCGCGCGCGGCGTCGACGAGGCGTCCAACGATCTTGTCGACTGCCGCAACGTCATCGCCGATGCGCGGATCATTGGGGCCGATGCGCTGAAGGTTGTAATCTAAGTGCGGAAGGTAGACCAGCGTGAGCTTCGGCGCATAGCGGCGCAGCACCGAGTGCGTGCACTTCTCGATCCATTCGCTCGAGCCAATCCCCGCATCCGGACCCCAGAACTTGAAGAGCGGGAAATGGCCAAGCTCGCCATCGAGCTCAGACGCCAATTGCGGAGGATCGGTGTACGTCAGTGAAATGAGCGAGCCGTCAGCCAGGTGCGCCGGACGCGGCGTGACGGCGTAATCATTTCCAGAGTACATATTGTACCACCAGAACAGCTTGGCGCTCGTGAAGTCCTTGTTGCGCGCCTTCGCTGCCTGCCAGATCTTTTCGCCAGTCACCAGCGCGTTGGACTGCTTCCAGAAGTGCACTTCAGCCAGCTCGCGGAAATACCAGCCGTTGGCGACGATGCCATGATCGCGCGGCATCAGGCCGGTGAGAAACGTGGATTGAACCGAACACGTCACTGCCGGCAGCACCGTTCCAAGATTGCAGGATTGCCCCTCGCTGGCGAGCGTCACGAGGTTCTTCGCACGCTGCGGGAAACGCGTAAGCAGATCTCGCGTGAGGCCGACGACGTTGAGGACGAGGACTGGGGTCATGGGGTGTCTGGGAAAAGAATCCGGAAGCCTGCCTGCGTGAAGTGATGGTCGCCTGTCAATGCGTCAGTGATGCTATGGTCTTCCATCACGACGAAGCTGATGCAATCGGTTAGGGACCAGTCTTTATCAGGCCGTTTGTAATACAACTCTGTTCCTTTGACAAAAAGCTCGTGAGATGCATCAACGATAACATGAGAGGCGCTTGAAGTAAGCTGCTCCATCAAGAACCTGAATTTCAAACGGTGTGGGGAGAAACACAGTGCGTCACCAACTTCAGTCAGCACATATTCAGTTGTCAAAATATCAACGCTTCCTGACTTACTGAACTCAAGTGCCGGCGTATGGGCACGGTCGTCTTTGTTCAATAGTGCAAGATAAAAGAAAGTGTCCGCGAACATCATGGTTTTCTTTTGGGCGTCCCGTGAATGTAGTGGTCATGATTTTCGGCCAAGTCTGGCGGCAACGCTGTTGGCTGCGTTTCGGCCCATTTGCCGAGCTCATAGAGTTTGCGCCAGATATCCGGCCGTTGCTCAGGTGGCTGCTCTGTCTGGTCTTCCTCCAGCTCAACCTTAACCTTTGCGCCTTCCGGCAGCTTGACGTTCTCATCAAGAACCACAGCGCCGTTGACGATCTTCCCATGCAGCGTCATCTTCAGGCTCCCGTCATCTGGGCTTTTGCCCATTCCAGTTCCTTTACTATACCCGCATGTATATCGATGGCGCCACTGCCGCCTACCACGGTCCGTGCCCCCGCATTGCCGCCAGCCGCAAGGCCGGCAAGCACGTTCCACGTGTACGTCTCGACGATAAAATTGTCGGTGAGATTCTCCGCCAGCGCGTGCCGCACCGCCGGGCCGACGCTGTCGCGCGTTGTGCCCAGCGCCCCCGTGCCCAGATCGGTAAACAGCGGCACATGGAAATGACAGCGAAGCTCGGAGAAATCCGAAAGCGTCAGATTTTTCATGCGCCGCGGATTCCATAAGTCGGGCAAATCGGAAAAGCGCGCCAGCGTTCCGTCGCGCTTTCTGGCGACGATCTGATGCAGATAGCGCGGTTCATCGAGCGCTTTCAGGCGCGCGAAATCGGCCTCGTTTTTCGACGGCTCCTTCAGCGTGAGCGCAGCGGAGAGGTGCAGCCCGCTGCAGGTGATGCCCGCTGCTTTCAGCAGCTTCAAATCTTCAACCGCGTCTTCGAACTCGACGGCCTGATGGCAAAGGTCCAAATTGATGGTAATGAACCGCCGCGCCAGCTCTTCGGCCTGCGCGCGCGAAATGCCGAGCTGGGATGGGAATTTCTGCCGCGCATCGGCGAGAATCGTGTCATAGTATTTGATGAACTCGCTGATCGCCTCGCACGTCGTCATCGGCTCGGGTTCAAGTCCGAGCACCACCGTTTTCCCGGTCAGTCTCTCCAGGCGCAGCAGCTCGCGCGCGCATTCGGTCAAAAAATGAGCGCATTGGCTGCGGACTTCTTCGCTGTCCGGGTAAAGCCCGTTGAAAACGCCCGAGGGAACACTGATGGCTGCTGGCATTGCACTCCGGCCGGAGTGCTCCATGAAGTGCGTCATGACTTTGGCAATTTTCAAACTGTAAAGCGCCCGTCCGCCGTCAGTCCAGGGCGGCGAATAGACCTGCTCTTTAACGCGCGGGGCATGGAAGTCGCGGATAGGGAAAGCATTGATCGAAACGACATTCAGTTTCAACTCGCTCAACGTGGCCAGGAATTTTTCACATGCAGCCGAGGGAGGTGCTTTTAAAATAGCGTCGGAGAGCGAGGAAGTGCTCGGCAGCGGGGGATGATCCAGCAGCGCGTCGGCCTGCTTCATTCCGACCCGCAAATTGACGCAGGCAGTCTCACTGGCAAAGGCGCGGCGCGAGACTGGCGCCACGTGATCACGGAGACTGGCAGAAAGTTCATCGACCGTTTCGGCGGGATGTACATTCGTGGAATATGACAAACATACGCGCCGACCGTTGACATTAAGTTGTGCCATGCGCTATCCTCTGTCCCTGACTGACAACACCACAGAATACAGGATTGTCGAAAATGTACAATCCAGGCTCATCTAAGCGTCGCGGCTGGACGATGTTATAGTTGCGCAACTTGACAGGAAACTTGCCTTGAGTGAACATGGTCTGACTTGAATGAGCAGGTTAGGACCGCAGGAGCATACAATGGCTTCAGTGACGGTAATATTCGGCGGGCAGGAGCAGAAGGTTTTTGAGCTCGATAAGCCCAAGATGGTCGTCGGCCGCGAGCCGAGCTGCGAAATCCATATTGACAATCTAGGCATCTCTCGAAACCACTGCGCCTTCATCAACCGCAATGATTCTTTCGTGCTGCAGGACCTGGGCTCTTCCAATGGCACCTACGTCAACGGCCGAAAAATCACAGAGTACTTCTTGAACGATGCGGATGAAGTGATCATCGGAAAGTACACCCTGCGCTTCAAGAACGAGGCTCAAGCGGCGGCCGCCGCGCCGAAGACACCCTCACAGGAAGCCGGCGTGCCAGACACGCTTAACACCTACGTGATGGACGGCGCCAAAATCCAGGAACAGCTAGCCAAAATGCGCTCCGGCCAGACCGCTGGCCCCGCC
>Ga0196964_10000525_pt1 | contig 22848 bp, 50 predicted proteins | sample S1_10metaG_FD_148615 | JGI IMG/M metagenome (GOLD analysis project Ga0196964, IMG submission 148615) | Soil microbial communities from Anza Borrego desert, Southern California, United States - S1_10 | ecosystem: Environmental > Terrestrial > Soil > Desert | place: USA: California | collected... | reverse complement strand
GGAGGTGGATGATCGACAGCAGGTAGTCGTTCCACGCCGGTGACTGCCCGGGGCAGGTGAGGAACCAGGAGGCGACCATGCCGGTCCAGTCGGGCGGGTCGGTGTCCTCGAGGCGCCACAGGATCTCGGTTGCTGTACCGGCCGGCCCGGTGAGCGTGACGCCGGGTGTGGTAATCAACGATCCTCCGGGAACAGGTACGAGGTGAGCGTGACGAGCTCACCGGGGTCCTCGTCGATGAGGCGCATGCGGCGCAGGTGCCCGAGGTACGTGGTGAACGTGCCACCGGTGCCGGTGATGTTGGCTTGGGTGGCGAGCTCGTCGCGGGTCAACGGGTTCGGGTACGCGGCTTCGAGCGCGTCGAACATGCGTCGGGCGCCGTCCTTGAGCTTGTGCGCGTTGCGCCACGTGGCCCGCACGGTCGGCCCGTCCGGCACGGTGACGGGGGCGGCGGCGTACCCGGTGTCGGTGAGCGCCACCGTGCCACCGTGAGTGGTGACGTAGCCGGCGGCGGTGAGATGCCCGAGGTACGTGGTGTACGTGCCGCCGCTGGAGGCGATGTCGGCGAGTAGGCCGAGTTCCCGGTGGGTAAGTGGGCGCGGGTGAGCCCACCCCAGCACCCCGAGCATCCGTCGCGCCCCGGCCTTGAGCTTGACCGCGCCATCAGCCGTCACCCCGCTTCGCGTCCCCCGGGGGGACGGGGCGGGGACGGGGGCCCGCCGGACCAGTTCCGGGTCCGGCCGCTGCCGCCCCGCCGGCGTGCCCGTGGCGGCGACCTCGGCGAGAGCGCCGACCTGGCGGGTCAGCTCACCGACGCCGTCCTCGACCCCGGTGAGGGTCTTGGTCACCTCGCTGAGATCCTCGACGAACCCCGCGACCCGGTCCTCGAGGCGTTGTACGAGCTGCTCGTCGACCACCGGCACCTCGACCCGCTCGACGGTGACCGCGGTGCTGTCGGCGGCGGCGAGCTCGGTTTCGAGTTCCCGGATCCGGGCCCGGAGCGCCTTCGGGTCGTTCGCCCGGGCGGTTTCGACGGTCGCCGCCAGTAGCTCCTCGAGTTCGGCGACGTCGATGTCGGCGAGCGTCGCCGGCGCCCGCCGCACCCGCTCCCCGACCTTCGGGGTGGCCCCGGAGTCGAACGTGGACCGGCGGCGCATCTGCACCCGACGGGTCGCACCGAGGAAGTGCGGGGACACGACCCACGCCTCCCCCTGCTCGAGGGTCGACAGGGTCGGGAGGATGTCAGCCTGCGCGTCTTTCTCCCCCAACCAGCCGGCGATCGCGTCCTTGTCGAGCTTCGCCGGTGTGCGGTGCACGATCAGCGTTTCGATCTGGGTGAGCGCGGACTTGTTCAACGTCGCCGCCCGTTGCGTGATGAGCGTCACCCCGATCCCGAACGCCCCGCCGAGCTTCACGAGCTTGATCCACGCGCCGACACACGCCGCCATCCCCGACTGGTCCTTCGCGATGACCTGGGGGAGGAACTCGTCGGCCTCGTCGAGGAACAGGTGGATGGCCGACGGGTGCTCCTGGTGGCGCCGGTAGAGCTGGTGCGCGAAGTCGCGCAGGAACCGGGCCTGCGCCGCCTTCGACTCGAACCGTGACACGTCGAGGATGCAGGTGAGGCCACGGTCGACGACCAGGTCGGCCATGAGCGCACCGGACGTCTCGACCAGGTCGACGTCACCGTGGAGACCGCCGAACACAGGGATCGGCAACCCGGGGCCGGTGCCGTCGAAGTTGGCGCGCATCCCGTACCAGTCGCCCTTGGGGTCGACGGCGACCCACTGCACACCGGCGGTGAACATCTCCTCGGCCATCACGACCGCCGTGTTCGACTTCCCGGTGCGTTTCTTGGCGAGGATCGCCAACGTCTCCGTTGCCGTCTCAACCGGCAACACGAACCCGCCCCGAGCCGCGGTCACCCGCAGACCGCTCACCGGTACCGCCGTGCCTGTGCTTCGTCGACGGCCCAGAACACGAGCACCCCGACGGACATGGCGGCGATCGCCATGGGCCAGAGCAGCACGGCGACCATGTCGAACACCGGTTGGTGGATGCCGTGGCCTCGGGCACGGGCCAACGCGTTCGAGGTGCTGATGAACGCGTACGTCGCGAGACCGCCGAGCACGTACAGGGCGACGACCGCGACGGTCACGGGAGCACCTCGTCGGGGCGGGACGACACGGCGGTGACCGGGCGGCGGGTGGCGTAGTCGTAGGTGGCGTGGTCGGTCCACCCTTCCGGTTGGAAGAACCCCCACCGGCGTTGCTTGCGGCCACGGATCATCACCGTGACGGTGCCCGGTTGGGTGGCGATGATCCGGTGGGCGACGGTGAGCGGCATCCGGTGGATCGACCACCGCCGCCACTCCCGCACCCACCCCCGGGCATCGGGGACCGGGGTGGTGTTGGCGAACTCGGCGGCTTCGGCCTGCCACGCCAGTTGCGACGCCACCCGGGCATCGGCGTGCTGTTCGACGTACCCGCCGCGCACCACGATCGACACGAACGGCCAGGGGTGGTCGTGCAGGTCGATCCCGGGGTCGGGGCCGTCGAGACGGTGCACGACGATCCCGAACAGCCGCCACGTGTCGAACCCGTCGCGGCGCAGGAACGCCCGCCCGTCGTGCAACAGGGTCAGGGTCCGCCAACCGAACCGGTGCCGGCGTTGCTGCTCAGGCATCGGTCAGCTCCCGGTCCCGGATCAACGACAGCCAGCCGACGCCACCGCACGCGCCGGCGATCATGCCGGCGACGACCCCGAGCCCGAACGGCGGCCACACACCGATGAGCACACCGGCGGCAAGTTGCGCGACCACCCACACCGCGACCGCGACCCAGCACACGGTGCGCTCCAACGGGGTCAACCGTTCACGCATCGAGCGCCTCCGCGACGTGCAGGACGGCGTCGATCAGACCACCCAGGTTCGGTTGGTCGGCGACACCGGTGACGAACAGGACCGCCTCGTGACGACCGACCCCGGCACCCTCGAGCAGCGCGATGTACCACGCCAGCTCCGACACCGACACCGTCGTGTGCGCCGCAAGCTCACACAGCCGCTCGAACGCCTGCCCCCCCGCCAACGCGTCGAGCGCCGGGGCGGCACGAACCACCGTCGTGTACGTCGGGGTCACCGACTCCGGGCACGGCCCGAACACCGGGTGCTCTTGATCCATCACGACCTCCAGGGGGACGCGGCCACCATACCGGCTGAGACGTTCACAGGTAGCGGACCCCCTCGACCTCGTCACGGGCCTGCACCCGACGCTGCGTTCGGAACGCATCCCGGAACCGTTCCACGGCCTGCGCGTCACGCAGCATGTGGTGCAACTCGTTGTAGACCTGCTTGCGGTCGTTCTCACCGGCATGGAACGCGCTGTGCGCCCACCCCCGCACAGCGTCGAGCAGTTCCGCCTCGGTGAACCCCTCCTTGAGCCGGTCCACGATCAGCTTCCGGCGCTTCTTGTCGAGCACGGTGCGCCCGGTACGACCGGTGCTCTCGATCCACGCGTCGAACACCCGCCTGACGACCTTCGCTCGCGGTTCGTCGTCGCCTTCGAGGTCGATGAGACGCCCACCACTGCCCCCCTCTGGGGGGCTAGGGGGGGTTTTCTGTGTTCTCGTCTCTGGTTCTCGTTCGTCGGGTGTCTCACCCGGACTGGTCCGGGTGTCTGACCCGGGGTGCGCGGGTGTCTCACCCGGGGTCTGTGAACCCGACCCAGGGTGAGACACCCGGGGTGGCGATTTGAGGAAGTACAGGCTCGCCTTGCCCGGCCGTCGCTCCAACTCGATGTAGCCGGTGCGTTCGAGCACCTTCACAGCGTCCCGAGCGGTTCGTTCGTCGACACCGGCGTACTCACCGAGTAGCTCCGCTCCGGGGCGGGCGCGCCCGCTCTCGATTTCGGCGTGCGCGGCCAGGCCGAGGTACACGGCGAGCACGATCGCCTTGGACGGGTCGCGGCTCCCCCGGCGTGGTTCGAGCCGTTTGTCGTGCAGCAACTGGATGTGGACGCGCACGTGGTCCCAGCCCCGCTGGTCGACGCCAAGCCATACCGGCCGCGAGGACCGGGTCCGGCCGGTCGGCTCCGTCACCGGGGGAACCGCCCCGTGCCAACGGCCACGTTGTGCGGCGTCGGCGTCGTGGTGTGGAGGCGGTGCTCCTCGGCTTCCGCTTCCGCGCGTGTCGGGAACCGACGGACACGTGCACGCGTGACCCGCGGAAACCACGGTGACGTCGACCGGTGGCCGACCAGTCGTCTGCGGAGGTTCTCGGACACGCCGACGTAGAGCAGGTTCTCGTCCGCGTCAAACAGCTCGTACACGACGGCGCCGCTAACGCCATCGGGTGCACCGATGAGGGCGTCTACGCGACGCATCTCGGCCTGCGCCGACGCGAGCTCCGGGAGGTCGATCACGGCGGCGTCCGTGCCTAGCCAGTGCACTCCGAAGGCCCGCCAACGAGCGTCCGACTCGTCTGCCATGCACCGACCTCCCTGTTGAAGTCCGTGCGCGATGAAGCAAACCGCCCGCTTGGCGTGCCCCTTGCGCTACCCGTTCTGCGGACCGGTCGCGGTGTTGTGCTGCTCCCCGCCGCGGCCGGAGGCCCGGAGTATGGGCGCGCGCCGGAACGGCCGTCAACCGGCCGCGGGCCGTGAACGCGTGTACGACATGCTCTGACCTGCGGCTTCGCGTGTCAGATTTTTCTCGAAGGCGGTGACCATCCACCCGTTGTGCGTGGCGGGGTTGCACACTTTGGGCTGATGGTTCATCCCCCTGTCGAGTCCCTGTGGGCGGCGTGGTTCGCGGACCCGTCCCGGGTGACCCGCAACGCGTTGGTGGAGCACTACACGCCGTTCGTGCGTCGTGTGGTGGCGTCGGTGTTGCGCCGGTCGGGTGCGGAGACAGCGCGCCGTGAGGATCATCACCGGGTGCTGGTCGAGGACCTCGAGTCGGCTGCCCTCGAGGAGCTGTTCGGGTTGGTCGACCGGTTCGAGCCGGGCCCGGCGACGTTCGAGTCGTTCGCGTACCCGCGGCTGTTGGGCGCGGTGAAGGATGAGCTGCGTCGCGGGTCGCGGTACACCCGGGGTGAGACCGGGGCGTACATGGCGGTCCAGGAGGCGCACGGGCGCCTGGCGCAACGTCTGGGGCGGCAACCGTCGGTGGATGAGCTGGCGGCGGCGACGGGGCTGTCTGTGCGGGCGGTGGAGGCGGCGTTGCCCGAGTTCGACCGGGGGGAGATCGGCGACTCGCACGCGGTGGCCGGTGACCCTGCGGCGCATCTGGAGATGGTGGAGATGCGGGCGATGGTCGACACGGCGATGCGGGCCCTGTCGGAGCGGCACCAGATGGTGCTGGGGGCGTTGTGGGTGATGGATCTCACCCAGACCGACCTGGCGGAGTTCCTGGGGTGCTCGGTGGCGTTGATCTCCGAGGAACGCAACGCGGCGGTCGCCGCGCTGCGCCGGGAGCTGCGCCGGGTCGCGGTGTCGGGCCGGCATCTGGTCGCGGCGTGAACACGCCGCCGTCGGCGTGGTTCGACGCGGTGATGGCCGTGGTGCTGTGGGCTGGCGTGGTGGCGGGAGGGTGTGCGGCGTTGGTGTGGTTGCTCGGCGACTGAGCCGGGCGAGGGGGTTGGTGTGAAGCGGAACTGGTCGTTCGAGCCGATCGACTCGGTGATGGTGGGGCGTCTCGGGGTGCCGATCGTCACCGGTGACGTTGACCCTGACGCCGCGGGCGCGACCGCGGAGAACGTGGCCCGGTACCTGGGTCTGTCGGGGCGGCAGGCGGTGTACCGGTTCCGGCGGGCGGGGATGACCGAACCGGACGCGGAGCGGTGCGCGTTGGCGTTGGGGGTGCACCCGGTGAACCTGTGGCCGGACTGGTTCGACGGGGTCGGCTGGGATCCTGAGCAGCTCGACCTGTTGAGCGCATGACCGGACTGGTCCGGCACCGGCATCTCGCCACCCCCCGGTTGTTGGAGGCGGCGGCGGATGTGCTCGAGGCGCGGGGCCTGTGCCGGTTCTCGTTCATGGAGCTCAACGGCCGGGAGGACGGGGAGATCCCCGGGGGGGCGGTGTGCACGGTGGGGGCGATGGCGGTCGCGGCCGCCGGTGACAGCGGCGACCCGGACCGGTACCTGCTGCGGTTGCACCGGGTCGGGTTGGGGGCGTTGCCCGATGTGGTGCGCGCCGCGATCGAGAACGCCATGTCGGCGGTGGAGACCACGTTGGCGGTCGCCGACCCGGAGGGGCGCATCGGGGGGGTGTTGTCGTGGAGCGACGTCGAGGGGCGCACCGCGGCGGAGGCGGCGGCGATGTTGCGACGGGCGGCGCGCCGGTCGACGGTGACATGACCGACGGCGGCGGGGTGCCGCCGCGGTTGTCGCCGGCCCTGCTGCGCCTGCTCGGCATCGTCGTCGACGCCCCCTACGGGATCACCGCGGCCCGGGCGGCGACCCGGTTGTGGCCCCGGTCCCCGTCGTGGGGGTCGCCGACGTTCCGGGACGCCGGCGGGGTCGTGTTCGGGCAGGGTGCGCAGATGCGGGCCGGGGTGCTGATGGAACGGCTACGGGTCGCGGGGATGGTGCGCCGGTCCTGGCCGCCCCGGCTGTGGGTGGCGACCCCGGCGGGACGGGACTACATGGCGTCGCTGCGCCTGCTGTCCTTCGACGACGGGGACGGTCCCCCACCGTCGGAGCCGTGACGGTCACACTGGGCCCGATGCGGGATCATCTGCGCCGGTGGGGCGCCGTGTACGTGCTGCTCGTGCTGTTCACGGGGTCGTGGGTGGGGCATCTCGTCACCCAGGCGATCGAGGTCGGCAACGAGGCCCGGGAGCACGGCGGCACCTTCGAGTGGGGATCGTTCTGGCCGGTGTTCTGGCGGTCGACGTTCGAGAACTGGCAGTCGGAGTTCCTCCAGCTCTTGACCGACGCCATGCTGATCCTGGCGTTGGGGCATGTCCTGTTCGCGAAGCAGACCGAGGACCAGGAACGGCTCGAGGCGAAGGTCGACGCGGTCCTCGCCGAGCTCGGCGTCGACTTCGACGCCGACTAGCTAGTCGCTGGGGAAGATGCCGCCGCTGACGACGCCGGTGACGGCGAACACGGTGGCGATGAGCATGAAGAGCAACGCCCCGTACATCAGCATGGGGACGACCTACCCGTTCCCGCCGCCCGGCAACCCGTGAACCTGCGGTTGAGGGTCAGTCGTCTGCGGTGTAGACGAGCCCGGAGACCATGCACCCGGCGGGCAGCACCCAGTTGGCGGTGTTCCCACCGGTCGCCTCGAACACCCCGCCGTTGAGGCCGACGCTGAGGACGAGCCCGTTGGGGATGCGGATGCCCCGGTCTCCCCACCACCACGACTGGGATGCGAACCCCTCGGCGGGGTCGTAGCCGATGATCTTGCCGACGAGCGGTGTCATCTGGGAGTCGACGGTGTCGGACAGCATGACGAGCACGGCGTCGCCGGGGTCGCCGGTGATGCGCACGTCGAGACCCAGCAGGGTGCCCCGGTTCGACCGGAACGGCAGGTACAGGGCGTGGTTGTCGGTCCCGAAGTCGGGGGCGAAGAAGAACGTCTGGGTGCTCGCAGCTCCTGGCATGGCGCGCATCCTACGGGGACCGGGCCCGCCGGCGGGGGGACCCTTGCCCGAACGCGGCGACGCCGCCACACCCCAGCGGTGGCGGCGTCGCGCCGGTTAGCCCCGTTCCGAGCCCCGTGAACCTGCACTCTACCCTACGCGCCGGTGCGTACACGTCGAGTAGAGGGTCCGGGGGTCGGCACCCTCAACCGAATGACAATCATGGGATTTCACCCGGACGTCGAGGGTAGAATCACAGCATGTTCCCCGATGGTCACGAGGTCCCCCCCTCGGACATCTTCGATCACGACACGGATGTTCCGTGCGTGTGCGGTCCTCGTCTCGAGCCGCGGGAACGCGACGGCCGGGTCGTGTGGGTGCTGCGCCACCGGTTGCTCGCTGACGGTGTGACGGTCCCACCTGCGGGGGACCGTCACCCGTAACATCAGGGCGCCGGCGGTCCCCCCACCGCCGGCTCATGTCCCGGTTGCCCGTCGGGACTTGCACCGTCCCGGCGTTCCCCCCGTCGGGGCGGTGCCGCGCCCAGGGTGGCCGACCCCTTCGCACCGTCCAAGGGGCCGGCCGTCCTGGTCCTCTCGAACCCTGCGCCGACAGGCGGACTGTCGGTCAGGCCACAAGACCTCCGCCATCGGGACGAAGGCGCCACGCACCGTACCGGATGGTCCGGTGCGCCGCCAGTGGGGGTCCGCGCCGGTGTCACACCCGCTGGTCAAGATGGACCGATGGCACCGGTCGTGGGGGTCGACCCTGGCGGCAAGCACCTGGGGTTGGTGCTGCGCAACGGCGCCACCCTGGTGAAGGCCCGGGTGCTGGTCCGTGACGGCGCCGCCTCCGACCACACCGCGCTGCAACCGTGGGTCGAAGCGACGAACACAGCGGTCCTCGAGTACGTGTCGTTCGCCGCGCACATGATCGACGCCCCGTCGGTGTGGGAGGCGCTCGACACCGACCAGGTGCTGCTGGCCGTCGAAGGGGTGGTGGCCCCCACCGGGTTCTCGAAGGGGCGGCGCGCCCCGATCGACCCGTCGACCCTGCTCGCGCTCGGCGCCGCGTTCGGGGGGATCCTCGCCGCGTTCCCGCAGGCGTTGATCGTCCGTCCCGGGCACAACGGTGACGGACCGGACCTGGCGTACCCGGAGGGGATCCGCTCCGGGGTGCGGGGCCTGGGCGGGCCGACCAAGCACGCCCGCTCCGCGTGGGATGTGGCCGCTCACGCCGAGGTGCTCGCCGGCATCCGGCGGGCGGAACGTCGAGTTCGAGGAGAACGGTGAACTACTACAAGGCCCGAGAGCTGGCGGACCGGGACGGTCACAGCGGCGGGTTCCACTTCACGTGCCGCAACGACGACCGGGTCTGGCCGGTGGGGGCGTGCCGGGACCACCCCCCGCACCCGACTGCGGAGGACGCCGAGCGGTGCTTCTATGACCACGAGCTCGCCCAACCGGTGGTGCGGGCGTTGCTCGCCGATCAGATGTTGCGGTGCGGGGTGTGCAACGAGTTCACCGCGCAGACGATCCGGGCGGGGATGCACCTGTTCGACTCGACGGTGGTGTGCGAGACGTGCGTGCCGCTCGGCGACGACGACGAGGCCCGCCGGGTGCTCGCCGACCTGCACCCGTTCACCACCGGCATCCTGATCGTGTCGTCATGGTGAACGACGACGAGATCCCCGGCGACCCGCGCACCTGGGTGGCGGTCGGTGACGACCCGCCGGTGCCGGCGGTCGTGGTCGCCGCGCTGTGGGTGGCGATCTTCGCGGTGCTGGTCGCCCTCTACCTGATCTTCGGGTAGGTCACGGGGCTTCGACGCGCACGTCCCGGCACGTGGTCCACGTGCCGTCCCAGGCGTGCCACAGGCCGCACCAGCCGCACCACGGGCACCACCCGGTCACCGTCTGGTACTCGGTGTGCTCGATGTGCACGGCGGCACCGCACGCGGGACACAGCGACCCCTCCGGGGAGTGAGTGGTCATGGGGTCGTCTCCCTGAGCCGGATGCGGTCACCGTCCACGTCGACCCGTCCCCGCCGGCGGAGCTTGCCGACCGCACCGATCACCTTGCGGCGGGCACCGACCGTCACCACCGCGACCTCGTCGGAACCCGAGCGGGGACGGGTGTTGCCGCGGGCGGCGGCCTTGGCGCGACGGTCCCGTTCCGCTTCCCGGTACGCGACCCCCGGGGGCACCTTGGCGGCGGCGGCGACCACGACCGCCTCGAGCGGATGCCACGCCCCGTCGGCGAGCCGGGCGAGCAGCTCCGCGGTCCAGGGGGTCGTGTTCGCCGGTGACGTCACCGCAACGCCTCGAGGACCGCCTGGAGGTGCCGGGCAGTGTTGAGGATCGCCTGGCGCAGCTCGAGCCGGGTCACCGGGTCCGGGGTCGTCTTGGCGATGTCGGCGGGCCGGTACCGGTTCACGGTGTTGAGCTGGTCCTGGAACCGTCGCCACGTCGGCCGGCCGGCCTTGGTGTTGCCCCGCCCCCGGTCCCGGCCGAGGTTGTCACCCTCGATGGCGCCGAGCTCGATCAACGCCCGGGTGGTGTCGAGGTCACGGACGGCACGGACGAGCTCGTCGACCTCCGTGGCGTTCAACCCGGTGCGGGTGACCACCGCGATCGCCTCGGTGAACACGACGACGTCACCGGTGAGAGCGGTCAGCCGGTACCGGGTGCCCTTGGGGAGCTGCCGGTACCAGTCGCCGATGCCGGCGTCGTCGGCGATCTCCGCGGCGGCACGCACCGCGACCGCCTGGGACAGGGTCGGCTGGGAGATCCCGACGATGCGGGCGGCGTCAGTCTGGTTGAGCCCCGACGCCATGAGGTGCATGGCCTGCACGGCGCGTTCGTCCTCGCTGGGGGCGAGCCCGTGCCGGCGGTTGTCCTCGTAAGCGAGCACCAGGGCGGCATCGGCGGGGACGTCGATGATGTACGCGTCGATCGTCGTCCGACCGGCCCGCTTGTGGGACTGGTGGCGGTGGTTGCCGCCGACCAGGACCAGGGACTCGTTGCCGGACTCGCGGGCGAGGACCGGGGGGAACTGGTCACCGGCGAGCAGGTCGGCGGTGTACCGGTCGACGACCTCGGGGTCGACGGCGTGGAGGCGGGCCTGGTTGTGCAGCGACGCGAACTCGTCGATCCGGCCGAGCGGCACGTCGAGGCACAGCTTCCACGGGATCCCGGCCGCGGTGAGCCACCGTTCGGTCTCCGGGTGCCGGCGGGACGCGTCGATGTCGGGTTCGGTGGTGGTCACGCGGTCTCCTCGTAGCCGTCGAAGTCGGGCACCCGGTACAGGCCGACGTCGATGTCACGGGACGGGATGGTGATGCCCCGGCGGCGTCGGATCCGCACCCGGGCAGCTTCGTTGAGCCCACCCCACACCCCGTACAGCTCGTAGCGGATGGCGTGCTCCGCGCATGGTTCCCGCACCGGGCACTGGACGCAGAACGCCAACGCGGCCCGCTCATCTTCGATCGACCCGCGGCTGCGCCGGTCAGGGTGCTGGGGGTCGGTGGCGTGGGCGGGGAAGAACACCTCGGGGTCGGCGCCACGGCAGAACGCGAACTCCCGCCACGGCGGCGGGTCCGGCAGCGCGGCGGGCGGCATCGGTTCATCTTCGCCGGTGGGTGTAACCGGAAGGTGGACCCAGACGCGCACCGACCCCCGGACTCGCCCCGGGGGCCGGTTGCGGTGTTGTGGCAGCGGCCGGCTTCGATCCGGCGACCTACGGGTTATGAGCCCGTCGAGCTACCAGGCTGCTCCACGCTGCTGTGACGCAGCGTAGACGGTCAGCCGGCGCCGTCGGTGGACTCGCTGTCCTCGGCGGCGGTGCCGTCGCCTTCGACGACCTGGTCGTCGTCGACGGGGGGGCTCGAGTCGGCACCCTCGACCGGGGCCGTGGCGTCGGCGGGGACGTCGGTGCCGGTCACGACCTCACCGGCGTCGACGGGGGCGGCGTCGTCGGGGACACCGTCACCGGAGGACGCCTCGAACCCACCGGAGGAGATGAGGTCGATGTTGATGTCGACCCCTTCGACGGTGTCGAGGTCGATGCCGGCGTCGGCGAACACGGACCGCACCGTCGCGTCGAGCCGGGGGACGAGCGCCTCGATGACGTCGTCGAGGACGGGTCCGACGACACCGGCCACGGCGGCGGGTCCGGCGGTGATGGTGGTGATGGCCTGGAGCTGGGCGGCCTTGGCGCTCATGGGAGCGTTCTCCTTCGCTGGTGTGATGGGCGGCGCAGGGAGCGCCACAGGACGATGGCCTTCGCGGACGCCCACACTCCGACCGAGACCATGACGAGCATCACACCGGGGTCGATGGAGTGCTCGGTCATCGGCGTGTGAGACGGGCGTTCGCGAGGATCACCGTGGCGTGCACCTCGTTGTACAGCGTGCGGAGCCGTTCGTTGACCGTGTTGAGCAGCTCGACGAACTGGGGGTCGATCCGGCCGGCTTCGACCTGGTCGAACAAGGCGTTCGCCGTGTTCGCCATGTCGAGACATGCTTGTTTCCAGTCAGCGGCCCGGTGCGCTGGTACGGGCGGGTATGCCACGCCGGCACCTTAGACCGGATCACCCGGTCCCCGAGGGGACCGGTCGTACAATCGGTGGATGCAGGTCGCCTCCGCGCCCGGTGCGATCCAACTGCGGTGGAAACTCGCCGCCCGCGACGGGGCGATGGCGTGCGTGTACTGCGACGAGACGCTGCCCCCTGAGAAACTGACGATCGACCATGTGGTTCCCCGGTCCCGGGGCGGGTCGAACCGGCAGACGAACATGGTGCTCGCCTGCTACCGGTGCAACCACGCCAAGGGTGACTGTCTCCCCCACGAGTGGCAGCCGGGCCGGCAGTGGACCAACCCGCGGCTCAACGTCACCGCCCGCACCGTCCGCCCGCCCGCCCAGGTGGTGCAGGCACGGCGGGCGCGGACCTCGTACGCGGCGTTCATCGACCTGCGCTTCTGCGCCACCTGCCAGCAGGCGGTCAAGGTCAGCACGCACCCGATCAACCACCTGCTGCTCGACACCTCACATCACGAACCGGGCCCGGGTCAGCGCCGGCACGAACCGGAGTGACGGCACGCCGCCTCGGCGCGGCGCACGATCAGCGACTCCCGGTCCCACCAGGTGCCGGTGTTCTCCAACCACATCGCCAGCTCGGCTCGCCCGCCGAGCTCACCGTGCAACGCCGCGCCGACACGGTGGTTGGTGCGGTGCGCGTCGGTTCGTGTCGCCATACCCACCCCTGGGTCCTGGCGTCACTGTGCGCGCACCACCACCTCGAGGTGGTGGATGCCGGCTACGGGGTGAAGAACCGGTAGTAGTCCCGGGTCTTGGGGCCGACCTTCGAGTCGAAGCTCGTGATCGGCAACCCCAACGAGCGGAGCCACTTCTTGAAGTTGTTGGTCGCGATCTGTGACTCGCGCCCGTAGATGCCGTCCACGCCGTGCGGATCGACACCCGGCAACCGTTCCGCCACCGAGATCGCGGTGTACCGGAGCTGCATCTCCGCGATCTGGTTGTTGAGACCACCACGGGCGTAGATGCGGGCGTCGGTGTCCCCGTCGTTGATCTGCTTCCACGGGCGCCCGTAGTTCGGGTCGGCGGGCTGGGTCTTGCCGAACGGCAACAGCGTCCACCGGGGGTTGCCGAGCCACTCGGCGTGCCAGTCCTCACCCGAGACGGGGAAGTGGATGCCGAGGTCGCGTTGGTGCTCGTGCAGGAACCACTTGGCGCCGCCCATGTCGGCGGCCTCTCCGCGCTGGTGCTTGGAACCGCCCACCCACTCGCGACCGTTCCACACCGCCGGCAGGGCGGTCGAAGGGTGACATCTGCACGACGAGTCACACTCGCGGCCACGGCACCCGTGCGCCCCGCGCAGCATGTACTGCTGGAACGGGGAACGGGCACCCGACACCAGGTACAGCACGTGCCCGGCCTCGGCTGCCCTGACGATGCCGGTGTGCATCGCCGACCGCAACGGCTCGTCGAGCAACGCCAGGTCGCGTGGGTTCCAGTAGACCTCGGGCGGGCGGCAACCCATCAGGTCTGGGTGCCTTCCACGATGGCGTCGTTGAACGCCTCGGCGGCGGACACGACGTCGTCGCTGTCACCGTCGGGCTGATCGCCGGTCTCGTCGTCGACAGGGGGTTCGGGTGTGGTGGTCATGGGCTCACCGTACGACCCGGTGATGTCCCGGGCGCGGATTCCCGCTCCCAGTCGTACGGGGGACGCCGGCGGGCCCGGACCGGTTCGGGGTCCGCCTGCCGGTACAGGGCGTCGACCGGGCACCACTGCGCGAACCGTGCCCCGTCCCAACGGACCAGGGCACGCCGCCACGGCCACGGCCGCTTCGCGTCGAGCACCGTCCCGTCCCGACCGGTACCGACCTCCCGGACCCGGTCCCCGGGACGGAGGTTCATCGGCGGGCGTCGAGCGCGTCGAGCAGAGCTTGGGTGCGGCGCCGGTCGATGTCGGCGGCGACCAACGCCCCCGCCTTCTCGAGGTTGCGGACCGGGTCGTCGCTCGGCTTCCACCACACCCGCTCCCATCGGGGCGGCCACTCCAACGGCACCGCCTGCCCCTGCCCGTACTGGTGGGGGAACAGGGCCGCTTGCAGGTACGCGATCGCGGCGCCGAGCAGCTCCCCCCGTTCGTACCGCAGGTCGGTCGTGACCGTGAACGCCTCGACCTCCTGTTGCCGGTCCCGTTCCACCGCGATCAGCCCGGCACCATCGGGGCGTTCGACCAGGGCCCGCAGCTCGGAGTGCACCACGTCGAGCTGCTCGGCGAGCGTCGCCAACGGACCCCCCTGGTCGACTTGGGGGGCGAGCTCGTGGTCGAGCAGATCGGCCACCGTGTCCAACGCCCCCATGATCGCCGTGTACCGGTCGGACCAGCTCACGACGGCGACCCTACCGACCCGCCCCCGGTGTCGCGGGGGATGTCCACCGGCAACGGGTACCGGGCCGGGTCGAACCCGTGGTCACCGCCGGGCACGGCATCAGGATCGAACGGTGCGTCAACCACCACCGTCCCACCACCGGTGAGACCAAGGGCGAGCGCCGCCAGGTCCACCGGTTGCGCGCCCATGAAGTCGACCCGTTGCTCATCCGGCCAGGCGTCCACACCGAGACGGTGCGCCGCCTGCCACGCATCAGACCGGGCGTACGCCCGTGCGATCTGGTCGGCGCCCTCAACGAGCCCCGGTTCGTCCGGCACATCCTCGATGACATCGAACACGACCCGGGTGTCAGGATCCCACTGTTCGATCGCGTCGATCGCCGCCAGGTACAAGCTGTACCCGTCACCCGCCCACCGGGCCTCGATCTCCGACGGGGTCAACCCCAACCACGACGCGAGAACCGCGGACGCCATGCGCTCGGACAGGGGTTCGGTATCGGGCATGGTCGGCCACGCTACCCGCCACCTACCACCCGGTCAACCGGGTCACCCGTTGGGGTAACCGGGTGGTCCGGTCACCTAACCGCCGGTTGCCGACGGCCACCACGGCGGGGGGTGCACCATCCGCACCATCGACACCGTCACCGGACCCGGCCGGCCACCGTCGTTACGGAGCCGCCACGACACCTCGAGCTCGACCCCACCCGGGCCCCGGTGCGGGCGGATCTCCTGCACCGCCACGTTCCCACCCATCTCGAACCCCGGCTCGATCAGCGCGAGATGCTGGTTCACCCACAACCGCATCATCAGCTCCTGCTCCAACGTCACCGCCGTTCGCCGCCACCCCTTCGGGGTCAACGGGTGCGACTCCCAGTCGCTGAACAATGCGCTCACGGCTGCTCCCCCTCCCCCGTGTACCGCCGCACTTCCCACACGTCCGCCGAGTCGGGGTCAGCCAACTCCACGAAGCACGACGGGCAGAGAATGTCCACCACACCGCGCTCTCGTTCGCGGGTCGCCCGCCGCCATGTCTCGGCGTCGGGGGTGCTCCACACGACGTTCGGACGGCCGCAGCGGTGACAGAAGTCCTCGGGGTGAAAGTCGGGCCAGCCGCCCGCCCGCTGCGCCTCGACCGCGCCGGGACGGAGAGCGGCAACGTGTTCGACAGGGACCACCCGGCGCTCGGCTGCCTGCCGCGCGCGCCACGCTTCGGCCCAACGCCGCAAGCGCGTCAACTCGGCTCGGTCGTCTGCGCTGAGTCCCGTCACGGCTGCTCCCCCTCCCCATCGGCACTCCCCGCGTCAGGCGCAGACGCGAGCGGGTCCCACACCTCCATACCTCCGTCGCCGTCGGCACGGACGAACAGCAGCGTGTAGAAGGTGTCGCCGCCGACGGTCACCCCCTCGTCGTCCTGCTGTAGGTGGAACGTCACCCCGTGATGGCGACCAACCTCCAACGTCACGAAATCCGCGTCGGTGTGCAGGACGCGGGCAACCTTGAGGTCCGCGCTCCGGATCTTCACTGCTTCCCCTCCCGTTCCTCGGTGTCGCCGCGACGAATGACAAGGCCGTGCTCACGCATGAGCGTCAAGTACCGCTCGCGGCGAGCAATACGGTCAGTCGGGTGCTCGCGCTCAGCGATACACCACAACGAGAACGCCGTTGGGCGGTCGTCAGAGTCCGCGCGCTCACCCATGCCGTTCCCCTCCCTCGCGAGGGTCCGGTTCTTCCGTGGACTCGTCGTCGCTGAGGCTGTCGAGCCACGCGTCGAACCACTGCTCGGTTGCGAGCGGCTTCCGCCGCGGCCGGTAGTTCGGGTTTTGCCGGGGCAGCCACACGCTCACCGCTCCCCTCCCTCTGGCTCGTCGTGGGCAGCGGAAGCGAGCGCGACGGCGAGCACGCGGCGCAACGTCCGTACGGCCCCCCGAATGTCCGAGTCGTGGTTGAGTTCGACGTCAGGCAGAGGCGGGTCGTCCTCCAATGGAGCGAACGACGCGAGCAGCAGGGCGAGTGCCGCGCGTGCGTCGCCGTCCAGCACTTCGCGTTCGCCTGGTTGGCGCAGCAACCCCTCAGCGTCGTGTTGCGGCGTCCATGGCAGCGGCAGCCCGTCGCCGGGCTCACGGGGGACGATGTGGACGTGCAGGTGAAACACCGTCTGCGTCGCTGCCCGTCCCGCGCTGGTGATGACGTTGTGGTCCCGCGGTTCGTAGTGGCGCTCAACGCCATGCAGCATTTCGGCGGCGCGGCGCATGGTGGCGGCGCTCGTGTCGGGGTCGGAGAAGAACGTCGCGACGTGCCGCTTCGGAAGAACGAGCACATGCCCGTCAACGACGGGATTGAGCGGCACGATGGCGAGCGCGTCATCCCACTCACGCACCACCGTCGCGGGCGCCTCGCCACGCACGATCTGGCAGAACACACAGTCACCCACGCTGCTCCCCCTCCCGTTCCTCGGTGTCGCCGTCGTCCTCGTAGAGCGCGTCGAGCGGGTCAGGTTGGAAGCAGCGCGGACATGGAGCGCCTTCCTCGCGCTCGAACGGACTGACCCACGGCTCACCCATGCCGCTCCCCTCCCTCGCGAGGCCAGTTGCGGCAATCACATGAGCACCGGAACCCGCCGAGCACGCCGGGCGGTGCGGGACGGTCGCCATCGCCGTAACAGTGGCGGGGCGTCACCTTCTCGAACGGGCGCGGCAGTTCCTGGCGACACGACATGCACGGGCCGCTCGTCGTCACCGCTCCCCCTCCCGTTCCTCGGTGTCGCCGCGCAGAACCGTCGCCTGCCAGTGGTCGAGAAGGGCGTCGGGGTCGCTCCACTCGTCACCGCAGCATTTGCACCGGTCGGGTCCGGCTTGCCCGATCACAGGAACACCACCCGTCGCACGTCGTCGCCGCGCTTGATGAGCACCTCGGCGTCAGGGTTGTCATGGAGCATGAACTTGTAGAGGCCGACTGCCCGCCGCAAAAGTTCGCTCACCGTCAGACCCCGCTCCGCAGCACGACTACGCAGGTCGTCGTAGAGATCAGGTGCCACGTTCACGGTCACCTTCACGTACCGCTCACCCATTGCGCTCCCCCTCCCGTTCCTCGGTGTCGCCGCGCAACTGCTCGCGCGTCGCGCCGAGCAAGGCGGCGAGGCCGTACAGGTAGGTGACGCGCTCATAGGCGCGGCGCTCCTTCGCCAGACAATCGACCGCCCAACCACGGGCATGTTCGGCGTCTCGCTCGGCCATCCGCCGCAACGCCTCCGCGACGCGCTGCCGCTCCTGGGCTTGGCGGTACGACTTCTCGCGCAGCACCACCCACCCGGCGGGCACCTGTGGCCGCTCACCCATGCCGCTCCCCTCCCTCGCGAGGCTCTGTGTTGACGAAGCGTTCCCACCAGCGCAGCGGCCGACGACGACGACGCTCCGACGCAGACAGGCGCGGCGGGCGCTTCGGCTCACACGCCGGGTAGTCCCAGCACACCCACTGAGTCAGCGCCTCCATCGGAGCCGGCATGATGAAGTACGCCACGCGCCCGCACCGATGGCACGGCGGGTTGTTGCGATAGGCCGTTCCGCCTTCACTCCCCATGCTGCTCCCCTCCCTCTGGCTCGTCGGGGGCAGCGGAAGCGAGCCACGCGTCGATGGCGGTCTTGACGGCGGCGTTCGCTTCGAGCACCCGCTGGTACGCCCAGTAGGGGTCGTCCATCCGATCGACAGCGGCGTCCAGTTCCGCGAGCGCGGCGCTCTGAGCACGCAAGGCGTCCAGCACTTCGCGTTCGCCTGGTTGGCGCAGCAACCGGCGTCGCTCGAGGTTGGCGAGAAGCTGGGGGGCCGCCTGCTTGGTCTCGTTAGAGGACAGCGATGGCACGGCTTCCCACAACGCGCGTTCGATCTCACCGAGAAGATCATCTGGGGTCACGGTGTCACGGTACTCGATCCGGGTCACCCGGTGTACCGGCTGACCCGTTGACGAGACGGATGAGCGGCCCGTTCGTTTCGACCCGGTGCCGGGATCGGAGCCGGCGGATCGTCGCAGAGATGACCCGACGGGAACCCACGGCGATGCCCTGGTCGCGGTCACCGACCCGGTGCGCGGGGCGGCGCCCGGCTTTCCGCCTGTCGGTTTCCCCGTACCTGTACGCGTAGTCGTCGGGTACGAACGGGGCGCAGTGGTCGATCACCTCGTCACGGTGATGCCAGGCACCGTCGCCGAGCTGGTCGAGCATCGCTCGGGTCCACGGTGACGGACCCCCACCCCACCCTCGTCGCCGGGCCGGTCCGGGATCGAACAGGCGCAGCTCATCCGAGATCAAGCCCGGTGGGGGCACCGGCGAGGATGCCAGCACGTCGACCAAGGTGCAGGAAAGCGACCGCAGCCACGAGCGGTACGACCCCGTTGCCGACGCATCGCACCCGGTCCACCCATCCGGCCATCCCATCAGCAGCTCGCAGAACCGCGGGTTCAACACCAGACCCGGCAAGTTCCCGCCACCGGGTGACATCACCCGGGCGTGGTGGGAACGGGCCACGTTCCGCAACCCTTCCCGTGTGCCCCACCCGCCGCTCGACGCGTCGGTGGAGGTCGGGGTCGGCCACCAACCGTGTGCCGGGTCGCCAACCCAGGATGAACACCCGTCGGCGACGATGGGGGGCGCCCACCTCGTTCGCTCCGAGCACACACCACTCCGCATCGAACCCGAGGCCGGCCAGGTCCCCAAGAACGGTTCCGACCGCGGCGACCTGCCCGGGTCGTCCGAGCAACGGGGTGACGTTCTCCAAGAACACGACCCCGGGTCCCACGTCACCGACCACCCGGGCGATGTCCGGCCAGATCCACCGGTCGTCGTCGACTCCCCGTCGGAGCCCGGCGATCGAGAACGGTTGGCACGGGAACCCCGCAGAGATGACGTCCACGCATCCACCCCAGCTTGCGCCGTCGAAGGTGGCAACGTCGTCCCAGACAGGAGCCGCTTCCAGGGACGTGTCCTCCATCCGCGCCACGAGGCAGGCCGCGGCGTATGCGTCCCGTTCGACGTAACCCACAGTCCGGTACCCGCCGCCGAGCGCGACCCGGATCCCGAGCTCGAGCCCGCCGGCGCCGGCGCACACGGCAAGACCGTGGACGGCACGAACAGCCACACCGGTCAGGAACGAGGGTCGTGGGACGGGCAGTACCACCCGGCGCGCAGCATCGGTGTCTCGTCGCGCACCCCGGCGGTCGCGACCCCTCCCTTGGCGGGCTGCCAGTTCGCGACGGCCCGCGGGTGCAGCTCGTAGTACCAGCCGGTGTCGTTCTGCACCTCGTTCACGGTGGCGTCCGCGGCGACCCGCACCCGGTGCGGGCACGGCGTGTTGAGCGGGGTCGCCACGCACGCCAACAGGACCGTGCCCTCATCCGCCCGGGCACGTCGCCGGGTCCTGACCACGACAGCGGCGACGGCGGCGACGGCGAGGGCGGCGGCGGCGAGCAGGGCGGGGATCATCCCCGCGACGCTACGAGCCGGTCACCGGCTCCTGGGGGATGCCCCTGTACGTCACCTTGGCCTCGAGGTGCGCTCTGTCCTCGAAGTGGACGGTGGCCTCCCGGGTGTTGAAGTTCACGTCGACCCGGGTGATGACCGCCTCGACGAACCCCACGGAGAGCGTCACCGTGTCCCCGGGTGCGGGTTGCTTCGAGAACGCTTCGACCGGACCGGTCAACGTGCCCGACACCCTTGTCTCCCCGTCGACGGTGGCGTCGATGGTCACCGCGGTGCGCACCGGGTCGGCGAACATGGCGTCGAGCTCGGCCTTCCGGCCGGTCCAGAGCCGTTTCCGCCACAAGATCACCCCGAGCAACGCCCCCCACAACGCCACGACCGCGACGTGCCACCACACCGACACGTCCCGCACCATCGTGACAACGAACCCGGCGGCCCCGGCGACCAGTCCGACAGCGACGACGGGTTGCCACACGAACCGGTCGATGTTCACCTGCCGGTCGATCCGGGTGAGGAACGCCGCCTGCTCAGGGGTGAGGGTCTCGTCGTCGGTCACGGGTCTCCATGGGTGAGGCGCCGGTGCAGGTACCGGGCCCAGAGGGCGTCAGGGTAGAAGCGGCGGCGAAACCGGTGAAGGGGCGGGGGCGGGGCGCTCGGCGCGTCTCGCACCGCCGCCAACTCCGGGCGTTCCGGTGTCACGAGGGGTGCGTCGGGAACGAACCCGAGGGACCGACCCTGGTGGACGACCTCGACGAACCCGTCCTCCCGGCGCCGTGGCGGGCACCGCCCGCACCCGCAGATCACGTCGACGACCCCCACCCCGAGCTCCTGGATCTCGACCGGGTCCGGGCACGTCGTCACGGTCACAGCATCCCGATCCGGCGGAGCGAGTAGTGCAGCGCCGCACCGGGCCCGGTGCCGGCAACGTGGAACACCGACGGCCGGTAGATGCGGTGCAGGTCCCGGATCACGTCGATCACCGCCCCCTCGGCGTACCGGTGCAGGGTGACGTCGGCCATGACGTTCGCGACCGGACCGGGGATCCCCAACCCCAACGCGATGAGTGTCCCGTCGGGCCACGGGTCGACGACCATCCATTCCGGGCGTCGCGGCCCGGCTTCGGTGATGGCGTTCACGACCATCGCCACGACCATGTCCGGGGTTTCGGCGTTGTCCGACACCCGCACCTGCAACCACCCGAGGGGCCGATCGGCGATGTGCCGGTCGCCCATCAGATGTTGTTGTTCCACCCGCGGGGCACCGGGCGGGGCAGGTCGTGGGCGGCGACCACATCCCAGAGCTGGGACGGGTCCTCGGCGTCGGCGAGCGTGACCCGGTCACCGACCCGGATCGGGCGCCGATGGTCGACCACCGCGGTGAGCCTTGAGGTCCCAGCGGTCAGGGTGAGCTGCTGGGTCACGACGGGTCGCTCTCGAACGTCCAGGGGCCAGCGTCGCCGAACACGACCCGTCGGGCAGTGACGTCGACGAGAACGTCGCCGCTGTCGACGGGCGGGTCGGTGCAGAACTCGTGGACGACCTGGACGGTCCACCGGTGGTCGAAGCCACCGGCCATCGCCCGGCGCAACAGCTCGATGATGTTCGACTTGCCGGGGATCGCGACGAACTCGACCCGGACCCGGCCGTCGACCCGGCGGGTGGCGCGCAGCCACTGGACACCGGTGACCCGTTCGGCGTCGAGGTACACGTTGACGTCGGCGGGGTTGACGGGCCCAGCCTGGGTGCGGGCGCCGAGCCCGACGGCGGCGATCACGATGTTCTGGGCGAGCGCCGACACGGACGGTTCGGCGATGTCGGTCATGGCCGAACCGTACCCCCCGGGGGTGGCCGTGTCGGGCATCACCGCCGCCGCCGTACCTGGATCCGCACCCCCTGGTACCGGGCCGACGCCCACCACCGGGCCTCCTCGACGGGAACGTCGTCCTCGAGGTACCCGAGCTCGAACTGGGTGGCACCGGTGCGGGCCACCGCGTCCACCGCCGCGGTCAGCCGGTCCTCGTCGATCATCGGTCACTCCCTGGGGTGGGGGTGGTGGTCTTGGCTCCCCGCTCGCATCACCGACCCGTGCCGGATGATGGTCACCACGGGGAGCCGCCCACCCCTGACCGTGTCGAGGGGGGACCACCTGGGCGCATGTAGCTGCGTGCCGACCGGAACCGTAGCCGGTGACGGATCAGCGGCAGGGGGATGGGGGGCCCTCGTCCCGGCGGACCTCATCCTCGAGCTCCGCCCGCGCCTTCGCCATCCGCTCATCCGCACCCGGCCTCGCCATGATCTCGTCGCGGAGCCGGCTCCAAGGGTGATGTCCGCTCATGCCGCCGGATGGTACACGACCGAGGCAGCGACCCATCGAAGGTCGAAGGTCGAAGGTCGAAGGTCGAAGCTCGGGCACGGCCGGCGCCGGGCGGCTACCGTGCGCCCCCTCATGCCGGAACCGTTGCCCGAGTGGTTCGACGACACGTTCGACCTCGCCGACCACGGCGTCGACGACCGCCTCGAGCACCCCCTCGACCAGCTCGACACCCCGGCACCGGCGCCGCCGCCGGCGCAGCGGCACAAAACAACCCATCCGCCTACCGGCCTGGGTTAGCGCAAAAAAGCGATTTCGCCACAGGGACCCCAGCCCCGTTGGACACTCTGCACACCCCACATCAGTGCCACCACGGCGTTCGCGAACACCCCGCGCCCGTCGAACCCCGCCCGACTGGACGATCCGCGCTCCACGAGCTCGTCGAGACATACGAACTGCTCAACGAGCAAGCCCCGGGGCGCCCACAGAGCGTCGCGAACCCTCACTCTTTGCGCGCGCCACTCGCAAACCCCGACAACACCGACCAAATCACGTGCGTGGCCGGC
>Ga0196964_10000524_pt1 | contig 22858 bp, 28 predicted proteins | sample S1_10metaG_FD_148615 | JGI IMG/M metagenome (GOLD analysis project Ga0196964, IMG submission 148615) | Soil microbial communities from Anza Borrego desert, Southern California, United States - S1_10 | ecosystem: Environmental > Terrestrial > Soil > Desert | place: USA: California | collected... | reverse complement strand
AACAATCCCCCTAAAGAAAATACACCCCTATCCCAACCCCCCAGACAGCAGCCGTTGGCCGCTGTGTCTGCAAACGCAATGATTGCGGTATTTTGCGCAGAGTACCCGGCTGTTTATCCGGGGGAGAAATACACAGTCTCGCCGAAGGACGCCGGCCAGGTCGCGCTGCTGGTCAAGGCCGGGACGTTCGCCGCAGACATGGCTGGCTGGCGCAGCACTGTGAAGCGGTATTTGGCGAGCCCCAAGGCCTACTACGTCGACGCTCGGCACTCGCTCTCGCTCCTGGTCGGGAACGTGAACGAGTTCACCGGCGAGGCTAAGCGACCGACGCCGAGCAACGGCGTTCCGGTGCCGATTCGCAGGCAGGAGAGCTACGCCGTGAGGGCCGAGAGAGAGCGGCAAGATAGGCACGACCAGGCGAGCCTGGACCGCGCGTTCGAAGCGATGGACGGCATTGACGCAATCCTCGGAGGCTCCCGGTGAACACGGCAGAGGCCAAGGCGACGATCGCCCGGTACGCGGTGTCCCACTTTCACCGCTTCATCCGGCGGGAGGACCGGATCACGATGGAGGAGGCCAAGGCGCTGGCAGCCAAGCCGGCCACGAAGGACGAGCTCGTGGCCTCGATGCTGGAGAACATCGAGGAGGCGAAGCGGAACGTCAAGGCAACGGCCCGGAGGCTGGAGGAGGCGAAGCTAGACGGCCTCCTGGACCGCGACGTCCTGGCGAGCGTCGACAAGGAATTGCGGTCCCAGTGGATCGCCGCGGTGATGACCGTGAAGGGGGATTACGACCGTGCCCGCTCGGAACTTCAGCATTGGCGCGAGTACGCGGGGAAGGCCATCGAAGGCAAGCTGCCGACGTGGAAGCCGAACCGCGAAGGCGTGGTCAAGGTGCTCGCCGACGGGAAACAGCTCGAGCCTCTAGAGCAGACCGACGAGGAGGCGAACGAGGCGAAGCGGCGAATCGCGCAGCAGCTCGAGGAGTGGAAAGCCAGGAACGGCTGGCAGGCCGAGCCACAGAAACGCGAGCCCGGCGAAGACGACGACGTATCGAGTGCAGTTCCCTTTTGAGTGAAAGGACGGCCCATGGAGCGACAAGACGCACGGTTCAAGCTGGAGAACGCCCGCATCGCCCGGGTGAAGCACCACGACAAGGTCAGCTTCGCCAACGTGATCTGCATGGCCGGGAAGTTCCCATCCTACTTCGAAGTCGTGGCCTTCACCGACGAGAGACATGGCCTCAAGCAAGGTGACCCGGTGACTATCCTGGGTGAGCTCCAGATGCGGAAGCCTAGGGACGGGGAGAAGGACTGGAAGCTCCAGCTCGTGGCGAGGGAGCTCAAGCCAGGGGACAATCAGAAGGCGCCGCGGCCGAGGGGGGAGGCAGAGACGAAGACCCGGGCTAGGGACATCAACCCAGGCGCCCAGGACTTCGAGGGCGACGACATCCCGGACTTCTAGGCCATGCGAATCACCCCAGAGCAGAACCGGGGCTACTGCAAGGTCTGGTACTGGAGGCGTCGCGCAAACCAGGAGTGCGTCACCTGCGGCAAGCCGAACCCAGACGGCAAGACCCGGTGTCCTCCTTGTTACGCCAAGAGCCTAGCCGTCAAGGCCAAGTTCAACCGAAAGCTATACGCCGAGCGGAAGACCAAGGGCCTGTGCGTGGCGTGCTCGAGGCCGACGAAGGGGACGGCGAGGTGCCGGGGGTGTGCGAGGAAGATCAACGCCTACCAGCGGGCCCAAAACCCCTTCGAGGTGGAGGAGACGAACGTGCCGAGGTGCCGGTGTGGGCTGGCTCTCCCCTGTGAGTCCTGCCTGCCGAATATTTACTACTACGCTGCCAAGAGGGTGGCATTGTGAGGTCAGAGATGGAAAAGAAGGCTGCCGAGGCGCTGAAGCGCGCTGTCTCAAAGGCGCAGGATTACGTTACGTCGGGCGCGACCCAACACAGCGGACCCACGAAGCCGGAGAAATGGAAGGTTGGCCAGCGGCGGCGGGGGCCGATTTACCAGAACGTCGCGCCAGGCCCGAATTACCAGCTGGGCGCGAATTACCAGCTGCGCGGGCCCGAGACCGAGTACACACTGATCAGTGAATACGGAGAACACATCTGGCGCACCGACGTGGATGGGCTCCTCGTCCACGACTCCTGGCCATCTGTCCTCGTCGAGTCCAACCAGACGGCGGCCGAAGGCCGCGATAAAGCTCCGAAGACTTCGGCCACCGACTCGACCAACGAACCGGGCGCTCCGTGCGTCAAGGGCCGCGCATCCTGCCGGCCCGGTCCGTTGGTGTCACCGCCACCACGCGCCGGCCGTGGAGCCGAAGAGCCGGCACTTTCTAAACCCTCAGGGAACACCTGGGAGTGCCGCGACAAGCCCGAGGGCGAGTGGTATCGCTGTCGGTTCCCTGGCGAATGCACCGCTGCCCACCGGCGCCTCCTCTCCCCAGGGGGGAAGGTGCTGGAGGAGCACACGCGCCTGGCAGGGCCTGGCGGACAGCGACCACAAGACTGGGTGGACAATCTGAGGCGGGGGGATGTTATCAAGCACGCCGGCAGCGGCTACGCGGCTACCATCACCGACGTCGGCGCCACAACCATCAGCGCCCGACACCACCAGGCTGGCGCCCCGTGCCTATGGGACAAGTGGCTGGTGCGGGACGGCTGGCGCCCCGTGCAACCTGCTGAAATCGCAGGAGGCAGCGCGATCGCTTCAGCAGGGGGCCGGGCAGAGCCCGGCGGACAGCGAGACCACGGAGAGGCGGGACCTCCACTGTGTCCAATCTGCGCGTATACTCGCAGCGCATACATAACGGCCGTGGCCATTCCGAGGCCGTGCATCGTTTGCGGGGCCATGACTCAAGGACGGAACTTCGCCACGGAGGACTCGCTGACCGCGCCCGAAGGGCGCATTCAAACCCCGGAGCTAGTAGGCACAGAGAAGACAGAGCCGATAGTCATGGGGAGGGCGCAGTGCTCGGAATGCTGGGAGGAAGGCGGGCGCCAGGGCGAGAGCCCGATTCACTGGTGGCTGTGCGACCGGCACATGCAACGCGACAAGGAATCCCCCAAGCGTAAGCACGTCCCCCATGACTTCAGCGACAAATACGTAGTGCGGGTGGAGAACTCCCGACTCTATCGTCTGTGCGCCAATTGCGGGACTGAGCGTACAAATCAGACGGAGTTCGCATCCTGCAAGCCAAACCAAGAATGGCGACACCTGGAAGATAAAGTAACGAGGGGCCTCACGGACAAGGTGGAATCGCTGACCGCTGCGCCAGCGGCCCCCAAACCTCCCAGGCTCCAATCTCGTAGCCTCTCCGGCTTCGGGGGCACCTGGGCCCTCCGAGACGAGAACGAGGCTCCTAGGCCCTCCCAGGAGGTCGGGAGTCCCAACAGGCCGTGGGAGCTGCCGTGATGCTATATTCGGATTTGGGTTCCAGTGGAGGCCTCCGCAGGTTGCCGCTGGGGGAAACCCGCTTTCGGGCGACGGACAATAGCCAAGGTCGCGAATCAACGCCGGAGCGGGGGCTTAAGAACGAGGCGCCGGCACGCGCCTACTCCACTGGGACTCATCTTTCCTTCCCACCCAAGGCCGAGGAGCTGCCGTGAGCGACGTGCGGGTGGCAGGCGGGCATTCGGGTGCGGACGGGCATGTTATTTGGCCCGTTCCGGCCGAGGTTACGCCTGAGGTTGGGATGGTCGTCGTTATGCCCTACGACCTGATGTACATGTGTTGTCCAACCCTGACGGTGTTCGAGGTAGACGGGGACAACGTCGCAATGCGAGAGGACGCCACTGGCATCATCCGCGGGTGGCTGTCGTGGCGAAGGCGATTTCAGCGAATCGGGGTTAACCGCGGCGAGTTGGCAGATCAGGAATTCGCCTCCCCACCCAAGGCCCAACCGTGAAGCCCGAGGAGAAACGAGAGATGGGCAAACACTCCCCTGGTCCATGGAGATGGGTGGATGATGGCGAGTTCTTGGGGCATCCGAAGCTGGTTGACATAGCCGGGGAAACCGTCTGCGACTTCGGGCGCGACTCATGGCATGAGCGGATTTCCGGGACGCCGCCTGAAGACGAGGACGCCAAGCTAATCGTGAAAGCCCCGGAGATGGCTCAGATGCTCAGGGAGCTGGAGTGGAGTGGGGGCGACGTGTCAGGTGCAGGCTGCCCGGTCTGCGACGACTGCCATCCGAACCGAAAGCGCGAGCACAAGCCCGACTGCGAGCTAGCAGCCCTCCTGAGGGAGCTGCCCTAGAAACACCCCCACGGGGTACAGCTCCATAGCCCGACCAGCCCCAAATCCCAAATCGCCCTATAGGGGAAACCTCCCTGGCCAAGGCGTTCCCCGGCCGAGAGAATCGACCCCTGGCAAGCTGCCGGGTCTGACCTTTCCATAAATCGAAAGGCCCTCGACGGAGCACTGGGCGCCGTCTAAGGGCCTCCGATTGACATGCCCAGTTCGCGCTCTCAGCGCGCCCGTCACGTCGTTCCTTCGACAAGGTCGATAGTACACCGACCAGGTAGCGGTGCAAGGCCTATGCGGGGCGTTTGTCTCCGGCAATAGTGGAGTCGCTGACGGCCGCCGAAGGCGGCATACCAGCCAATAGCTTGCGTCTGGCATGGGCTGTAAGGGACTCCCCACAGGCCAGAGCTCTAGACCTAAGCCACTCCATCTCGGGCTTAGAGAGCCGGATAGGTGGGAGCTGGGGGGCTAGGCGGCCTCTGGGGGAGCGTTGGGGCAATCGTCACCTCGCCGCCGGCCCACCCGCTGGCGGGACCTGGCGTCCGTGGTCCAAGAGGAATTTCCTAGCGTCGTCCAACCATAAGCCGTCCCTCCCTCCCACGGCCCTCTCGAGGATATCGAGGGCGTGGGAGAGGTCAGCGGCGAGGTCAGGTTCGGGTTTCTCCACGGTCAGCTCCTCTCGTCGTCATCGTTATCGACCCGTGCGAGACGACCGGTAGTCAACCACCGCTGGCAAAAAGCTGAGCCAACCGTCGCCCCGCTCCAGTTCCCGCACGTACTCGTCGATCTCGTCGTTCTCCGGGCAGACTCGGCCCCCCAGTTCGCCGCCAAGCCGCTGCTCTACCTCGACGGCAACGCCGAATTTGTCGGCGAGATGTGCGGCCAGATTCGCGCAGAACCCGTCCAGGTCCTCCTGTGTCGCCTCGGGTCCGAGGCTGAGAACGTCGCTATCCTGGTACACCGTAACTGTCGTCCTCTCCATGGTCATCTCCTCTCGTAGGTAGGCTCATCAGTCCCGGGATGCCAGCCCGGGACACGCATTCCTCCTACAGCTTCAGCAACTTCTTCAGTGGCCCGGCGGGAATCCGGTAGTAGACCGCCCCGCCACCGCGCCCGACGTGCTCCTTTTCTCGCGAGCGCTCGACGGTGACGCCCACCGCCTCGAGGTCCTTGACCAGCCGGTAGGCGGTCCGCCAAAGGATCCCGAGCTCGTCGGCAAGCTCGAACATCGTCCAGCGTCCGCGCCGGAGCGTGAGCACCAGACGGATCGCCGTCCGGAGCACGTCGCCACGACCGTTGGAGCGATGCTTGGGCACTAGCCGACCCGCTCGTACTGTTCAATTACCCAGCGCGGCGTCCGCCCAGCGGGCGTGCAGCGGGCCCAGGGGGCCTGATTCGCCCAATACATCGCGCTCCGGTGCGCCTCGGTCGGCGTTCGCCCGTGCCCGACCTTCCAGCCGGAGGCGTTCGACGGCGCGGCCCGGTCGACCCATACGTAGTATCCGCCGTCGGCCAGCCTCGTCGGCGTCGGCACGTCCGCGTAGGCGGAGGCCGGCGTGTAAGCGTTCAGCTTCGGGGTCGCGGCGCGCAGCGCCCCGTCGATCTCGACTGCCTCACTCCTCGTCGTATCCATGGTGATCTCCTCTCGTGTCTTCGTTTCGCCGTCAGGTCCACTGTCCCGCGAGGATTGCCTCGGCGGCCCGGTCGATGTCCTCCTCCGTCAGTTCCTCGTAGCGCCGGGCCGGCTCGAGCGAGTTGACCCACTCGCGGGTTTTGTCCTGCGTCACGATGTAGTCGGGACCGACGTCACCGACTCGCTCGCGCAGCTCGTACATCACGTCATCCACCGTCGTCATCGTCCTCATCATGGCCCCGCTCATCATGGTCAGCTCCTTGTCCGTGTTGGCCTCATCAGCGCCGGCCCTACCGGCGGACCTCCCCGGAGGGAGGTTTCGGCCTAGTCTACCGGTACTCCGTCCGGCCCTTCTTGCTCTTCGGCACCGTCCCGTCCGCCCACCGTTCCACCCCGCCGTGCCCCGAGCAAGCCCCCCTCCGCTCCCCCGTCTCGTGGTAGTACTCCTTCCCGTCCCGGCACGTGGCCACGTGGACCTTCTCCCCGGCGTAGGCCGTGGCCACTCCGAGGGTGACAAGGGACGCCAGCATGCCCGTTACGATCGCTTTCACCATGGTCAGCTCCTTTGGTTTCCCGGCTGGATAGGCCGGAGATGCAGAGAACTAGAGCACGCCTCATGCCAACTCACGATGCACGCTAACTGCACGTAATCACGGCGAACCAATAATCGCTGTCTCAGAAATCTGAGTCATCGCCAATGGAAAGCCCACTTGAATCAAGGACTCAGTATTTCGAGGGTATCTCAACTATCTGAGACGGTGCTATGCGAGAATCCGCAGGGCCAGGGCGAATGTGGTGGAGAAGTGTAAGGCAGCTCCTTGACATCTGGGGACAACGAGAGTCCATTATCAGACTCGCTGCGCTCGTCACCCCTTGGGATACACTCGAAAAGTGACGAAGCGCGAACGTAAGCGGCGAGAGCGTGCCCTAGCCCTGGGCGACCCGCTCCCCGTGAGCCTAGCTAGGCCCTCCGTCCAGCCGAGAAAGCCCCAACGCGCGCGCGTGCGCAACCCGGACGTGTTGACGGCCAAGGAGGTGGCGGAGGTCTACCGGTGCAGTCCCCGGACGGTTCGAGCCTGGGCCGAGACCGGACGAGTGACCCTGCACCGATACCGGCTAGAGGACGTCGTTAGGTTCCTACAGCAGACTCGGAGATAGACGGAAAGCTACTCCCCTCCGTCCCTCCCTGCTCACAGCCCGAATCCCACGACGCTACCTCAGTGAATCCCACGCGCGTACACGAGAGGACGTGGGCTCGAGGGGTGAGCTTGGTAGCGTGGGCCTACATCTAATGTATGGGCGTGAGGTGAGCTCGGAACAAACGTGGGGGTCGAGGGGCTGGATTCGAGAGGGGGTGTACCCCCCAAGTCGTGGGGGAGAAAAGGGTCTAGATATCCCCTTCCCGCAAGAAGAAGAGCCTATTACGGCTTGGCTGAGGTAGACTGGGTGCGTGCCTGACAACCCGTTCTACCAGCAGAGGTTTACAGAGCCACCGGTACCTCCCGTGCCTCCGTTCCGGTTGCCGGCTGACATGGTAGGTCCGGTGCCGCCTCTGAGACCAAAGACGGCCCAGGCTACGCGGAAGAGAAGGCGGCGCGCCGTACCGTAGGCGTGGTAACCTCCGGGGCAATGGTCCCCTGGAGTCCAGCAGGGGAGGGGTGGGACTCCCCGTCAGCTCCTGGATAGGGCGGCCAGGCGCCCTTCTGGACACCTGGCACCTATCAGATTTCCGTCGTCTGGCCTTCAGAAAACTGAGACAGCCTCAATTTTCTGATATGGTAGGGCTCCAGGAGGGGAGCCCATGGCCGGACAGCACCATCGGAACCCGCGCGCCATCATGGCAGCGCAGCCGGTGCCGAAGTTCCCGCAGGGGACGGAGGTTTTGGGGTTCCAGTTCGAGGCTGTTCTTGAGTTGACCAAGGAGAAGTTGGCCGAGGCGAAGGCCATCATCGACGAGGCGGAGGCGAGGGGGCAGGACCCGCGGACGGCGGTGCCGAATTGGAACCCGACGGAGCAGCCGGAGTACTTCGACTACGTCGTCTACAACCGGCCCTCTCTCGGCCGGCCTTCTCCGCTCCTGCCTGACCCCCGGCAGGTTCCCACGGCGTTCATTAGGTACTCGGAGCACCTACGGATTCCGCTGGTGGAACTGCGGAAGAGGGCGGACGCGGCGTTCGCTGCGAAAGAGAGCCCCGAGAAGGTCCATTGAGCGACGAGGTTGTCCGCTGCGAGGCTAAGACCTTCCGGTTCAAGGCATCTCTTGGCGGGGTGCCGGTCACGATGGTCGTCCGTGCATTTGTGGTCGACGGCACGGCTCGTGCCATTCGCAGCGTCATTGTCTTGTCGGCCGACGGCGAGCGGATTCCGCGTGTCGATGTCGGCCGGATGTTCATCTCCGACTTGCCGGAGGCGCAGTGAGCGACCTCATCAAACGCCCAGAGTCCCCGCTTGAGCGTCTGAAGGACCGCTACGAGAAGGCCCAGGAAAAGGACCTCACCATCGTCGCGGCCATGAACCGCTTCTCCGAGGTCCCAACGGAGGCGGAGGCCGAAGAGAGAAAGAAGCTCATCGACCTCCTCGTTGCCGGGACTCCCGACGAGCTCAAGGCGGCTGGATGGAGGTCTCGCAAGGAGCTCCGCATGGCCATCTACGGGACCATGCCGAAAAAGGAGTGGCCAGCGGCGATGCAGGCCGCTCACGAGCGGGTGGGGATGCGGATTCGCCGGCAGGACAAGGCCCCCGGGAGGCAGGTCTTCAACCTGAACATGATTTCCATCCCAGCTCCTAAGCCCGCCATCGAGGCAAAGGTCGTCATCGTGGAGCCGGAGGAGAGGTAGGTGGTCGCTCCTCTTCCCCCTGCCCTCAAAGAAAACCTCTCCGACGAGAAAGAGGTCTTCGCCCTCATCAACGCCCTTCGAAAGCGGATGATTGCGGCTGGCATCGCCACGGAGGCAAGGGGCTCTCCGTTTACCGAGGTCTTTGAAGACGACTTCGAAATGATGTGGCCCGGTCCTCCGGGGGCTCGAGGGCCCCAGGGTGAACGTGGTCTTCCTGGGATGCCGGGGGACGACGGAATCGCCGAGGAGCCGCTTTTGATCCCTGGACCCCGGGGAGCAACCGGCGATACCGGGCCACGTGGGTTTCCGGGGATGGACGGAGAGCCGGGGGAAGAGTCGATTCTCCCAGGCCCTCCCGGGCCGAGAGGTGCAACCGGAGCGACGGGGCCGATGGGGCCTCCGAACATTGACGGACCAAGCACCGACGGCAGCGGAGACCCGGTGCTCGCCTTCCCGCTCTACGTCGCGCCTGACCTCGTGCCATACGGAAACGGACCCGCGGGAGTCAAAACCAACGCCGGGCTTGGCGCCAACGCCAACACGGAGCTGTTCCTGGCTAACGGCTGGTGGCAGACGTTTTACAACGTCGCTGGCGTCGGGGACGAGTGGGTCAGGCTCGAGTGGAGTAGCAACGTATTCCGTTTTGGCTCGTTCGCGAGTGGCGGAGGGACGGTACGAGGGGTGCAGCTCCTGGCGAATGCTGGGCTGGGTATCGTGGCCACGCCAGACGCAATCAGCACCCGTCATGTGCTCACCGTCGGTGCCAGCGCCACGAGAGACAGCGTGTGGCTTGGCGTCGGTGGTATCACGGCTACCGACGGCGTGACGAGAGAGTGGGTCACAATTGACCCAGCAGACACTTCGGTCACGACGGCGACGGTGCCCCTGATTGCGGGGCTGCGGATACGAGGCGCGAACTACTCGACGTCAAGCGGGGGGGCGATTTCCGAGGCGGTGACCCTCTATCTCGACCCGGCGACCATCAACGGAGCGTCCGCTACGGGGTTTACGCTGCATGTCGCGAGCGGGTTATCTCGGTTCCAGGGCCGACACGAGACGTCTCAGGGTGCGAACGTCGCCAGCGCAACGAACATCGAGCTTGGATACGACGGCAACAGCTTCGATATCACGGGCACAACCACCATCGATTCAATCGCCATTCAGACGAGTGGCGTGGCCTGGCACAACGGAGCGGTCGTTATCCTGACCTTCACCTCAGGCCTGACGGTGAGACACAACATCGCCCCGCCGGCCGGGTATGGGGCAATCACTCTCTCTGGGGCTACCAACTGGACCGCGCCAGCCGGGGCCGGGCTCATCTTGAAATGCGACGGCTCCACGACCTGGAAGGAGATTGGCCGGTTTACCGCCTGAAAGGAACGCGCAATGGCTACCACCTGGAAACGACTCTACGGCCCGGCCCAGCTTGGGAACACGACGGCCACCCGCTACACGGTTCCGGCTCTCACCAAGACGCGAATCGTCCACATCCACGTCTCAAATCCGACGGCTTCAGCAGTCACTCTGACGGTGAGCATTGGAGCGGATGCGGCGGGAACCAGGCTCTTCGATGCCTACTCGATTCCGGCCGGCACGGTCCTCGACCACTACGGCAACTGGATACTCGACGCTGCCGAGGTGTTTGCGGCGCACGCATCCGCCGCCACCTCGCTCGTCATGAGCGTGTTCGGTCAGGAGATGACGCTCGGGTGAGCGTAGCCGCTCAGATAGCGGACGACGGACGGTTTGTTGGCCCCTTCCCGGGCCAGCAGACCAAGTTCTTCGAAGCCTCCCAGCGCATTGTCTTCTACGGCGGCGCTGGGGGCGGTGGGAAATCTCTGTGCGGGATGGGGAAGTTCGGCCAACAGCTCGCCGTCGAGAGGGCCCGGTTCGAGAAGGGAGAAATAACCACCTCGAAGGCCTGGGGGCTCTATCTCCGCCGGACGATGCCCGACTTGCAGCAGGCCATCGACCGTTCTCATCAGTTCTTCAAGGACATCGACCCGGACGCTACCTACAACGTCAACAATCACATCTGGACGATTCCCGCCTGTGGCGACGCGAAATTTCAGTTCGGCCACATGGAGAACGAGAACTCCAAGTACAAATACAAGTCCAACGAGTACACCTACGTCTTCTTCGACGAGCTTACCGAGTTCTCAGAGACGCAGTGGGAGTACATGGATACCCGTCTCCGAACGACGGACCCGGTCCTCAAGGACATGCTCCAAATCTGCGCCGCATCGAACCCGGACGGGCCTGGTCTTCTGTGGGTTCGAAAGCGGTTCATCGAGAACAGGGAGCCTGAAGTCGTCTACCGGATTCAGACCAAGCTCCGGGACGGGAGAATCATCAACTACGACTCGGTCTTCATTCCCGCGAAGCTCGAGGACAACCCGGTCCTCTACGCTGCTGGAACCTACGAAGCTTCGCTCCTCAACAAGCGTCCTGAAGTTCGGGAGGCGATTCTCAACGGGAACTGGTGGATCACCCCTGGGGCATTCCTGGCGAACGTCTGGGACTCCCGGTACCACGTCGTCCCGAATCACGCCGTTCCGAAGAACGCCAAGGTCTTTCGGTCGTGTGACCCGGCTCCTTCCGCGCCGACGTCAGTGACGTGGTGGTACGTGGATGCGGACGGTGGGTTTACCGGCATCCACAACCTCTACGTCAGGAACCACGACGCAGAGATGACCGCTGGTCGCATCCGGGAGATAGAGATGCACTATGGCTGGTGGGACGAGGAGGCGAACGTGTCGACCCTGAACGGGCCGATGGACGAAGACGCCTTCAACAAGAACATGGCCGGCGGCCCGTCCTACGCGAAGGTGATGGCGAGTTGTGGGATTCGCTGGAAGCGATCTAGGAAAGACCGCTTCAACGGGGCGTCTGAGATTGTTCGTCGCCTCAACGTCCGCAGGAAGTCCCTGCACCCCGGCGAGCCTGACCGACCGGCCTTGCGGTGGATGGAGCGGTGCAAGGCGCCCATCGAGACGATTCCGGTCCTCCGGACGGACCCGAACGACCCCAACGACGTGGACACGAAGGGTGAGGACCACTGCTGGGACGACACGATGTACGCGTGCCTCGACAGGGTCCTGCCCAAGCAAGAGCGGACTGACGAGGACGAATACGACGATGAGGTCATCGACCTGAACGAATACCGCAGGGGCAGGACTGCCGCCCTCGGCGTTCCGCCTGGAGGCTGGTGATGGAAGAGACCGGAAACGGTTCTGACCCAAGCACGGACGAGGAAGTAGAGCCGTCTCTTCCGTCGGAAGACGCCCTGGATGCGATCAACATCCTCCCGGTCCTCATGCAAGAGGCTCCGGATTGGATCGCCAAGGAAGCCAGGAAAGCCATCTCGAACGCGAAGGAAGACGACGAGAGTCGCGCCGACTACATGAAGCGCTACGCGAACCAGCTCAAGCTGTTCGCCGGCATCGTCCCCAACCTCGGCTACCCAGCCCAGGGGGCAAAAGCCCCCCACATCGCCATCATGTGCAAGGCCCTCCTGCATCTGTGGGCCCGCATCTACGACCAGGTCGTTCCAGCCAAGGGAGATATCGTCAAAGGCAAACCCTTGGGCCCCCGGGATTTGCCCAGGGCTCAAAGGGTAGAGAAGCACATGAACTGGCAGCTCCGGTATCGGATGCCGGACTGGGGGACTTCTCATCAGGTCTCGATCCTCGCGTGGCTCATGGCGGGCTCGACCTTCCGCCACTACCGCTGGGACCCGATTGCCCGGACTCACGCCGTAGACCACGTCCCCATCGACGACATCATCGTCTCCTACACCGAGACCGACGTTCATCCCCAGATGAAGACGGTCGAACGGATCACCCGCGTGCTCCGGATGTCCAGGTGGGAGCTGGAGGCGTACGTAGAGACCGGACACTACTCGAATCTCGGAGCCATCTTCCCTCCGGACGGAAAAGAAGAGGGGTCGACGACTGACGGGGATTCGCTTCCCTCTCAGAGCCTCGACGAGCAGAGCCCGGTCAGGGAGGCGGCAGATCTGATTCAAGGCGTAGAGCCGCCGAAGCAGAAGGACAAGAACGCCAAACGGGAAATCTACGAGCAACACACTCGGCTACGGTTCCCGAAGGAGCTAAAGGGCGCCCTCAAGCCCCTGGCCGACAAAACCAAGCCGGTCATTTTGGTGGTCGACAAGCAGAGCAGAAAGCCCCTCGCCGTCACGATTCGCGAGGAACCGGACCCGGTAGACAAAGCCCGTTTCGACGAGGAGATGCGGGCCTTCGACGCTGCGGTCAAGTCCACGGGGACCATGACGACCACTCTTCCTCCCGGAATGACGCTCGAGCCTCCGAAACCTCCGCGTCCGGTCCGGATGCAGACGCTCCACAACATCATCCACTTCCGCCTTTTCCCGAACCCCTCTGGATTCTACGGGCTGGGAGTCGGGTACTTGCTCGAGGGGTCGAACGAGCTCGCGAACACCCTGGCCGCGGAGTACATGCTCTCGGCCAAGTTCTACAACATGTTCTGCGGCTTCCTCGCCCGAGGGACGAAGGAGAAGCGCGGCGACGTCCAGATGAATCACGGGAAGTTCATCGAGACGGAGTTGGACCCAGAGGTTCTCGACAAAGGCATCAAGGTCCTTGAAAAGCAACCCCCCTCCGAAGGGTTGATGAAAGTCGTCGAGAAGCTGGAGCAGAACTCGGAGATTGCCGCCAACGCCGACATTCTCTCAGGAGAAAGAGGAGCTTCGAACGAGACGGCTAAGGGGATGATGGTCAGGAATTCGAACGCCATGGCGCTCATCAGCGTCATGACCCGAATCTACCTGGACCCCCTAAAGTACGAGCTGAAGTTAATTGCCCACGGCAACTCCATCTACCTCGACGAGTACGAGTATTTCCCGTTCGCCGAGGATGTCCCCGGGCAACCAGGGCAGCAGCAGGTCGTCCAGGAGAAAGTCGGCAGGGCCGACTACGTCGAAGACGTCCACTTGGAGTTCACCGCCGACGCGCGGATGATTTCCAAGCCGGAGAGAATCGCCGACGCGAAAGACTTCGCGGCGATGATTCTGAATTCCCCGCTGGCTCAGAATCAGCTCCTGGTTTACTTCGCCTTCGCCCAGATTTTCGTCGCCGCGGAGAAGCCGGACTACATCGCGGCCATGGGCCAACCACCCCAGCCTCCGCCCCCTCCGTCTCCCATGTCTCAGGAGAACGAGAATGCGGGGTTCCTGAACGAACAGGACCATCCGGTATTGCCGGACGACGACCACTTGCTCCACCTCGGGAAAATCGTCGAGTTCAGGAACTCGCCGTTCCTCGAAAAGATGTCTTCGACGGGGAAGCAGATGCTCGACAGACACGAGCGAGCCCACGTCGCAGCTATCTACCTGCAAGAGACGCAGTCTGGGGAAGACATCACAGGAGCGCAGAATGGAATGGCTAACGGAGGACGAGGTCCCGGAATGGGACCAGGACCCGCTGGTGGAGAAGCTCCGCCTGCACCTAGCCCGGAAACTCGAGGCGGCCAAGGTGCGCCTCCGAACCCAGTCCCGTCAGGGCCAGCTTGAGGACGTGAGAAGGGCCGAGCAACGGGTCACCGACTTCGAAGAGTTCATCAAGGACATCACCCCCAAGGAGCAAGAGGATGAGTAAGGCGCTACAACTTTCCCCGATGGAGTCGCTCTATCGAGCGAAGCCGTACTACGCGACGGAGAAGCTCCGACTTCGGTGCAAGGAGGTCGGAGTTGAGCCACCGACCTTTCAGCCGATGGACAACAACTGCGTCGTCTGGAGACTGCCTCCGCTGACTGTGTCGAAGGGAGGGCTAATTGTTCCCGAGGACTCGCAGAGCCCGCACGTGAAGGGGATTCTGATGGCCATGGGGCCGAGAGCCAGGGACGTCCTCTACTCGAACGGAATCCAGGAGGGGGACGTTGTGATCTTCGCCCGCTTCGCCGGCTGGGAGTCCACCGACAAGACGGCGAGCAAGGAGCTCAAGAGCGAATTCTTGATCCTCAAGGACCGGGACATCATCGGGTCGGACGATTTGCGGGTCGAGTTGTCCAAGGGGAACGCCAAGTACGTCCTCGACGAGAAGACGGGGCGTTGGTGTCTCTCGAAGAAGCTCTTGAACGGGCGGAAGCAGAAGCTGCTTGCTCTCGCGGCCAGTACGAATAGCCCGGCGGAGGCCGAGACCGCCCGCCGGATTGCCTCACAGGAACGATAGGAGGAGCCATGCCCAAAGAAGAGAATCCCGAAGAGACCGAGCAGCTAGAGCGCGTCGAGCTACCCGAGCAGGAGGAGCCCGTTCGGGTTCGCCTGGACGAGGAAGACGACGAGCAGGAAGAAACTCCTGCCGAACGCCCCCAGGGCGAACAGCCCCGCGACCCGAAGACCGGCAAGTGGGGAGAAAAGAAAGCGGCCCGCGGGAAAGAGCACCGGGAATCGAAGGCTTGGCAGCAAGAGAAGGCCGAATACGACGCCCGGATACGCCGGATGCAGGAGGACTCCGACCGCCGATTCCAGCAGTTGCAGCAGGAGGTTGAGCGGCTCCGCTCCCAGCCCCAGCACAACCCAAATTCCGCGGACCCGTTCGAAGCGAAACTGGCCGATATCGAGGAACAGCTTGAGGCCGAGCTACGGCTAATCGAGCAGGACGACAAGCGGGGATACAAGCGCTACAACGAGCTTCGTCGGCAAGAGCAGCGCATCGTCAACGCCCAGGATTATGCTCGGATGAGGGCGGAGGAGATCCGGCAGCAGCAAAATCAGCCGCATGACCCGTATGCGGGCGGGAGGCGACCCATCATCGAGGCCGAGTACCCATGGGTTCTCGACCAGCGGTATACGCAGTTGGCCCAGAAGGCCAGAACCTACAAGAACTACCTCGTGGAGGTCCAAGGGCGTCCGGACACCATCGACACAGACCGGGAAGCCCTCTCCCACATCGCGGCGACTCTGGGACCGCAATACGGGATGAATCCCCCGCCGGCGCCCCCATCCCAGCGGACCAGGGCTCTATACGCCGCTCCTCCCTCGAGGGGGGCTCCGTACCGTGGAGAAGGGCCGACGGAGATCGAAATCCCTCCGCAGCTCGCCAACGGGACGGGCCTGGACATGCAGACCCTGAAGGCGGCGGTGCGGGACGCGGTGCGAAGCGGAAGGTCATAAACGATTTTTATTGACTACGCGTAAGCTATATGGACTAGCTTATGTATCGGCCTGTGGTCTTCGGACCAAGGGTGGCTGCCTGAAAAGTTAGGACGGCCTGCACCTCCCGGTGAGAGTGGCTGAAAGCGAACGGCCTGGCGCGGTTCCGCGACGCGTACGAGTGGCTGGTCGATTTCAAGCGGTCACTGGGAGATTTGCATGGCCCGCAAAGCAGCTCCGAAGGTAGAGGCGCAGCCTCATTCGGATTTCGTCGAGCAGTTCGGCCTGGTCAAGAGAGTCGACCCCGACGAGGACTTTTCCGACGTCGACGGCGACCCGGCGAACGAGTTCGCCCTCGATGACAAAGAGTCGGACCGCAAGTACGTCTGGGCGCACAACAGCCCGGACGGAATCGGCGACTACAAGGGCGCCATCGTTCCGTACCGCATCGAGCACTACCACCCCGACGGGGTGAAGGCTCGGATGCGTGCGGAGCACGTGGAGGGGGAGATGATCACGAAGCGCGATCACGTCCTCATGAGCTGCGACAAGGCGCTCTGGCAGAAGCGGAATCGCTACGAGCGGGCCCAGCAACTCAAGCACAACGAAACGATGTTCAAACGTCGGCAGCGTGACACGGACCTGCGGAACATGGCCGCGGTCCGGGCCGAGGCCGCGAGCTTGGAAAGGTAAGCCATGGCGAATCTGCTCAAGGGCGGGTTTCACCCGCGCAGGGGGCTCAAGGCGACGCCGAACCCCCGTCGGTACGAAGTCGCGTCTGGCTACGGCACGGCGCTTTTCCCCGGTGACGTGGTCACCCTCGTGACCGGCGGGACGGTCGAGGCGGGCTCGGCCGGCGGCGCGGCGCTGATTCTGGGCGTCATTGCCCACGTCAGCTACGTGTCGAACAACAAGCGGGTCTACGGGCAGTTCGTTCCGGCCTCGACGACCTACTCCCCAACGGCTCGGGGCTCGTCCAACGCGACCTACGTCTACGTCTGGGACGACCCCAGCATCGAGTACGTGGCGAACCTCGCCTCGCACGCGAACACCGACACGGCCGCGAAAATCTACGCTGCCGTCGGGTCCAACATGGACATCGTGGCGAACGCTGGCTCGACGGTGTACGGGCGCTCCGCGCATCAACTCGACGGCAACCCGATTGCCGGCTCGGCGCAGTTCCGAATTCTCGAGGTCCTCCGGACTCCGAGCAATGACCTGGCGACCGCGAACGCGCAGGTGGCCTGCATGATCAACGAAGGCTTCCACGTCTTCACCAGCTTGACGGGGATCTGACCATGGACACTCTGTTTGGAATCGTCCTCCTCCTGGCAACGGTCACCTTCATTGGGACCCTCGCCGTCCTTTCAAGGCCCGTCGCGCGTTTCATCTACAAGCGCTGGCCTCGGCTGTACGCAGCCATCGTCGCCATTGCCGTTCCTGACAGTGTCCTGGCAAGCGTGTACACCGGGAACTTCCCCAGCGTCTATCACAAGATTCTGGGGGCCATTTGGACCGATGAGGCTGCGAAGAACGAGCCCGTCTGGAAGCAGTACCTCCAAGAGAAGTCGACGAACAAGAAGTTCTACGACGACGTCGAGTTGGTCGAGCCCGGTCTCTGGGGTGAGACCGACGAAGGCGCCGACCTGGACCTCGACGACTACGGGGAGGGCATCACCAAGCGCTACGAGGCGAAGAAGTTCTCGAAGCGCCTCATCATCCCCGAGGAGCTCAAAGAGGACTCGCAGTACCCGGAGATTTACGACGCCGTCCGGCTGCTCCAGAATACTTGCACGCTGACCCAGGACTACGACGCGGTCGGCCTCCTCAACGATGCCTTCGCCGGCTCGACGGACGCCGGTTTGTCGGGTGACCAGGTGGCGGTGTGCAGCACCTCCCACGTCATCCGTGGTGGGGCGACGGTATCGAACGTCATCGACCCGCCGGTAGCCCCGTCGAACACGATGGTCCAGTCGATGCTCATCGCGGCCGAGAAGATGCCCGGCACCAACGGGTTCATCCGGTCGATCAAGCTCCTCAAGATCGTCTGCCCGACGAACCAGAAATGGCGGTTCAAAGAGATTCTCAAGAGCGAGCAGAAGGACGACACCTCGAACCATACGATCAACGCGCTCAAGGGCGAGCTGTCCTCGACCCCGGTCTCGGTGCCGTTCATGTCCTCGACCACCAACGTCTTCGGCGTCACCGACGTGAAGCGGGGGGCGATGTTCATCTGGCGACGGAAGCCTCGTTTTCGCGCCGGAAACATGCAGGAGAACGAGACCGAACAGCACACGGGCTCGGCTCGGTGGACGAAGGGCGTGTCCAACTGGCGCTACTTCATCGGCAACCAGTCGTAAGGAGCGGTCATGCTGACGTCCTACAACACGCAGGGGCCGACCGAGGTCTTCCCCGGTTTCGTCATCGTCCCAACGGGGGGGATGATCCACTACGTTCATCACTCCGGGGCGGCGGCCTTGTCGAACCTGCCGCCGGGGATGTACTCGCCGTCCCCGGGCGGGTTCTTCACTTCGGTGAACGCCGCTCTCAACGTCTGTCGGTCCAACCGGGGCGACAGAATCGTGTGTCTACCTGGGCACGCCGAAAACATCGACGCGGCAGACAAGTGGTCGAACATCAAGGCCGGGGTCGAGGTCATCGGCACGGGCACTGGCGACAACCGGGCGACCTTCACCTGGACGGCCGCTACCTCGACCATTCTCATGGACGTCGCCTCGTTCGCGATTCGGAACTGCAACCTATATCTCGCCGGTCCGCACGCTGCTGGGACGGCGCTGACGGTCGCTGCTCCCATCACGGTTTCCGCGGCCGGGTGCTCGATTACCGACTGCCGCGTTTTCTTCGGCTTCGCCGCCAACCAAAACGTGACCATCGGAATCACCACCACGGCGGCTGGAGATGACTTCTCCTTCCGCCGGAACTACTGCCGGGCTGAGGTGGCTGCCGCGACGGGAACGACGTTCATGCAGCTCGTTGGCGCGGACTACATGACCATGGAGGACTGCTTCATCTCCGGGGCTTCTTCGGGCGTGAACGTCGGAATCGTCCGGTTCCTGACCACTGCATCTCTGGGCATCAACTGGCGGCGGAACGTCATTCAGAACCAGCTCGCCAGCTCTGTCTCTGCGGTCACTGGCCTGGCTGGCTGCACGGGCCAGGTCCATCAGTGTGGCTGGGGAATCCTGGACAACGCCACCCTCGCAGGCTTCACGACCCCAGCGAACATCCAGTTCTACGACTGCTACACGGTCAACAACAACGGCGAGAACGGCGCCGCGATGACCCCGGTGTCAGTGTGACCGGAGGAAGCTAGGCGGGTTTCAGGATGCCTCACCGGGCGTCGGCGACGGCACGCTCCTCCCATCGTCGGCGCCCGGTTCTCTCTCACTAGGAGCTCCGGATGGCAATCAAGTCCTACGTCAACGGAGCCGGCGGGTCGACCGGGGCGGACCTGGCGATCTTAGACAACACCTACCAGAGCGGAAACTACTACTACGTCGGGAACGCTGTCACCGGAGCTTCGGACTCGAACGCCGGCACCGAGCGCACAAAGCCGCTCCTGACACTCTCCCAGGCCCACACGAACGCCTCCGCCGGAGACACGATCGTCCTCCTCGCGAGCCACGCCGAGACGATTTCCAGCGCCATCACGCTCAACAAGGCCGGCCTGAGCATCGTCGGCGAAGGCTCTGGTTCTAGTCTTCCGCGCCTGACCTGCGGCGGAGCCGTTGCAATGCTCGACGTCACGGCGGCCGGGGTCCTCGTGGACAACGTCCGCTTCCCCGCCTCCACCGCCGCCCCGACGGCGAGAATCCGAATCGCCGCCGCAGGGTCCATCCTCCAGAACCTGGTTTTCGACTGCGGAGCCTCTGACACGACCCGGTCCGTCTCCTATATCACCGGAGCCAGCGACGCCAGGCTGACCGGGTCGACCTTCACCGCCACTGCCGCGACGCCAGCCGTAGCCGTCGAGGTGATCAACGCCCTTGCTGGCCTGACCATGGACGAAGTGACCTTCGATGGAGGGTCGTTCCCTTGGTCCGACTACGCCTTCAAGGGAACGGCAGCGGTCACTCGCCTTCGCGCGACGAACATCTACCAGCGCATCGGCTCTCACATCCTTCTGCCCACGGGGAGCACGGGGGTCGTCCAGATTTCCGACGCCACCGGGGATTCACGGCTGGATTGGGCGGTGTGATGGCGACGGACACGGGCTACGCCAAGGGTGATTACCTCCGAATCTGCGATATCTGCGGGCATCGGTTCCACTTCTCTGCCCTCCGTCCAATCGGCGAGCTCAAGTGGGCCTGCCCGGACGACGCCCCCGGGCTAACCGCTCTCCAGATTTCTAAGTTCAACGCCAAGGCGAAACCTGTTCGAGTCCGGCCGAACCGATGGCCGAAGCCGCTTGCCCACACCCCCACGTACCAATGGGCGGAGGCGGATGTTTTCAACTACCTCCTGACAGAAGCAGCGGCGAACACGTCGACCGATGCGGCAGCGTGGACGGCCATTTACATGGCTGAGACCGTCAGCCAGGGGCTCAGGCCGGCCCGCTGGCTCGAGACGGCAAGGGATGTGCTCGACACGTGCTGTACGTTCATCCTGACGCAGCAGTTCGGATCGCCGACCGGTATCTCTCCCAGCGGAACCGTGGATGACCCGAGGTACGGGGGGGTTGCCTTCACCGGCAGCACCGCCTACCTGTCGAGCGTCGTTGCCGTTTGCGGGGCCGCGCTCGTGAAGGCCTACAGCGTCACGCGGGAAGGCCGGTATCTGGACGGCGCTAAGCGGTGCGCGACGTTCCTCCGTCACATGCAGTGCGGTGACCTGCACATCGCCTCGCAAACAGTCTTCCCCGTGGGCGGGAGCCCATACCACATCGGCGGCGTGGCGAACGGCGTGAACACCGGTACCGCCGTGATGGTTCACTCGTACCTCATCTCCGACGTCATCGCCCTCTGGTTTCTCGGCGAGTTGGCTGACGTTGTTGGCGCGGAGACGGCCTTCGGGGACGCGGCTGCTACGGCCCACTACTCGGGCCCGACGCAGGCCACCCTGACGACGATGATGTCAGAGCTTCTGGCGTTCGCCGTCTCCGGTGCCAGGAGCGCAACGACGGGCGAGCTTCAGAGCGCGCTATCGACCACGGCGCCCAGGGAGACGTACGTCGCGGCAACCAGTCTTGGCACCGGCACGGCAACCTGGACGGTGCCGACGAACATCACGACCGTGAATTTCGCCAGGGCTCTCCGAGGCATCTACGCCCACCAGGGCGTGACGAGCCTCGTGTCGGCCATAATCTCGTGGCTCCAGGCGTTCTCAGCCAACTCCGCGAACGCCATTCCCGCCACCACGCCGGAGTCGCAAGCAATCCTGGGGATCAAAGGCACCTACGACGCGACCCTCTGCCCCGCGGTGTCTCTGACGGCGTCGGCTCCGTTTACCGAGGCGACGGGCACTCTCTATGACTGGGCGTCGTTTGGAATCCTCTCGCCGATTCTCACGACAATTTCGCAGACGAACTTCAAGCGCAGCAAAGACGCTCTGTCAACTCCCCGCCGGGTATCTCTGACAGGAGATATCAACAGCCTCTACCTGGGCCCCTATGGCCGGTCAGGGCTCAACTTCCAGGTCCGTTCTTCGGCAACCACCGCGACGAAGAACATGGCTTTCGCTGCCCGCACGGCGCTGGCATATCGGCAGGCTCCGGGCAACTACCCGCAGTTGGATAACTGATGTCCACGACGTTCACCCTCACCGCAGACCAAATGGCCAAGCAGGCCCTCCAACTCTGCGGCCTCGTTCCCCTGGGAAGGTCTCCGAAAGCCGAGCAACTGTCAGACGCCAGAGACCTGCTCTCCGTCATTCTCAAGAGTCTTCAGGCCCGGGGCGTGACCTTGACCCAGGCCGAGCCAGATACCCAGACGCTCTCCTCTGGGACGGCCAGCTACACGCTCGACGCTGACACCATCGACGTGGAGTTTCCGACGACGGTGACAAAGTCCGGCGAGACCTCGGAATACTGGGTGGAGAAGATGGTCTACGCGGACTACCGGGTCATCTCCGACAAGACGACCCTCGGGACTCCGACCAGGGCCTACGTCGAGAAGCTCTCGGTTTGCCGGGCGGTGTTCTGGCCCGTCCCGAACGGGACTTACACCTGGAACTTCAGGGCGATCAAGTTGCTCCCCGACATGTCCTCTGGCTCTACGACCACTGGCCTGACCCAGCGGTGGCTAGGAGCCCTCGTCTGGAGGCTGGCCTACTGGCTGGCCCACGCCAACAACCTCCCTGCCCCCAAGCGCCTCGAGCTTAAGTCGATGGCCGACGAAGAGGAGCGGAGGGTGATGGGGCAGGAAAACGAGAGAGGGGACCTTTGCCTTGAGCTTCCCCGTGACCCGTACGGAGGGGGCTGGTAATGGCAACGCTTATCCGAGCCCTCGCCGTCTCCGGCTCTCGCAAGTCCGACGGGACCGCCAATGCCTCGGGGAGGGTTTTCCTCTACGCCCCCGGGACGACCACGCTCGTTGCTGGATACAAAGACGACGAGCTGTCCGAAGCGTGGAGCACTTCGGGCGGGGCAATTGCTCTCGACTCGGCCGGGAAGGTGAAGATTTGGGTCGACCGGGAGGTTGACGTCGTCATAGCCGATTCTTCGGGGACCACGGTCGACACGTTCCTGGGGTTCAACAAGACCGCGGCGGCACAAGTCGAAGTCGAGAACGACGGCTGGACGGGAACGCTGTCCACGGGTTCCCAGGGGGCCGGAGGGGTCACGAACCTCGATGCGGTACTTACGAGGCTCTTTGCTTCGACGGGCGGGGTAGACGGGAAGTATCAGGAGTCGAGCGGGGCGACGGCCAGGCTGATCCAGGACTTCATCCGCGAGGTTTGGATCAGCGTGAAGGACTTCGGGGCCGTCGGGAACGGCATCGCCGACGACACGAGCGCCATTCAGGCTGCGATGAACCGGGTG
>Ga0196964_10000523_pt1 | contig 22930 bp, 24 predicted proteins | sample S1_10metaG_FD_148615 | JGI IMG/M metagenome (GOLD analysis project Ga0196964, IMG submission 148615) | Soil microbial communities from Anza Borrego desert, Southern California, United States - S1_10 | ecosystem: Environmental > Terrestrial > Soil > Desert | place: USA: California | collected... | reverse complement strand
ATGCAGGCGGTCGCTCGCCGCCCCGTTGGCATACCCGTCCATCGCCGGCCTCCCGCCGATCCGCATCGTCGCGACGAGTGATACATGAACTTGTTTAAGATGTAAACTTGTCTACTGAATTTCGCCTAAGCGGGATTGCCTTCGCGCCGTCGTGCAGGCAGGCCGAAGGGGGGTCGTCAGGGCCGGATTTCCAGATTCGATCTTAATTTCATATGGTTGTTCGTACCTATCGCGCGCGGCCGGTTTCCGTGCTTGCCTCGGCGACATGAGCCTTCCGCCCGGCCGTTTCTTCGTCATCGACGACGTGGTCGCCGACCCCGAGCGCAACCTGCTGCTGCGCGACGGAGAGCTGGTGAAGCTGGAGCCCAGGGTCATGGCCCTGCTCGTCTACCTGGCCGCCAACTCCGGCCGCCTGGTCGGCAAGGACGAGCTCCTGGCCCGGGTCTGGGGCGGGGCGCACGTGGTGGACGAGGCGGTGCAGCGGGCCGTGTCCATGCTGCGCGGCGCCCTGGGGGACGACGCCAAGCGCCCGAAGCTGATCGAGACGGTGCCGACCAAGGGCTACCGGCTGATGGTCGAACCCCGGCCGCTGGAGAAGCCGGTGGCCCCCACCGGCGGGACCTTCGTCGGATCGCGCCTTCTCGGCCTCGTCCTGGCCGCCCTGCTGGCAGGGCTGATCGTCGGCGCCGTGGTCATGAACCTCGCCTCCGGGCCGCGTGACGCCCTGGCGCCGCCCGCCCCGACGCCCTCGCCGACCCCCGCCGCCCAACCCCCTGTCGCCCAGCCCGCGCCGCCCGCGCCGGCGCCCGCCCCGCCTGCGCCCTGAAGCCACGGTTGCCGCCGGCAAGGCTTGCGCCTAGTTTCCGCCGCTTCGAAAACCCCCTAGTGAACAGCGGATGACGCCGCCGGCCCGCCATTACCTCGAATTCGAGCGCCCGATCGCCGACCTCGAAGCCAAGATCGAGGAGCTGGAGAAGCTGTCGGAGACAGCGGGCGGCAAGTCCTTCGACGCCGAGATCACCGCGCTCCGGGGCCGGGTCGAGGACATGCGCCGCGAGGCCTACGCCCAGCTCGACCCCTGGCAGAAGACCCAGGTCGCCCGCCACCCCGAGCGCCCGCACTTCATGGACTACGTCGGGGAGCTGATCACCGAGTTCGTGGAGCTGCGCGGCGACCGCAAGTTCGGCGACGACCAGGCCATCGTCGGCGGCCTGGGCCGCTTCCGGGGCCAGGCGGTGGTGGTCATGGGCCACGAGAAGGGCTGGGACACCACCACCCGCCTCAAGCACAACTTCGGCATGGCCAGGCCGGAGGGCTACCGCAAGGCGGTGCGCCTGATGGACATGGCCGAGGAGTTCGGGCTGCCGGTCCTCAGCTTCGTCGACACGGCCGGCGCCTACCCGGGCATCGGCGCCGAGGAGCGCGGCCAGGCCGAGGCCATCGCCCGCTCGACCGAGCGTGGCCTGACCCTGGGCGTCCCCTTCGTGGCCACGGTGACCGGCGAGGGCGGCTCGGGCGGCGCCATCGCCCTGGCGGCGGCCAACAAGGTGCTGATCCTGGAGCATTCCATCTATTCGGTGATCTCGCCCGAGGGCGCGGCCTCGATCCTCTGGCGCGACGGCTCGCGCGCCAAGGACGCCGCCGAGCAGATGAAGATCACCGCCCCCGACCTGCTCAAGCTGGGCATCGTCGACCGTATCGTGCCCGAGCCTCCGGGCGGGGCGCACTCGGACCGCGACACGGCGATGAACAACGTCGGCGACGCAGTCGAGGAGGAGCTGAGGGCGCTCTCCGCCCTGTCCGCCGACGAACTGCGGGCCCAGCGCGCCGAGCGCTTCTACGCCATCGGCAAGACGGGTATCGTCTGACCCTCATTCGGGAGGGTCGTCATGCGTGTTCTCCTCGGACTGGCGGCGCTGGCCCTGGTCGCCGCGCCGGCGACGGCCCACGAGCGCGAGGTCAACGAGCGCTACAGCGCGGCCTACAACGCCTGCAACGACGCGGCCGGCGCCACGGCCGAGTACATCCGGTGCGCCGACGCCGAGTTCAGGCTGCAGGACGCCGCGCTGAACGCGGCCTACCGGCGGGTGATGGCCACCCTCAACGCCCGCCAGCAGGAGAAGCTGAGGAAGGCCCAGCGCGCCTGGATCGCTTGGCGCGACGCCAAGTGCCAGTCGCTGCAGGACCAGGACTGGGGCTCGCTCTCCACCGTCACGGCGAACTTCTGCATGGTCGACGAGACCATCGCCCGGCTGATCGAACTGGAAGAGTACCCGCCGGTCTAGGCCACCGCCCGCAGCGCCGCGATCAGCTCGTCCACCGCCGCGTCCGTGGTCTGCCAGGAGCAGACGAAGCGGACGCTGCCGTCGTCGAAGCGATAGCAGGCCCAGCCGGCTTGGTTGAGGCGCTCGTGGACCTTGGCCGGCATGCGCAGGAAGACGATGTTGGCGTCGACCGGGTGGGCCAGCGCGAACGGCGTCGAGGCGGCGACGCCCTCGGCCAGCCGCCGGGCCATCAGGTTGGCGTGGGCGGCGTGGCCCTCCCAGGCCTCGCTCTCCAGCAGGCCCAGCAGCGGGGCGGCCAGGAAGCGCGCCTTGGACGCCGTCTGGCCGGCCTGCTTCAGGCGGTTGTCGATGCGCCGCGCCAGGGACCTGTCGAACATCACCAGGGCCTCGACGCACGGGCCGCCCGCCTTCGCCCCGCCGAACACGCAGACGTCGACGCCCAGCCGCGGCACCTCGGGCAGGTCGAAGCCGGCCGCCGCGGCGTTGGCCAGGCGGGCGCCGTCCAGGTGCACCCCCATGCCGCGGGCCTTGCACGGCTCGATCAGCCGGCGCAGCTCGTCCGCGGCGTAGACGGCGCCGTATTCGGTGGCCTGGGTCAGTGACAGGGCGGCGGGCGGCTGGCGGTAGCCGACCTCCGCCTCGGACAGCGCCGCCTTCAGCGCCTTCTCGTCGATCTTGCCGGAGAAGCCCGGCAGGCCGATCAGGCCCAGCCCCTGGCCGAAGAAGGCGGGCGCGCCGGTCTCGTCGGTGCAGACGTGCGCGGCCTGGTGTGCCAGCACCGCCTCGAACGGCTTGGCCAGCATGGCCAGCGAGAGGGCGTTGGCGGCGGTGCCGGAGAAGACGAAGCGCACCTCGGCGTCGGCGTCGAAGCGGCGGCGGATCTGGTCGGCGCAGCGGGCCGTCACCTCGTCGGCGCCGTAGGACGGCATGGCGCCTGCGTTGGCCGCGGCCAGGGCTGCGAGCGCCTCGGGCGCCATGGCGGCGGTGTTGTCGGAACCGAAGTCGTAGCGCATGGCCGGGGCTTAGCCTCCCGCGCCGCGTCCGTCGACCGCGATGCGGGGTTCAGGCGCGGCCGCCGCCGGCCTCGATGCGCGCCAGCAACCCCTGCACGGTCTCCAGGGTGTCGGCCTCGCGCGCGGGCTTGTCCCAGCGGATGCGGCCGATGCGCGGAAAGCGCATGGCGACGCCGGACCGGTGGCGGGTCGAGCGCTGCAACCCCTCGAACGCCACCTCGAACACCAGCCCGAAGTCGCGGTCGGCGCGCACCTGCCGCACCGGCCCGAAGCGATCGATCGTGTGATCGCGCACGAACTTGTCGATGCGCCTGAGCTCCTCGTCGGTGAAGCCGAAGTAGGCCTTGCCCACCGGCGTCAGCGTCCCCTCCTCGGTCCACACCCCGAAGGTGTAGTCGGAGTAGAAGCTCGACCGCTTGCCCGATCCGCGTTGGGCGTACATCAGCACCGCGTCCAGCCGGTAGGGGTCGCGCTTCCACTTGAACCAGGGGCCCTTGGGCCGGCCGGCGACGTATTCCGAATCCCAGCGCTTCAGCATCAGCCCCTCCGCCGCCGCCCCCACCGGCGGGTCGGCGCGCAGCCCGGCCAGGTCCTCCCAGCTGGCGAAGGGCACCAGGGGCGAGACGTCGAGCCTCGGCGAAGGATGCGCCTCGGCGAACGCCTCCAGGCGCCGGCGCCGCTCCTGGAACGGCAGCGGCCGGGTGTCCTCGCGGCCGTCGGAGAGCAGGTCGTAGGCGCGGATGGCGGCGGGGAAGGCCTTGACCAGCTTGGCGTCCACGGCCTTGCGGTTCAGCCGCTGCTGCAGGTCGGCGAAGGGCGCGACCTTGCCGTCGCGCACGACCAGCAGCTCGCCGTCGACGGCGCCTTCGAAGTCCAGCGCCTCCATCAGGTCCGGGAAGGCGCGGCTGATCTCGTCGCCGGTGCGTGAATAGAGCCGCCGCACCCCCTGCTCGACCACCGCCTGCACCCGGATGCCGTCCCACTTCCACTCGGCGGCGTAGTCGGCCGGGTCGAGCTTGTCGAAATCGACCGCCTCGTCGACCGCCACGGCCAGCATCACCGGCCGGAAGCGACCCGGCGCCTCGGCGTTGGGCCGGTCGGTGAAGCCCTCCAGCCAGGCGAACAGGTCGCCGTAGGGCGGCTCCACCGCGTGCCACACCTCCTCGATCTCCGAGACGTCGATCGGGGCCAGGGGTTCGCCCTCCTCGGCCGCGCGGTCGGGATCGGGCGGCAGGAGCCTGCGCTCGGGGCGGATCATGGCCGCGGCGGTCTTGGCCAGGCGCGCCGACAGGCCCACGCGCAGCGCCCCGGTGACGAGCTTAAGCAGGGCCCACCGGCCGGTGGCGTCCAGCGCGTCGAGCCAGCCCTCGATCAATCCGGGGATCTGGCTGCGGCCGGCCTCGCGCAGGGCTTCCACCACCTCGGAAAGCTCCGGTTCGCGGTTGGCCTTGCGGGCGGGGTCGGCCGGCCAGATGAGGGCCACGGTCTCGGCCATGTCGCCGACGAAGTCGCGCGACCAGCCGAACAGCACCGGGTCGACCCGCGCCTCGACGGCGGCGCGGATCATGGACGGCTTGGCGGCGGTGAAGACGAGGTCGCCGGTCAGGGCCGCCAGCGCCCAGCCGCGGTCGGGGTCGGGCGTCGCCTTCAGGTAGTCGCGCACCAGCACCAGCTTGGCGTTGCGCGACGCCGTCAGCGACAGGCGGTCCAGGAGCTCGGCGAAGGCGCGCATGGCGGCCTAATACGCGAGCCACGGCGCAGGTTCACCTGCATCGGGCCTGCGGCCTTCGGGGATGGATCTCCTAGGCCGCGTCGCGCAGGCCCTCGCGGCCCCGGCCCAGGCGATTGAGCATGGCGGCGAAGACCTTGAAGTCGATCGGCTTGTTCAGATAGGCGTCGGCCCCGGCGGCCAGCCCCGCCTCGTGATCCTCCGCGCGGGCCGAGGCCGACAGCACGACTACCGGCGTGTCGCGGTTCGGGCCGTCGCCCTCGCGCAGTTTCTGCGTGGCGGTCAGGCCGTCCATCACCGGCATGTTGACGTCCATCAGGATCAGGTCGAACGGCTGCGTCGCGGCGATGTCGACGCCGATCTGGCCGTTTTCGGCGGCGACCGCGATGTGGCCCGCCGACGCCAGCCAGGCCTCGACGATCATGCGGTTGACCGGATGATCCTCGACCACCAGCACGCGGATCTGGTCGGTGTCGGTGATCTCCGCCGTGACCGGCTGCTCGACCTGCACGGCGTGCCAGGCGCGGACGTCGACCTCGAGCGCGAAGGTGAAGGTGGATCCCTTGCCCGGCTCGGACTCCACCTGCAGCTCGCCGCCCATCATCTGGGCCAGCTTCTGCGACAGGGTCAGGCCGATGCCCGCGCCGCCGAACTTGCGGGTCGAGGAGCCGTCCACCTGGGTGAAGGGGCGGAACAGCTTCTCCAGGTGCTCGGGGGCGATGCCCGGGCCGGTGTCGGCGACGGTGAACTTCAGGCGCGCGCGGCGCTCGGAAAGCCGGTCGGCGGCGACGGTCAGGCGGATCTCGCCGCTCTCGGTGAACTTGACCGCGTTCGACAGCAGGTTGTGCACGATCTGGGCGGTGCGGGCGGGATCGCCGACCACCGAGGCGGGCGCCGAGCGGTCGACCTCGACGTGGAACTCGACCTGCTTCTCGCGGGCGCGGTTGGCCCAGGTGCGGTCGAAGCGGCCGACGAACTCCTCGATGTCGACGTCGGCGGCTTCCAGCTCCAGCCGGTCGGCCTCGATGCGCGTCAGGTCGAGGATGTCGTTGAGCAGCGCCATCAGGTTGTCGCCCGAGTTGCGGACGATGGCGACGTACTCCTTCTGCACCGGGTCGAGCCGGGTGGAGGTGAGCAGCTGGGCGGCGCCCAGCACGCCGTTCATCGGCGTGCGCAGCTCGTGGGAGATGACGCCCAGGAAGGCCGACTTGGCGCGGTTGGCCGCGTCGGCCTTGTCGCGCGCCTCCTCCAGCTCCTCGATGAGGTGGGCCTGGTGGTTCTGGAACGCCTCGATGCGGGCGTTGGCCGCCAGCGTCATGACCGTGAGCACGAAGAGGCCCGACCAGACGAAGGGCAGGATGGCCAGGAACGGCCAGAAGGCGGCGGTGCCCCACAGGCTTCCGGCCATGACGGCGGCGGCCAGGGTGTAGGGCGAGGAGATGACGATGGCCTGCTTGGGCGAGCTGCGCAGCTGGCTGAACACCAGGGTGTAGCCGGCGATCAGCAGGGCGATGGCCACCGGCTGGCCGAACTGGCTGTCCGAGAACCAGGCCAGCAGCGGCGCCGCCGCCCAGGCGCAGGTGGTGGCGGTGGCCACGGCCGGGAAGATCAGGCCGTAGTCCTTGCCGACCCGGCCGGCGATGCGCTTTTCGAAGGCGCCGCGAACGGCCCCGGCGGCCATGGTGCCGCCGAACCAGATCAGGGCCGTGATGTCGCCGATGGTGGCGAACAGGGCCAGGGCCCAGCTCGCGATCAGCCAGTAGCGGAGGTACTGGGTCTGCAGGATGGACTGGAGGACCTGCGCGGCGTCGTTCAAACCCGCGCGCGCCTTTTCTTGCTCGCCCATCCCGACCTCGGACCCCTACCCGTCGACGATCAGGTTAGGGCTAATTCTCTAAGACCGGGTGAACGGCGAAGCGGCTGGAATTACGAAGGTTTTGCTTCCCGACAAGCGTTACTGAAACCGCCGTTTCCCTATTCGCCGGGCGCCTTCAGCTTCAGCGCCAGGGCGTGGACGGGGCCGGCCAGCTCTTCGGCCAGCACCGCGTTGACCCGCCGCTGGCGGTCCAGCCGGGACACCCCGGCGAAGGCCGCCGTCGTCATCGCCACCTCGAAATGGGTCTCGCCCTCGGGCCGGGCCCCCGCATGGCCGGCGTGCCTGGCGCTGTCGTCGCGCACGCTCAGGGCGTCGGGCGTGAAAGCCGCCTCCAGCTTGCGGGAAATGCGCCGTGCGACCTCGCCAACCTCACTCATGGTCTTGTCAATCCTTGAACGGGAAAAGTTCGCTTCCATACTTCGAACCATGAGCGGCGCGTTTCAATACCGGCCGAAGTTCGTGGACATCCGCGTGCGCCCCCCCTCGCCCGAGGAGGACGACGAGCGCGCGCGCGAAGAGGACGTGCTTCACCTGAAGGCCGGCGAGAAGCCGTGCGAGTGGCCCGGGTGCAGCCGCGCGGGCGATTCCCGCGCGCCCAAGTCGCGCGACCTGCCCGGCCAGTTCTACCGCTTCTGCCAGGGCCACGCCGCCGAGTACAACAGGAACTGGAACTACTTCGCCGGCATGAGTCCGGCCGAGCAGCAGCAGTGGGCCAAGGACGCCGTCACCGGCCACCGGCCCACCTGGCAGTTCAAGGCCTCGCGCTTCAGCCGCGAGGCCGCGGCCCAGGCCAGCAAGGGTCCGGGGGCCTGGACCGACCCGTTCAGCATCTTCGGCGGGGGAAGCCGGGTGAAGGACGCGCCGGCCGCCGACGCCCGCCGGCTGGGCAAGATGGAGCGCCAGGCGCTGGCCGACCTCGACCTCGACGACGAGGCCGACAAGAAGGCCATCCGCGCCCGCTACACCGAGTTGCTGAAGCGCTGCCACCCCGACGCCAACGGCGGCGACCGCTCGGCCGAACAGCGGCTGCAGCGCGTCATCCTGGCCTACAAGACCCTGAAGAAGGCCGGCCTGGCGTAGCGCCGCGAAATCCTCGTCCTTCGAGGGCGGACCCACGTGCGCCATGCGCATTGAACCCCACCCCGCCCGCGCCTAAAGAACCGCCCATGGCCAAGACCGCTTCCGACACCGCCGAGACCGATCCGCTGCTCACGCTGACGCCCAGCCGACAGGTGTCGGTGCGCGAGGTGTTCGGGGTGGATTCGGACATGACGGTGCCGGCCTTCGACTCCGCCGACGACCACGTGCCGGAGATCGACCCGGCCTACCGCTTCGACCCGCAGACCACCTTGGCCATCTGCGCCGGCTTCGCCTACGACCGCCGGGTGATGGTCCAGGGCTATCACGGCACCGGCAAGTCGACCCACATCGAGCAGATCGCCGCGCGGCTGAACTGGCCGATGGTGCGGGTCAACCTCGACAGCCACGTCAGCCGCATCGACCTGGTCGGCAAGGACGCCATCGTGCTGAAGGAGGGCAAGCAGGTCACCGAGTTCCGCGAGGGCATGCTGCCGTGGGCGCTGCAGCGGCCGATCGCCCTGACCTTCGACGAGTACGACGCCGGCCGCCCGGACGTGATGTTCGTCATCCAGCGGGTGCTGGAGCAGCACGGCAAGCTGACCCTGCTGGACCAGAACCGGGTGATCCGCGCCAACCCGTGGTTCCGCCTGTTCGCCACGACCAACACCATCGGCCTGGGCGACACCTCGGGCCTCTACCACGGCACCCAGCAGATCAATCAGGGCCAGATGGACCGCTGGAACATCGTCACCACGCTGAACTACCTCTCCCACGACGTGGAGCAGGAGATCGTGCTGGCCAAGGCGCCCGAGTGGAGCAAGACCGCCGAGGGCAAGCGCACCGTCGCGGCCATGGTCCGGGTCGCCGACATGACCCGCAACGCCTTCATGAACGGCGACATCTCGACGGTGATGAGCCCGCGCACGGTCATGACCTGGGCCCAGAACGCCACCATCTTCGGCGGCGACGTGGCGCTCGCCTTCCGCCTCACCTTCCTCAACAAGTGCGACGAGCTGGAGCGCCCGACGGTGGCCGAGTTCTACCAGCGCGCCTTCGGCGAGGATCTGCCGGAAGCGGCGACGCGGGTGAAGGTGGCTTAGAAGTCCTTCCATCCTTGGAGGGAAGGGTTACTGCCCCGCCCCGCTCATCGTCAGGAAGGCCAGCACCACCCCGACCGCCGGCAGCAGGAAGGCCCAGGTCTTGGTGGGGATGAAGAAGAACGTCCCCGGGTGCTGGCCTTCGGGCACCTCCTGTCCGGCGGCGATGAGGGCGGCGGCCTGTTTCTCGCCGCCCTTGGCGGCCAGCCAGACCAGCAGGCCTGACAGCACGCCGGCGGCGATGACGCCGGCCGCGGCGCCGGTCCTCTCGCCCAGCATCCACATGCCCAGCGGCACGCAGATGAACATGAAGATGATCGCGATGGCGGGCACGATCTTGCCCATGCCGGACCAGATGATCATGGCGGTGTCCCCGGGAAACCTCGGCCCTCCCCGGCCGATGCTTGCGCAAGGTTAACCGAAATCCGGCGAGGGCGCTCCCCCCTCCTTGATGGAGGGGGGCAAGGGGGGTGGTGGGGCGATGGACGCGGACGTAGCCCGGATTGGCGGCGCCCGTTTTGGCAAAGGCGGCGGAACGGCTTCACCACCCCCAAACCCCCTCCATCGAGGAGGGGGCTCAGCGCCTAGGAGGAGCCGTATCCGCCGATGATCGGCAGGATCTCGCCGGTGATGTAGCTGGCGGTCTGGGGCGAGGCGAGGAAGACGAAGGCGGGCGCGATCTCCTCGGGCTGGGCGGGGCGCTTCATGTCGGTGTCGGCCCCGAACGTCGCGATCGACTCCGGGTCCTTGTCGGCCGGGTTGAGCGGGGTCCACACCGGGCCGGGCGCCACGGCGTTCACCCGGATGCCCTTCCCGATGAGGTTGGCGGCCAGGGCGCGGGTGAAGGCGTGGATGCCGCCCTTGGTCATGGAGTAGTCGAGCAGCTGTCTGGAGCCGTAGAGGCCCGTGACGGAGCCGCACATCAGGATCGACGAGCCCTCCTTCAGGTGCGGGACCGCCGCCCGCGACATGTAGAAATAGCCGCCCAGGTTGGTGCGCAGTGTCCGCTCGAAGTGCGCGTCGGTGATGTCGGCGAGCTCGGGCGCGTGCTCCTGGAACACCGCGTTGTTGACCAGGATGTCGAGCTTGCCGAGCTCGGCCACGGTCTTCTCGACCGCCGCCCTGCAGTAGGCCGGGTCGCCGACGTCGCCGGGCAGCAGGATGGCGCGGCGGCCCTCCTTCTCGACCGCGGCCCGGGTCAGTTCGGCGTCCTCGCTCTCCTCGAGGTAGGCGATGGCCACGTCGGCGCCTTCGCGGGCGAACAGCACGGCGATGGCGCGGCCGATGCCCGAGTCGCCGCCGGTGACGAGGGCGACCATGTCCTGCAGCTTGCCCGAGCCCTTGTAGTAGGGCGCGTCCCACAGCGGCTTGAGCTCGAGGTCGGCCTCCTCGCCGGGTTTCTTCAGGTGCTGCTTCGGAAACGGCGGCGCCGGGTACTCGCGCGCGCCGGTGCGCGGCGGCCTGGCTTCCTTCTCCTCGCCCTTGGGCTCGAAGGACCTGGCCTCCCTGGCGTCGACGCCCGCCTGGATCTCGCGCTCCTCGCGCGCGACCGCCCGGGCGCCCTGCTCGAATTCCGGGGTTTCGGTGGTCGGTTCGGCCATGACGCGCTCCTGCCTGCTTCGGGGGGTGCAAGCGGGGAGGAGCGCCGGAGGTTCCCGGCTAGTTCTCCGGCGTCTCGCCCGAGGTGCTCAGCCGCGCCAGCTCGATGGTCGCATCGCCGAGCGGCGTGCCGCCCGTGATCGAGGAGATCACCCAGGGGCCGCCCTGGCCGTGGCGGGCGAAGGCCATGCGCAGGTTCTTCAGGCCCTGGCCCGGCTTGTCGCCTGGCTTCTTGCGCTTGAAGCCCGCCAGCTCGCGGTAGGTCACGCTGCAGGTGACCGGGCTGGTCAGGCCCAGGCGCTGCTCGCGGGCGTTGGGCGCGCGCACGGCGCGGTTGGAGAACACCAGATCGTAGCGGCGCTTGCCGTCGAAGAACTTCATGCTCCCGGCGCAGGCCTGGGCCGGCCGGTCCATCAGGGTAAAGCGCATCAGGGCGGTGATGGGGTCGACCGCCTCCAGCTTCTGGGCCCGCGTCGCCGGCGGAAAGCCCATGTTGCCGTAGCTGGGGGTCGCCGCGGTGACCACGTCGGAGCCGGTCCAGGTGACGCGCACCTTGCGGTTACGCTCGCCGTCGATGTTCTGCTGGGTGAAGACGCCGGGCCGCGCCACGCCGCCGTCGATGCGGCCCGAGCCGCTGGCGGTCTGGCGGATCTTCTTGAACGCCTCCAGCACGCCGTAGCTGCGCAGCCGCACCTGGGTGCTGAAGCCGTTGTCGTCGGCGGTCTGGGTGACATTGACGTCCAGCACCTTGATCAGGAGCTTGCCGTCGTATCCCAGAGTGAGCCGGAACTTCGTCGGGGCCTGGGCCTCGGCCGGCGCGGCCAGCGCCAGCACGCCGGCGGCCGCGGCGAGCAAGGTCCGGTAGCGGAAGGTCATGGGCGGTCTCTGTCGATCCGGGAAAAACGTTCGGCGCAGCTATAGGGCCGCGACTTGAACAGCGCATGAAGACTCGCGTTCCGGGCGGTTCAAGGGCGATAGGGTGGCGCCGGGGCGCTCGCGCCTCAATCCCGTCTTTTGCCGCCGCCATTAAGGACCCCATGCCGCCGCCGCGACCCAACGCCGTCCGCAAGGCCTGGAAGGTCTGGCTCTACGCCATCGCCCTGGCCATCAACCTCGGCCTGCTGGGCGCGCGCCTGCAGGCGATCCTCGGCGGCGCGGACGTCGACTGGCAGACCATCTTCTCCGCCGTGCTGTGCGGGGTGCTGGCCGCCTTCCTGTTCGTCGAGCTCCGCAAGCCCCGGGCCTGACCCCGGGGGCTGAACGCCGCAGGCGCCGCCTCGCCTTGACGCCGGCGGCCCGTTTCGCCTATATCGCCCGCTCCCGCGCGGAGACCGTTCTCCGCGCGCAATCGTTTTTACCTCTGAGGTTCTCGAGATGTCGCGCCGTTGCGAACTCACGGGCGTGGGCCCGATGGTCGGCCACAACGTGAGCCACTCCAACATCAAGACCAAGCGCCGCTTCCTGCCGTCGCTGCGCGAGACCGCGCTGCAGTCGGAGGCGCTCGGCCAGTCGTTCCGCCTGAAGATCTCGAACGCGGCCCTGCGCACGCTCGACTTCAAGGGCGGCCTGGACGCCTTCCTGGTCAAGGCCAAGGACGAGAAGCTCTCGACCCGCGCCCAGCGCATCAAGCGCCAGATCAAGGCCAAGCTCGCCGCCGCGCAATCGGCCGCCTGATCCAGGACCGAACGGAATTCGAAAGGGCCGGCGGCGACGCCGGCCCTTTTGCTATGGCGCCGGTCGCGGGGCCGACCAGAACCGCAGCACCGCCCAGCCCAGCAGGCCGGAGGCGGCCGATCCGACCAGCACGCCGAGCTTCACCGCGTCCTGCGCCGCGCCTTCGTGGAAGGCCAGCATGCCGATGAACAGGCTCATGGTGAACCCGACGCCGCAGAGCACGGACACGCCGTAGAGCTGCCGCCATCCCGCTCCCGAGGGCCGCTCGGCCCAGCCGGCGCGGATGGCCAGCCGCGCGGCCAGGAAGACGCCCGCCTGCTTGCCGACGAAGAGGCCGGCGGCCACGCCCAGCGGAACCGGCGCCAGGATGGCGGCCGGATCGACGCCGGCGAGGCCGACGCCGGCGTTGGCGAAGGCGAAGACGGGCAGGATGGCGAAGGCGACCCACGGCGAGAGCCCGTGTTCCAGGCGGTGAAGCGGCGAATGGCTTTCGTCGCGGCCGGCCCCCATCGGCACGCAGAGCGCGAGGAGGACGCCGGCCAGGGTCGGATGCACGCCGGATTTCAGCATCGCGAACCACAGCCCCGCCCCGACCAGGAGGTAGGCGGGCAGCGCCCTCACCCGCAGGCGGTTCAGCAGCACCAGCAGCGCCAGCGCGCCGGCCGCCGCCGCCAGCGCCAGGAGGTCGACCTGGGCGGTGTAGAACAGGGCGATGATCAGCACCGCCCCGAGGTCGTCGATGATGGCCAGCGCCACCAGGAACGTCTTGAGCGAACGGGGGACGCGGGGTCCGGCCAGGGAGATGACCCCGAGCGCGAAGGCGATGTCGGTGGCCGCGGGGATGCCCCAGCCCCTCAGCGCCGCGGCGTCGCCGGCGTTGAAGGCGACATAGACCAGGGCGGGCGCGACCATGCCGCCCACGGCGGCGAACACCGGCAGGACACGCTTGCGCCGCGTCGACAGCTCGCCGGCGACCACCTCACGCTTGATCTCCAGCCCGACCAGCAGGAAGAACACCGCCATCAGGCCGTCGTTGATCCAGTGCAGCAGGCTGAGCCCGGCCAGATCGACGTGCAGCAGGTGGTCGTAGCCCGCGGCCAGGGGCGAGTTGGCGACCGCCAGCGCCGCCGCCGCCGCGGCCATCAGGATCACGCCGCCGGCGGCCTCGTTCTGCAGGAAATGCTGGAGGGCGGTGATGGCCCGGCGTGGCATGGGGACCTCCCGTCGGGTCGGCTGGACTTCGCAACCGGGCTACGATCTAGCCGCCGGCGCGCGGCGGGCAAGCGAAACCGGCCGGATCAGGCGGCCTTTCGACGCCGCGACGCCCGCACGTCCATGCGCTCGGCCTTGGGCCGCTCCTCGAACAGCTCGGCCAGCTTCTCCACCATCGCCCCGCCCAGCTGCTCGACGTCGACGATGGTCAGGGCGCGGCGGTACCAGCGGGTGACGTCGTGGCCGATGCCGATGGCGATCAGCTCAACCGGCGACAGCAGCTCGATCTCGCCGATCACCTCGCGCAGATGCCGTTCCAGGTAGTGGCCGTTGTTCACCGACAGGGTGGAATCGTCGACCGGCGCCCCGTCGGAGATGACCATCATGATGCGCCGCTGCTCGGGACGGGCCATCAGCCGGTGGTGCGCCCACAGCAGCGCCTCGCCGTCGATGTTCTCCTTCAGCAGCCCCTCGCGCATCATCAGGCCGAGGTTCCTGCGCGCGCGGCGCCAGGGCGCGTCGGCGGCCTTGTAGACGATGTGGCGCAGGTCGTTGAGGCGCCCGGGCTGGGCCGGCTTGCCCTCCTTGATCCACTTGTCGCGCGACTGGCCGCCCTTCCAGGCGCGGGTGGTGAAGCCGAGTATCTCGACCTTCACCCCGCAGCGCTCGAGCGTGCGCGCCAGCACGTCGGCGCAGACCGCCGCCACCATGATCGGCCGCCCGCGCATGGAGCCGGAGTTGTCCAGCAGCAGGGTCACCACCGTGTCGCGGAACTCGGTGTCCTCCTCCTGCTTGAACGACAGCGGCGAGGTCGGGTCGACGATCACCCGGGTCAGGCGCGCGGCGTCCAGCACCCCCTCCTCGAGATCGAAGGTCCAGGCCCGCGACTGCTTGGCCAGCAGGCGGCGCTGCAGGCGGTTGGCCAGGCGCGAGACCACGCTCGACAGGCTGGTCAGCTGCTGGTCGAGGTAGACGCGCAGGCGCTCCAGCTCCTCGGCGTCGCACAGGTCCTCGGCGTCGACCACCTCGTCGAACTCGCGGGTGAAGACCTTGTAGCTGGGCTCGTTGGCGCCGCCGTCGGCGAGGCTCGGACGGTTGGGCAGCTCGCCCTCGGCGAGGTCGGCGCTGTCGTCGGCCTCGCGCATCTCGGCGTCCATCTCGGCCAGGCCGGCGGAGTCCTCGACCTTGCGCGAGTCGGGGCTGGCCTCGTCGGAGCGCTCCATGGAGGCGCCGTCGGAGCCGTCGCCCTCCCCGTCGTCCTGCTCCTCCTTGCCGGCTTCGGGCTGGTCGCCTTCCGCCTCGTCGCCCTCGGCGTCGTCGGCGTCGTCGCCGCGGTCGTCGCCGACCTCGAGGTCCAGGTCGCGCAGCACCTGCCGCGCCAGCCTGGCGAAGGCCGACTGGTCCTCGATCGCCGAGGCCAGCTGGTCGAGGCGCCCGCCGGCGCGCAGCTCGATGTCGGGACGGACCTGGTCGACCACGGCCCTGGCCCCGTCCGGCGGCGCCTCGCCGGTCAGGCGCTCGCGCACCATCAGGGCCAGCACGTCGGCGATCGGCGGCTCGGCGGTCGAGGGCCGCGTCAGGCCGGCTCGCTCCAGCCGCTGCTCCAGCGCCGCCTTCAGGTTCTGGCGCACGCCGCCCAGGGCGTTCGAGCCGATGGCTTCCAGCCTCGCCTGCTCGACCGCCTCGAACACGGCCGCGGCGCGGGTCTCGCCCGGACGCAGGCGCGCGTGCTTGGCCTCGTCGTGGTGGGCGAGCCTGAGCGCGATTCGGTCGGCCTCGCCGCGGATGCGCGCGGCTTCCTTGGCGTTCAGATCCCGCGGCGGATGCGGCAGGACGGCCGTCCTGCCGGCGAGCCTCGGCCCGTCGGCGGCGAAGCTGACTTCGAGGTCCGGCTGCTCGGCGAGCGAACGGGTCGCGTGCTGCAGCGCGCGCTTGAACGGCTCGACGGGACTTTCGGGCTTGGCCATCGCGGCTCAGATAGCGCGCGACGACGCGAGGCGTAAGGTCAGTCCAGCACCTTGCCGAAGAACAGCATGTCGCCGACGCCGCGATAGGCGTTGATCTCCTCGGCGCGCTCGAAGGTGAAGGTGTCGACGCGGCGGAAGGTCATCAGCGGGTTGCCGCGCTTGTCCCACAGCACGATCTCGCGGCGGCGGATGGTCCAGCGGTCCCAGTCCTTCATCCGCCATTCGCCGAGGCAGTCGTCGCGGCGGACGAGCTTGCCGTTCAACCCCCGCTCGTCCGAGGTGAGGTCGAAGGTGCACAGCGGCCGGCCGCCCAGGCCCGACAGCTTCCACACCCCGGTCATCGCCTCCTTCGGCGAGGGCGCCCGCTGCTGGGCCGGGTCGCCCTTGGAGATGACCATGCCCGGCTTGCCCTCCGGGTTGGCGACGTAGGCGCCGTCGGCCGTGCGGCTGAAGCGGATCAGTTCGCGGCGATCGCCGCCGATGAAGACGATGGCGCCGTCGGCGGGATCGACCCGCCAGGCGATCACCTCCTTGACCCCGAAGGCCGTCTTGCAGCGGGCCGGGAAGTCCACGGTCCAGCCGCCCAGGTGCTGTTCGGCGCCCATGGTGAAGGCGCACGAGGCGGTGCCCTCGGTCAGGCCGTCGATGGTCCAGACCCCGGCCAGCTGGGCCGGCGTGTCGGGCCATTCGGCCGCGGCGGCGGCGCCCACCGCGAGGGCGGCGACCATGCCGGCCAGGATCAGTCTCATGTCGCCGCTCCGTCTCCCGCGGCCTTTGACGGCCGCGCACCCTGTGCGACCGTCCGGCCGCAACGCTGGAGCCCATAATGCGCATCGTGGCCGCCATTACGACTGTCTTCTTCATCGCAGGCTGCAATCAGCCGCCCGAGCCCGCCGCCGCGCCCGAGGAGGCGTCGCCTGCCGCGGCCGCCGACGCGCCCCGTCCGGCGCTGCCGGCCGGCAGCCACACGGTCAGCGGCCGGCTGCTCACCGTCACCCTGCCCTTCCGCAGCGCCGACGGCCTAGCCTGGGTGACCGCCACCAGGGCGGCCGACGCCCGGCCCTTCGTCTTCCAGGAGCTGGAGGTCCGCCCCGCCGCCGGCCCCGACGGCGCGGACCTCGCCGTCTTCACCTACCGCGCCTCCGGGCCCGGCACGGCCGAGCTGGAGTTCGGGCTGGTGCCCGCCGGCCGCATGCTGGTCGGCCCCGAGGACCAGGTGTTCACCGGCTCCATCGCCCGGACCTACACGGCCAAGGCCACGGCGGAGTAAGCTCTCCAGCGCTGCCGCAGGGCGGAGAGGAACCGTGATACCGACTGATCGGGAGTGGCGTAAGGCTGACAAAGCCACCCACGACGCCATCGAGCGGTTACGAGCGGCCAGCCCGGTCGAGCTTCCGGACGCGTATTTGAAGCTGCTCTCGTTTTCAAACGGTGGGGAAGGTCCGTTGCCCGTCCAGCCGTTCTTCCTGTGCCTTGACAGTGCTGAAGTGGTGGCTGCCGAACTCAGGGCCAGAACTCTGGAAGAGTTCTTTCCAGGCTTTGTTATCGTGGGCTCGAACGGTGGGGGCGAATTCGTCGCCCTCGATGCGCGCGGGACCGCTCCCTGGCCAGTCGTCGCTCTGGACATGACGAACATCGACCTCGAAGACAGCGTGCTCGCAATCGCGCCGGATTTTCAGGCGTTCATCGAACTGATCGGCTTGGACGAGTGTAGGCCGGTCATAGGGACGAGGTGAAGGGCGCAACAAAAAAAGCCCGGCGTTTCCGCCGGGCTCTTCCGTTTTCGTTGAAGCCTGGATCAGGCCGCCTTGGTCAGCGACTTGGTCAGGATGGCGACGGCCGCCTCGCGGTCGATGCGCTCGATGGCGGCGACCTCGCGGGCCATGCGGTCCAGCGCCGACTCGTAGAGCTGACGCTCGGAGTAGGACTGCTCCGGCTGGTTCTCGGCGCGGTGCAGGTCGCGGACGACCTCGGCGATCGAGATCAGGTCGCCGGAGTTGATCTTGGCTTCGTACTCCTGGGCGCGGCGCGACCACATGGTGCGCTTCACGCGGGCGCGGCCCTTCAGCGTGGTCAGCGCCTTGGAGACCACGTCACCGGCGGCCAGCGGACGCAGGCCCGCGGTCTTGGCCTTCTTGGTCGGAACGCGCAAGGTCATCTTCTCGTGGTCGAAGGTCACGACGTAGACCTCGAGAGACATGCCCGCGACTTCCTGGGTTTCGACGCCCGTCACATGGCCGACGCCGTGCGCCGGATAGACGACGTGGTCCCCGACCTTGAAGTCCAGACCGTTCTTGGAATTCGACATCTTGCCTCAGTCCTTTCGTCTCGGAGAAGCGAGGGGCACGCCTGGGAAATGCGTCGGCGCGTCGTCGACCTTTCGGGCGACTACGCGAAGACGTCGATCTCGAAGGAGTTGAGCACCCGACCTCGACCGAAACCCGCGCTTTGGCGGCTCTTTTTGTGAACAAGGGCGGCGCACGAGTGATCGCGGGCCGCCCGACTGAATGTGACGAACATATCACAAAATCCCGCGAAATCAAAGCGACCCGGCGCAGGTTTCAACCCGGGGCTCGGGAGGCCGGGGGCAGGCCCGTCCAATTCCGCCTGAAAGCGTGGGAATTCAATGCGCCGGGCGGACGAAAACCCTCTGCGCGGTCCACACGACGCCGATCAGCGCCAGGTTCAGCATCAGCCCTGTCCACTCGGCGCGGCTGCCCACGTCGGCGATCAGGCGGGGAATGTGCGCCAGGAATATCCACGAGAAGAACATGGCGCCGACCAGGACCGCCGCCAGACTCCCCATGACCCCCGACAGGAACGCCAGCCCGGCGGCCAGGTTGGCCGCGCCGGTGACCCAGGGCCAGAGGTCGCGCGCCGGCATCCACTCGGGGATCATGCCGGCGATGGCCTCGCGGTGCGTCAGGTGCACGACGCCGAACCCGACCAGCATGACGCCGACGATGAGGCGCACGGCCCAGCGCGTGCGGTCGCCGGTCCCGCCCGAGGCCGAGGCCGACATCAGCCAGGCGGCCGCGGCCAGGCTCGCCGCTTCCGACAGCGACACCCAGGCGACCACGTCTGCGGGGGTGTCGGTCAGCTGCGCCAGGTGGCCGAGCAGGATCCAGGCGACCCAGAAGAAGGCCACCGCCAGGCCGCCCTGGCGCACCAGCTTGTCGTGGCCGAGCAGGGAGAGGGCGGCGAACAGCAGCAGGGCGCCGGAGACGTAGGCGACGACCGGACCGCCGCCGACGAAGGGCAGGGGCGGCTGCAGCCCCGGCGCCAGGTCGGCGTGGACCAGGTTGAGCGCCGCCAGGCCGACGAGGCCGAGAACGAACAGCAGCCGCCCGCGCAGCGTCAGATCAGGAACCGTCATGGAAGGCCTCCCCCAGCGCACCGCGCGAAGCTACAGGCCCGGGCGCTGTCGGAAGGTTAAGGAGTCAGCCGCCCGGCTTCTCGGAGAAATACTTCTCGAACTTGTCGGTCTCGCGCTCGAACTGGGCCGCGTCGGCCGGCGGCTCCTTCTTGTGCGTGATGTTCGGCCAGACCTTGGCGTAGGCGGCGTTGATGTTCAGCCACTTGCCGTCGGGGTCGTCCTCGGTGTCCGGCTTGATGGCGTCGACCGGGCATTCCGGCTCGCAGACGCCGCAGTCGATGCATTCGTCCGGATTGATCGCCAGGAAGTTCTCGCCCTCGTAGAAGCAGTCCACCGGACACACCTCGACGCAGTCCATGTACTTACATTTCACGCAGGGGTCGGTGACGATGTAGGTCATGCAAGCTCGGGCGGGCGGGAGGCCGTGACTGTCGGGCGGCGCGCCCGGACGCGGGCGCGAAATGGCCCCCCTGCCCCGGGATGTCAACCGGCTGGGGCGTCCACGGCGAGACGGTAGAGGGTGCGCGCCTCGGCGGCGGGACCGCGGCGATCGCCGCAGGCCTCTATGCCCAGCTCCACCACCCTGCCGCCGAGCACGAAGACCAGCCGGTCGCCGGGACGCACGGTGCGCGAGGCCTTGTCCAGGCGCACGTCCCCCTGGCCCGGCCGGATCAGCCGCACCCTGCCCTCCTCGACGAAGCGCGCGGCGAGGGCGCGGGTCTTCAGGAAGCGGGCGCGCCAGAGCCAGACATCGATGCGGCAGGCCTCGTCGCTCATGGCTTGGCGGGCCCGGCGGCGCGCTTGCGCCGCGCCGGCCTGCGCGGCCGCCGCGGCTCGGCGGGCTTGAGGGCGGCCAGGGCCGCGAAGGGCGAGTGCCTGGCCGGCTTGGCCTCGGCGGGCGGGGCGGCCTTGCGCGGGCGCCAGTCGGCCCTGCCCTTGGGCCGCACGAGGCCCACCGCCTTGAGGATCTCGGCCGTCTCCTGCTCGGTCCACCCGAGCTCCTCGCGCGCCTGGTGCGAAAGGACCGCGCCGCCCCCCGTCTGGCGCGCCGCGCGCAGCAGTTCGCCGGCGCGCTCCAGCGTCTCCACGGGGACGGCGAGGCGGCCGCAGGCGCGAAGGCCGCGCGCCGCCAGGGCCCGCGGCGGCGGCGGCGGGTCCGGCAGGAGGGTGGTTCTGCCCGGCGGCGGCGACCAGCCGGCCGGGGCCTCGGCGGCCAGGGCCGCGGCCAGCGTCCGTCCGGCGGGCTTGAGCAGCGAGGGCAGCCACAGGCTGAAGGCGCCGATGCGCACCCCGAGCGACCGCAGCGCCCGCCGCTCGGTCTGGCTGAGCGCCTTCAGGTCGTGGTCGACGGCGCGCCGGTCGATCACCCCGCCGGCCTCGACCAGCCGCCAGGCCACGCCGCGCGCCAGCCCCTTCAGCGAGCCGTCGCCGAGCACGGCCTCCAGCCTCCGCAGCGCGCCGAGGCGCCGTCCGATCTCGGCCCCGAGCCAGGCCTCCAGCCGGCGCGCCGCGCGCTCCCGCGCGGCCTCGGGCCCCATCTCGCCGTAGAGGCGCACCCGCGGCGTCAGGCCCGGGGACGGCGTCACCTTGCCCGCCGCCTCGCCCCGCCAGGCGACCACGCCGTCGGGCAGCAGGGCGAAGGCCTCGTCCGGGTCGGCCGCCATCTGGCCCAGGCGGCGCGTGACCTCGGGGCCGACGGCGCGCTGGGCCGCCGCCCTGAGCGCCTTGTCCTCCAGCGCCGAGCCGCCCTGGGCGGGTTCGAAGCGCACGCCCCTGAGCTTGCCGACGAAGTGGCCCTCGACGGTCACCGAGCCGTCCTCGCCGACGCCGGCAAGCACCTCCTCGCGCACCCTGAGGGTGCGCATCAGGGCGCTGGTGCGGCGGTCGATGAACCGCTGCATCAGCTTCTCGTGCAGGGTGTCCGAGAGCCGGTCCTCGAGCCCGCGCGTCCGCTCCTGCCAGTGGACCGGGTCGCGCAGCCAGTCGGGGCGGTTGGCGGCGTAGGCCAGGGTCCTGACCGCCGCCAGCCGGCCGGCCAGGGCGTCGATCTCGCCGTCGGTGCGGTCCAGGGCGTCGAACTGCGGCGCGATCCAGTCGTCCGGAAGCCGGCCGCCCGGCCCCGTCAGGTGTTCGAAGACGCCGCGCGCCAGACGCAAGTGCTCGTCGAGGCTGGTCTTGCGGAAGTCCGGGATCTGGGACACCTCCCACAGCCGCCGCAGCCGGCCGCGGTCGCGGGCGCGCCGCGCCACGTCGTCCTCCTGGGCCAGGCGGCGCAGGGTGGTCTCGTCCAGCGCCTCTTCCGACAACTTCAGGCCGACGCGCTGGGGCGGTCGGGCCAGGGAGCGCAGCAGGTCGGGCAGGCTGTCGAAGTCGAGGTCGGCGTTGCGCCATTCGGCGGCGGCGACCGGATCGAAGCGGTGGTTCTCGACCGCCTGGACCAGGTCCTCGTCCATGTCGTGGCATTCGCCGGTGACGCCGAAAGTCCCGTCGCGCACGTGCCGTCCGGCGCGTCCGGCGATCTGGGCGATCTCGTGGGCGTGGAGCCAGCGGGTGCGCTTGCCGTCGAACTTGCGCAGGCCTGCGAAGGCCACGTGGTCGACGTCCATGTTCAGGCCCATGCCGATGGCGTCGGTGGCCACCAGGAAGTCGACCTCGCCGGACTGGTAGAGCGCCACCTGGGCGTTGCGGGTGCGCGGGCTGAGCGAACCCATGACCACCGCGGCGCCGCCGCGCTGGCGGCGGATCAGCTCGGCGATGGCGTAGACCGCCTCGGCCGAGAAGGCGACGATGGCGCTGCGCCGGGGCAGGCGCGTGAGCTTCTTGGACCCGGCATAGCTGAGGGTGGAGAAGCGCTCGCGCGAGACGATCTGGCAGTCCGGCAGCAGGGCGCGGATCAGGGGCGCCATGGTCTGGCTGCCCAGGAACATGGTCTCGTAGCGGCCGCGCGCGTGCAGCAGCCGCTGGGTGAAGACGTGGCCGCGCTCGGGATCGGCGCACAGCTGGATCTCGTCGACCGCCAGGAACTCGACCTCGCGGTTCAGCGGCATGGCCTCGACGGTGCAGACGAAATAGGTCGCCCGCGGCGGGACGATCTTCTCCTCGCCGGTGATCAGCGCCACCGTCCGGGCGCCGCGCAGCCGCACGATGCGGTCGTAGATCTCGCGTGCGAGCAGCCTCAGCGGCAGGCCGATCATGCCCGACGCATGGCCGAGCATGCGCTCGACCGCGAGGTGGGTCTTCCCCGTGTTCGTGGGCCCAAGAACCGCCGTCAGCCGGGACGGGGCGAGCCCCGTGGTGCGGTCGCTCATGGGACCAAGGTGGCGACGCCGCGCGCCCTCGGCAAGCCGTGCGATTTTTCAGCGCATTTCGGGAGTTAACGGCGGAGCTTGGACCGCGGGAACAGCAGCGAAACGAATCATGACCGAATCACTTACCTCATCCGATTCGGGCTTTGTTCACCGCAACATATTGTATCCCAACGCGCATTAACCACAATCCGGTTGCGCGGCCCGGTCGCCTTCCCAGCCACCCCGGGCTCGGGGTAGAAGCGCATCCGACGTCCCGTTAGCTCAGCAGGATAGAGCATCGGTTTCCTAAACCGGGGGTCAGAGGTTCGAGTCCTCTACGGGACGCCATCCCTCCGCGCTGTTGCGCCGCTTGGCTTGGTCCGCCTCTTGGGCGAAGGTGGCGCGTTGCTCCGGGGACGGCACGGATGCCGCCGCATGCGAAACAGCTCCACCGCCCTCGCCGGCCGCGCCGCGGCGCGGCGCTCCTCGCCCTGGCCGCGGCCGTCCTGGCCGGCGCGCCCGCCGCCGCCCAGACGGCGCCGGACGACGAGCAGACCGTCAACCGCGAGCCGACCCCTCGGGAAGACGGCCGCCGGCGGCCCTCCCGCGACCGTCCCGACCGCTCCGACGGACCCAGCGCCGGCGACGTGCTCGACGTGCTGAACGCGGCGCGGCGCGCGGCCGAGGCGCGCGAGCGGGAGCGGCGCGAGCGGCGCGAGGCGGAAGCCGTCTCCT